>Ga0307377_10008172_pt1 | contig 10665 bp, 11 predicted proteins | sample TR3MG_FD_202535 | JGI IMG/M metagenome (GOLD analysis project Ga0307377, IMG submission 202535) | Soil microbial communities from Risofladan, Vaasa, Finland - TR-3 | ecosystem: Environmental > Terrestrial > Soil > Coastal area > Acid sulfate soil | place: Finland: Risofladan, Vaasa | collected... | reverse complement strand
GTCGACGGGGTCGGCGACGGCGTAGCGGCCGGCCGGGAAGGTTATGCTGGGGTTCGTCATGGCGGCGCTCGGCGTATGTTGAGATAGGCCCGCTTCAATTTTTCGCGAGTAGTATATCGGGTGTCTGCATCATGGACACGACAACGAAGTGGATATTGGCCTTCATGGCCGTGCTGGCCGTCATCGTCATCGCGTGGCTCGCGGTGAAGGCGTACGGCCGCGACAGGTTCTGCGGCAGCGGCGGCTGCGACGGCGGCGTCCCGGCCCCCGCGGCCATGGCCGAGTACCAGGGGCTCCGCCAGCTCGGCTGGCGCCCCGACGGCGACCTGGGCTACCGCCCCGGCGCCTACATGCAGCCGCGCCCCTCCTGCTCGGGCCCCGACCCCTCGGCCATCGCCGAGGCCCAGGCCCTCCAGAGCGCCCAGGCCCTCGGCCGCCACGCCCCCTACTACACGAAGTCGACCTTCGCGTCCAGCGCCGCCGACACCCTCGACGACGAGGTCTCGAAGCGCATCCACGACTCCCAGAAGGCGTCCTACAAGCACCTCCAGGACGCCCGCGGCCAGACCTCCGGCCAGATGGACGCCCGCCGCGCCGTCCACTCCAGCGCCGGGAGCGTCTTCGACTCCAGCGCCAAGGAAAACATGCACGTGTGCTCGTCCAACTGCGACGGCAGCTGCAACGGCTCCAGCGGCTCCAGCGGCTTCTAAGTCCCGCCGACGTTCTTTTTTGGTATATACGCGACACGGACGCAAAAAAACCGCGTTGTACTAATACATAAACATCTTATCAACAGCGGATATACGGATAAGTGACATAAACCCATTACTTTGTTGTGGAAGGTGCACGCAACATAGCGGGCTATTTGAGGGTACACGTTCATTACAATAGTCGTGCGCGCATTGATATTCATGCGACATACAGTATAGATTATTAGTTTTTATCGCCGAACAATATACAACCGCGCATTTATGCTCATCGCATACATCGCTTTCATATGAATATGGCGACATTCTTATAGTGCAATTTGGGAATTTGCATACAGCGTAGTGTTCATGGCAGTACTTAACGCCATCAACAGGTTTAGGGTTTAATATGTTTGCCGGTGGCTTAGTACTCGTCGTGGGATTTAAACAGGTGGCGTACGTGCATTTCGGCCAATGTTTATCACACATCCAATTTGGCCCGAGATTATGTGATCGCATTGAACAAAGATCATAACAACACTTAACCTTATGATCAATACAGTAGTCGCCACTAGACGTCCGAGCATTGCAGATATCATAACAACACTTCCTGATTGCATGCTCCGTGCAATACATGTTCTGCGTGTAGTTCGAACACCCCGACGTATACAACGAGCATCGGTCGGTGTAAATCCCGTCGCACGCTTGGACCAACAGATTATTATCGTGTTCGCCGTGGGAATTATCCCGTACTGCGTGGAATATGTTTCTACGGTATATCTTAACGGGGCGTGTTAGGCCGACTTTTTTTATATTGAAATTACGGCCAGTTTTCACAACAAGATGAAGAACCTCTCTAATTTTTTCTTCGTCTTGGTCGGTCCTGTTTATCGCCGACCGGAGGGCCTTGAACATCGCCTCGTTCGGGAGCCGCGCGTGGAAGGCCTTGTTGGTCATGGACAGTTTGAGCCTGGCCGTGGGCGTCGCGCGCCCGATTATCATATCCAGGATCTCCGCGGGGAGCTCCTCCAGGTACGACTTGCTCGAGGTTATTGTAGTCATATTAATGCTGCGCTTGCGGCGCCAATAGAACACATACGCGCCGTTAGATACCGATACGCGCGTTCAAAATAATTGAAGGGCCATAGCGACTACTATATATCGCGCCTGGCAAGTATGAGTATTCAAAGGAACTACATATTCGTACGGTCGTCCGACCTCGACGACGAGTCGCAGTCGGCGACAGCGCTGTCCACAAAATTATCAATCGGCGAGATCATTTCACGGCTGAAAGCTGTCGAAAAAATAGGAGTACCTAAGAATTTAAATGAAGTAATAAAAGAGGCGGTCGCCGAAGTCGAGTACCCCTCCACCGAGATTACACACGTTAAACCGCCGGTATTCTGTGGCGTTGGATTTACCCCCACGCTGAACTACCTCGAGCGCATCCTTCTTTCCGACGTCAGCAAGAGCGCCAGCATCACCCCTGTTGAAAAAACTCCGCTAGGCCAGGACGCACAGACCCCTTACTGTAAAGGAAACGAAGATACTTGCAATCGAAAAGTGTTCAAGGACACGGAGTATTGCTATATATGTACCAGGCCAAAAAAATAAGGCGGGTTGGCGGTTATTTTTAATTACGCCCAGCCCCACAAGAACGTCGCAATATGAATACAACAAAGACTGGTTACCTCGTCTACTTAGTATAATTTCAGTATTTTCGTCGACCAAATCCCGCTTCGCTTTTTTATCACAATACACATTTAGGCATCTTGGTCTGTGTAATTTACACCACTTTATAATACGGTTCAACCGTACTCTATTTATTTTTGGCGAGACATACGTATGTAAAAAAGAAGCCCAGTTTATGATCCTATAAACATAGTCAAATGACCAGCCTCGCTGATTGTCACTTCTTCCAAGAATACCGCGCTGGTGAGACAATCGCCGCGGCTGGTGAATATTTCTTTCACATCTTCCCAAGACTGTCCGTGGAATGTATCTTCCTTAATTCGCTCGTAATATTTTTTCGTGAGCGGTTTACTCAAGTATTGTTCAGCTGCGAGGATCGCGTGTTTTTCGGTGACCGGAGTTTTGAACGTAATGGTTTTTGAATATTCTCTATACCGACTGATGAAGAATGTTATATTGTTGACAATGTGCTTCTTATCACAATACTCCCGGTCGAGGCAATTATCGTACTGAAACCCCGTCGATACTTGACCCGGCGGCACTTGGGGTTGTTGTTCGAAGGGATTTTCCATTTGGAAACCCAAATTCTTTCGCCCTTGGTGCAACAATTTTTCGATCGACATGACTGCTATGTAAATCACAACAGAATATACAAGTACCACCACGGGATTCAAATTTAGCAGTGGCTATTACGCGGCAGAATACGTAAGTATCGGCGGGGATTCATAATATATAACCTGCCTGGCAATAAATCATAGGACTTTCTAAAATATCATATTTTTAGTTGAAAACCAAAGGCATATTATATTAGTCCGTTTGGTTCGTCTCTGTGCGGCGCCGGCAGCGCCAGCGGGGCGGGACGACCTTCGCGCGGTTCTCCCACACGTCGAGCCGCTCCTGCACGCGGTGCTTCTGCGGGTAGCCGGGGAACCACTTCTTGACGTACTCGGACCCCCCCCCGCGCTCCTTCCACTCGGCCTTGAAGCGCGCGTAGGCCTCCTGGATGAAGGTGCGCGCGCCGACGTACTCGTGCTTGTCGTTCTCGACGAGGCTCCCGCGCCCGTCGCGCTCCTTGCGCCACCGCAGCCCCCACGTCGCGCACAGGGCGTCGAGGTCCTTCTGCTTCGCCGCGTCGAGGGTGAAGCCGCTGCCGGGGGCGGGGGCGCCGCGGGTCTTGCGGTCGCGGCCGTCGGACTGGTTCACGCAGGTGAGCGCGCCGCTGAGGCGCTCCATCGGCGTCGCCTCGAGGCCGACGTAGCCGCCCTTATTGATCTCGACCATCGGGGGGCGGCCGCCGTGCGCCGCGAGCCACTCCGCCAGGAAGGCGAGGGCCTCGCGCCAGACGTAGGGGCCCTCGATGCCGTAGGGGTCCCAGCCCGGCAGCCCCTCGAGGGCCCGCAGCTGGTAGACCTCGAGCGGCTGCGCCTCGCCGGCCCGCCACTTCTCGTAGGCGCCGCGGGCGTGGCGGTAGAACTGGCCGAAGTTGACCTTCGCGTCGCCGTACACGAAGCAGTCGGTGGTCTTGGGGTAGCGGCCGCACTCCTCGACGACGCGCCGCAGCTCCGCGAAGCCGATGGCCCAGGGGATGCGGGCGGCCTTCAGCAGCCGCTCGGTCTTCCCGCTCACCCCCCGGCGCACGACGCGCCGCGCCGCCGCCAGCAGCTCCGCGGGCTTGTACTTCAGCGCGCCGGGCGCGAGGCCGTCAGTGCCGCCGGGCGCTCCCAGCGCCCCCGCCGCGCTCACCACGTCGAACGGGTACTCTGTCCCCGCCGGGTCGAGCAGGTGCTCGTACAGCAGGGGGTCCTCGGCGATGAGGGCGTCGAAGAAGGGCAGGATGGAGCCGAAGCGCTTCAGGTTGCGCGGGTCCCCGAGGCCGGCGTCGTTGTCGACGCTTATCGGGATGAACACGGTCGACGGCGGCTTGTCTTTTTCCACGTTCAGCGGGCGGCATATGCTCTGGATTATGTCGCGGGGGCTGTGGCGCGGGGACGCGAAGAACACCCCGTTGAGCGGGGGGATCTCGACGCCCTCCTGGAACAGGCGGCAGTTGAAGAGGACGGCGCGCTCGCCCGGCGCGCAGAAGCGCGCGAGGGCCGCGCCGATCTCGCCCCCCTTCATCCGCGAGTGCGCCTCCAGCAGCGCCGTGTTTTTGGCCGGGCCGGCGGTCGACCCGGCGGTCGAGCCGGCGGTCGACCCGGCGGTCGAGCCGGCGGTCGACCCGGCGGTCGAGCCGGCGGTCGACGCGAAGACCTCGGCGGCCGCCGCGAAGACCTCGGCGGTCGCCCGGCGCAGGTCGCCGGCGTGCTTGATGCTGCGGCAGAACACGAGCAGCTTCGGGCACGCGCGGGCGGCGGCGGCGACCTGGGCCGCGAGGGCCGCGAGACCCGCGGCGGCCCCCGCGAGACCCGGGGCCGCCCCCGCGACGAGGCGGAGCGCGAAGGGGTTCACGTAGCCCGCGTCGATCCCGTCGCGCATGTGGTACGCGTAGGCGACGCCGCCGAAGAGGGCGCGGTCCTTCATCGAGAGGGGGGCGTCGTAGCGGGGCGTCGCCGTCATGTAGAGGCGCCGGCCCGCCTTGTGGCGGCGCAGCACGTGCGCGAAGGGGCGGTCCGTGTCGGCGCCGCAGGCGCGGTGGCACTCGTCGAACACCGTCAGCGCGAAGGCGTCGGGGAGCAGCGGCGACGACTGGTACGTCGCGATGACGAAGTGCGCGCGGCGGGCGGGCCGCTCTGTCGTATCGTAGTTGTCTCCGCGATCGCCGCGCAGGGCCGCCGCGATGGCCGCGGGGCTGGTCGTCGCGGCGCCGCCGGCGACGCGCAGGTTCGCGAGCTCGCCGCCGTAGGCGTGGGGGTCGGAGCCGACGAGGAGGACCTCCAGCCGCGGGGCCCCCGGCTCGCGCGCCGCGCCGTAGTACGCGTCGAACTTGTGCGCCGTCTGCCGCAGGAGGGCGAGGCCCGGGACGAGGACGAGGACGGGGCCGGCGCCCAGGTGCGCCGCGGCGACGTCGAAGGCGACCTTCGTTTTGCCGCAGCGGCAGGCCATCTGCAGCACGGCGCGGCCGGCGCGCTTGAGCTCCGCCAGGCACGCCGCGACGGCGTCCCGCTGGTAGTCGCGCGCCTCGATCGGCGCCCGCGCAGTCACCACGTGTTTTCCGTCTTTAGAAGAGAATTCGCCATCGCCGGCGACGATCAGGACGTCCGCGAAGTCTTCCTCTTCGTCGTCGACGTTCACTATTATTTGGGGTTGGGCTAACCCGGCGGCTGGCGGTCCTCCGGCCAGAGTATTTGTTAGTGGGGTATTCTCAGTCAACGTCTCAGTCAACGTCTCAGACAACGTCTCAAATACAGTCTCAAATACAGTCTCAGTCGGCGTCTCAGATACAGTCTCAGACAACGACCCAGATAGCGATTTGGTCGTCCCCTCGAGGTAGCTTATCAGGTCGAGGACTATTTTGTCGCGGCGCCGCAGCAGGGGCGGGCTGGCGTCGCCGGGGGTATTGCTATTTTTTTCGACTTCCTTCTTTATAATATCGTAAACGGGCTCGTCGCGGCGCTTGGCGCCGACCCCGAGGTGCCGCGCGGCGCTCAGCGCGACGTCCGCGATCGTGGCGAGGGGGGCCGCCACGAGCTCGCGGCTCCCGAGGCGGCGCGCGGCGAAGCAGTAGAGGACCGCGGCCTCGACCCGCTCGGCGTCGCGCTTCGTCGCCGTCTCCAGCGTGAGGACGAAGCGCCAGCCGGGGGGGAAGCACGTCGTGTACGCGCCGTCGGCGAGGCGGCGGCGGAGGTCGCCGGAGTGCCCGACCTTGAACAGCGCCCCGGCGCCCCGCTCGCCGTCGAGCCACCGGTGGTGCGCGACGTAGAACCCGGGCTGCGCCATTTTTTCTGGCGCGTATATATACTGTGCGTCGTGCGTGTTTAATAATACACACCGGTACCATGGCAGGACCCTCGCTTATGGCCGTCTCGGTCGAGTCGCTCCTCACCGGGCTCTACATCTTGCTGATTATGGTCGTCGCCTACTATTTCTACATGTACTACTACCCCGGCGCCAAGTCGGAGCCCATCTCCGAGCACCTGGTCGGCATGGGCGTGGCCGTGGCCGTGATCGGGACCCTGTCCGCCTTCATGCTCGAGTACACGGGGCTGAACAAGATGTTCTGCAAATACAACGACTACGGATCGTCTTCTGTCAGTACGCAATAAAAAAAGATACGTGACTATTTTATTTTTTGGCAATAGTGTTGCGCCGCGCGGTGATCTACTCAAACTCTAGTACTGATTTCTCGAACACGTTTATATATTAATGACGTCTCTTTTTTTTGTGTGTATTTCGTCTCTAGTCTAGGTTATTAAATTTGAATACACTGTTAGATAATTCATATCGGGTCGTATATTCGGAGAATATGTCCGGGAATAAGGTTTGGGTTGTTGTGTGCCGGTGGATCGAGGCCGACCCACGCCTCATGGTCCGCGTATGTTCCACTGAGTTCATGGCGAACCAAATGGCATTTACGTGGCTGAAATCTATCCTGCCATTATTCGGTAAAGAGTACCTGGACGATAAGAAAGAGGTTCAGTGGTGGGCGAAACAAATCGAAGACATGAACACCCTCTTATTTGATTATTTCGTTGAGTACGTACAATCTGAGGGCGATCTCGAAATTTACGAAAAGACGATCGAATAGATGGCTCTATTTTTCGGCAGAATACGGCGTGCACATTTGAAGCCGCGCATACGACCTTATACCGGGCTAGGGTCGATAGTGGCGTAATCATGACGACTAAAACACCAGGCGAGCAGGTTTGGGTCGTAGTGTACCGATGGGACGAGTTGGAAACCGAAGTCCGCGTGTGCGCAACCAAGGACACGGCGCGCAAAGTCGCGCTCGCCTGGCTAAAATCGATATTGCCGTCGTTTGGCGCAGAACACCTAGGCGACAAAGAAGAAGTGCAGTCGTGGGCGAAGCGGATCGACGCCGGCGATATTACGACGATCGCGGACTTCATGTGTTATGTGTCAGATGAGGCCCAGGGCGAACTCTATATCTCGAAGGTAATAATAGAATAAGCCGCATCCCGCCGGGCTATTTTTTACCCCGCAGGTAAGCGCCGCTCCGCGCAAATTTGAGGCCGCGGGTTGGTAAGTACTAGCGCGCCACGATGAAGGTCTGTCCAGAGTGCGGGCTCACGATGCGCCGCGAGACGTCGTCGGGGACGCTCGAGTTCGTCAGCTCCTGCGGCTACCGCGAAAAGGGGAAGCCCGGCGACCTGCAGGTGAAGTCGGGGACGCCGAACTCCGAGGAGACGACCGAGATGTACCAGGTGTACATCCGGAACTCCCCCTTCGACCGCGTCAGCCAGCAGGTGAAGCGCGACTGCCCCGAGTGCGGCCTCGACTACATGACCCAGATCCGCGTCGGCTCGCGCGAGGACGTCATCTGGACGTGCAAGTGCGGCCACGGGGTCACCCAGACCGGCCAGAAGCTCACCCTCTTCAAGGGAAAGCCGCTGGTTAATAAATAAGCGGCGGCTGGCCTATTTTTTGGCTCTCGCCAAAATTGAAGCGGGGGGTGTGGTACTATACCGGGCAAGTATTAGTATATACATATATACATATATACATATATACATACCATCATTGAACTCACTCTAATAACCCTCACAATGACTACCACTGAGAAAAAAAGATATCACCTAGCCGTTCTTGGGGCCGATGGTACAGACTTATGCCTCATCAAGTCATATTTGCGTGATATTCAGACCCGCGGAGGTGGAAACGTAGGAGACATGTACGACACGTGCTTTGTGGTCAAGATTGGCGACGCCACGGTTGATTGTCATGTCGCAGCGGCGTATGACTACGGGTTTACCAAACCACGCGCCCCGGCAACCGAGTTTGACGCAATTCTCGTGTTATCATATACCGCCAACCCTCCCAACTCAAACCAGTACTCTTCGACTCCGTACGTCAACGATTTTACGCACAAGCAAGTCTGTTCCGGTGGTCAACTCTGCACAACTGTTCGCTTTGTCGACAAGCCGACTGAGAATGACGGTAAATTATCATTGAATACTAATTTCGCAAAACTGACTCTTCGGCAGCTCCAACAGCCAATCCGCTCCGTTCTTGGCTGGAAGGATCTCGATCAGAAGAAGGCACCTGCGCCCCAAAAACCGCTCGTCGTGGCTTCTAGTCAGTCGGACGTGGCCAGCATTGGTATGACTGCCCCTAAGTGGCAAACAAATACTTTACCACCAGTTCTGTACAAGGAAACGCTGACAACACTCAGAGACCATCTGATTAAAGTGTTCGAGAACGCCCCCGTCGGCGAGGGTGCCATCGCCATTCCGACTGGAATGAGTATTGACCTCTCGGAGTCCCCTACTATTTACTGGGGAGACAAGACAATGGTGGTTGATGTCGACCTCAATACTCCTATGGACATCCAGCTCGTCGGCTTCGCGAGCGGCACTCTCACATTCAAGAAAGCACGCTACATATACGTAGTCCGCGTGCTCAAGGGGGATTACTGCCAGGCGTTCAGTAATGCCGAAGATGCGCATAAGTATGTCAAAGACATAGACGGTAGTTCGACCGGGGACAAGACCTCCCTCTACCACGTCGAAGTGGACTACTAAGCGCTCGGCCTCTTTTTTCGTGACGGCGCTGCTTCGCCAAAATTGAAGACATGTATTGTGTTGTATACCGCAGTATTTACGCCAGTACTATATTGAATTTCCGTATTTCTTCTAGCAGTAACGATGACTACTCCCAGCATGACTCGCTCTATTATATTCATTGGGGCCAACAATGCGGACGTAAAAATGATCCAATCGTATCTCAGTTGTGTGAATAAAAAAATGCTCGTATCGAATATTTCGGGGATGACGACAGTATTTGAGTTTGCCGACGATATCACGATTACAGCAGTCGTCGGGACGTACGAATATTACAATGTCGCAAAAAGTATCGTCTTCAAGGATGGTGACGATGTCATAACCGTTGTGATGTCATCGACCGTAACGAAGCCTCTCTTCGGTTCTTCGGATCCAGTCCTCGATAAATTTATGGTGTACCAAGCCTCGCGCATGAACACAGGTATACCCACGTTTAGGTTTGTCAAATCATACCAAAGTTGTATTGATGACGCCGATCTCAAACCCTATTGGAAGAACTTTATGGTAAGCGAATACTGTACGTCAATGACCGATGAACAATTGCTCAGACCGCTTCGGATCGCGACTGGCGTTGACACTCTGGCGTTCAAAACCAAGGAGAACTCGGCGCCTAAGCAACTTGATAATGTAAACACTGTGCCGAGTCAACGCGTGTTTCTGCCGAGTGGTGTCGAAAATAACCCAACGAAGGACAAACCCGCTCCCGCGAAACACATCATCAACGGTGTTATGGACACCCCGAATACCACCGACGACCCGCGAACAGAAGTCCCGTACCGCGAGATGTTAGAGGTATTTAATAAATACCTCATGACTGTATTCGAACGAATGATGGATCGCGAAACTGTCTCTATCGAAATACCAAGTGGGATCTCGATCATGCGCAACACCAACAGCATAGGACAAGAACTTATCTGGAAAACAACAACCGGTTCGTATACCCATTTTATCTTTATCCCCGACATTGTCAAATGGACATTCAATCACAAGACAAACATCTTCACTTGTACTAAAAAGCTGAAGTGTATGTACGTCGTCCGCGTCTTGAAGCCCGATTACTGCGAGGTGTTCAACAAGAAAAAAGACGCGGTCGCGTTCGCCAAAAGCATGGACGGCGAAGGCCCGACTGAAAAGACCACCCTCTACCGGGCGGCGATGAAATAGACGCCACGGCAGTCTCTTTTTTCCGTCGCACAAAATTGAAGATAAGTAACCGGGCTTATACGCAACGATGACCACGGACAAAACGATACAGAGTGTGGGGGTCGCGATGCTCGCCGTGTTCCGGGACTACCTCCTCGGGGCATTCGAATCGGCCGAAGAAGGGGGCAGTATGTGCCTGGCCGTGCCGACGGGGATAACTGTCCGCCCGGGAGAACCGGCGAAGCTGGCGTGGGCGGGGCCGTTCAAAATCGAGCTCGACTTCCGCCTGCCGCGGTCCGTCTCCGGCGCGGAATTCGACAGCGAGAATAACACGCTCGTTTTCCGCAAAAAAACAAAGTACGTATACGAGATCTGGCACTGCGACAAGCGCTGCCGGCCGTCCGCGAACAGCCGGCGGCTGTTCGCGGACATCGGCCCCGCGACCGAATACCTCAACCGCGTGAACA
>Ga0307377_10008171_pt1 | contig 10667 bp, 13 predicted proteins | sample TR3MG_FD_202535 | JGI IMG/M metagenome (GOLD analysis project Ga0307377, IMG submission 202535) | Soil microbial communities from Risofladan, Vaasa, Finland - TR-3 | ecosystem: Environmental > Terrestrial > Soil > Coastal area > Acid sulfate soil | place: Finland: Risofladan, Vaasa | collected... | reverse complement strand
GGAGTTTATACTTTTCCTCTTGAATTGATCAATGAAAAAGGAGCTTCAGCTGAATTACCTTTTTGTAAATATCATCATTTAATTATCATGGGTGGCCACTTTCAAGCGAAAATTATAAGGACACCGGCTATTGCTCCTACAAATAAAGAACCCAAAGGCACTCCTGAAAAAGTTGAGTTTGAATTAATCGGGCCACTTAAAGAAGTTGAGATCACTGAACAAGTTATGGGGGCAAGAGAACTGATAAAACTTGAAAGTGATGACAAGAAATAAGAAGTTTTAAAAAGCTAATTTGATTTATTAATTTGCTTTTTTTAAAAAGAGGAGAGTATGAGTATGAGCAGATATAAAATTCAATATTTAACACTACAGGGTCAAACCCTTACATTTACTGTTTCTGAATATAAAATTATTGATGGAGATTTTGTTGAATTTACTGATGAAAAAACAGGGAAAGTTAAAAAATTTCATAGTTCAAGATGTGAAATAACTGAGGTGGAAGATGGTGGGTATTAAAACTAATTCTATTCGAGGAGAAATTATGGAAATGCTCAAAACCAAGTTTGGTAAATTATCTTTTTGGTCAAGAGTTGAAGCAGATATTGCTTTGAAATGTGCTGAACTTCCTGAGCCAAATACAAAAGAAAGAAGTAAAGAATTTATTAAACAATTAAGAAATCTTAAAGAATTTATTGCTGAGCAAGATGTTTCTAAGGAGGACTTAAATTTTATTGATGAAGAAATTAAATTGCACAAACAAACAAAGATGATTAGTTTGTATGAAGAAAAAGAAGATGGAATGGAGCAAGCAGTAATTGCTGGTTATTCAAGATTAGGAAAAGGTTCTGAGGGTGTTGTTGCAATACCTCAACCTTATAATTATTCTCAATTATCAAAACTTTCAAATGGAGTTTATGAAGAAACAGGCCTTGTTAAATTTTATATCAGTGCTGAAAAAACAATATATGGAAAAGTAGTTGCTGAGATTTATGAGCATACACAAGAAATTCCAATTGCAACAGTTATCCAAAGTGTTAAAACAAATAAAGAAACAGGAGATAAAGATAGAAGTATAAAATTATTTGGAGAGAGATTTACAAAAAGAGAAGTGACTGTTATAAAAGAAGTTAATTTACCTTTTTATGTTTATAGATTTATTACTGAAGAAAATAAGGAGCTCATCCTAATGACTTTAACTCAATGCGAGATTGGAGATTATGTGATTACAGGAGTTGTTACTCAATGTGAGGATTATAAAATGCTTACTGATTCTGCTCGACTTCCAACTAAACTTCCTTTTTTCTTTGCTCAAAAAATAAGAAATAGAATTATACAATTTAAAAATCACAAAGAATTTAAAACAAGATTAGAACTTCTAAAAATTAACAAGGAGAACTTTTTTGATTATCCTTTTTCTATTTCTAAAAATAATAGCACAAGAAAATTATTGCAACCTACATGGTATAAATGGTTAATTTGGTCTTGGCTAACGCATGAAGGAAAAGGTATCTTTAATAAATATCCTATGCACATACTTCAAATCGGGCCTAAAATGTCAGGGAAATCATTATTATTAAATTCCTTACATAGTAAAAGTAAGGAAACAAGAAATATATTCTCAGGTTCGAGCTCTACATTAAAACATTTAGTTCCTTCATTTAAATATAACCCTGCAAGATTAGGTTATCTTGCTGAAAGCAATAGATTTTCTTTTTGTGATGAGTTCTTGAGATGTTTAGTTAATACCAGGACAACAAAAGAAGGAAGTCAAAGAGAAGAAAGTGTTGCAATTATGAATGATTTATTAGAACATCAAAAAAGAGAAGCAGGTTCAGGAGTGTCGAGGGTAAATGTTAATATGACTTCAAGAATTATGGCAACAACAAATCCAGTTAGAGATATAAAAAATGTAGAAAATTTAATTAATACATTTGATGAAAGTTTTCTTTCAAGATGGTTGATTTATTATCAAACAGAAGATCATGTACAAATTGTTAGAAAAAGTAATGATATGGATTTAGAGATATATGATTTTAAACTTTCAGTTAATGATTGGATTAGTATCTTAGATTATCTTCAAACTTTTTCTGCAGATTATGATTTAAAAAGAGTAGAGGAAATTCATAAAACTATCCCAAAAATATTAAGTGAAAATTTAAATAAACATTATGATGCTCGACATATGCACCATATCGAATGTCTTATGGACGGGATTATTAAAACAAGATGTATGTTAGAAAAGGATATGTCTTTTAAAGCTAAAGAAGAAGATTATAAAATTTTAAAAGAAATTTGGTTGAAAATAATTAGGAGCTGGTTAAATCCAGAACAAATAAGAAATATTGATATAGATGATAGGATATTTTATTTGCCGGAGAATTGTCAGTATATTTATTGGAAAATTTGTGAAGAAAAAAAAGCAGTTACTAGGGGGAGAGCAGAAGAAATTGCATTAATGGGAATGTCTAAGGGAGAATTTTATGATGCTTGGAGTATCTTGCTTAATATGGGTGTTCTAATTGAATCTGATGGAATAGCAAGGCCACATTATTTTTCGGAGGATGGAGATGGACACCAACAAAGGATATAAAATTGAAGAAGCAATGAAAAAATGGTTTAAAGGAAAAAATCATCCAGCAAATTGTGTTGATTTTCAAACAACAAAATCTCTTTATGAAGTAAAAAGTTGCAGATTATTTATTGAATGTGTTAATGGAAATGATAAAAGACCTTATAAAAAAATTCCTAATAAAAAAATTACAACAACTCAATTAGGAAGATTCTTTGTAAAATTAGAAAATCATAAAAGATTATTAAACCGTGCAGAAAGTGAAAAGAAAATTCCAAAATATATTTTTGTTATTGCAATTGGAAAACAAAAAGTATGGAGAGTAAAATCTTGGGAGCAAATAAATTCAATAGTTAGAAAAAGAAGTAAAGTTACAGCAATAAGAATCAAAGATTTATTTAATGAAGTCTGGGAGAATGAGTGATGGCATTTATAGCTGAGTATGAACAAGATTTTGAAACATGGGATTATATTCATGGAGATGTTTTTAAAGATATGTCTATTTCAACAGCAAGGTATTATTATTTATGGGATTTAGCTCAAGAAAATAAATTAAAGATTGCTTTAAGAGATCCTTCAAATGATTATTGGACTAAATGGGTTGAGTTTCCAGGACAATTATGGGAAACAAGATATAGTGGTTATGGTTCTTCAACAGGGGCTTTAACTGCTGCAGTAGATGTTCATCGAAGTATTTTGCCTTATGAAATAATTATAGAATCTGATTATCCAACTTATGAAGAAAATTATGAAGCAACAAAAATAATCGGGGAGATAATTGAAAAAAAAGGATTTCAACCTTTGTATTATTTTTCAGGAAATAAGTCAGTTCATGTACATATTTTTTTTGATTGGAATTGTCTAAGCAAATTAGATCTAATGATTCAGGACCAATTAAGAATTATATTTAGAGATAGCAAATTAAGATTTAAAAGAAAATTTATTGAGTGGTTAAGAACAAAAATGATTTCTTGTTGGGACACAAATCTTAAAAAATTTGATACTGATTTAATTAAGGGCACTCATTTAATAAGATGTGAATTGAGTAAAAATAAATTAGGTTATAAAACTTTTTTAGGATATACTTACAAAGATATGAGTTTTGTGCCTTATGTCTGTAATGAACAAAATAGAATTTATCCTAAATTAGGTGAAATTAGGATGTCTTCTCCAACAGATATTCAAGGATTAATAGAAGAATTTATTGAAGATATTAAAACAAAATCTAAGGTAGAAAAAGCAAGAAGAAAAAATAGAGGTTTAAATGATTGGGGTATCGGTAATTCTACAGATACACTAAGGGAGTGTGTTAAAATTATTTTGAAAGAAGATTTTAAAAAATATAATGATGGATTAAAAAGGGCATTTTTTATTTTAATAAATGAATTAAAACAAGTTTATGGGGTTGAACAAGCAAAAATTTTAGCTCAAGATTGGAATTCTAAAATGGGCCTTCCAATGAAAGATTCAGAAATTGAATATAGGTTAAAAACAAAAACTTATTCTCTTTCTTGTGATTATATTCATAGTTTTTTAAAAGAATTAGGAATTGAGATGAATGGATGTAGTACTCCTAAAAGTATATAAATGCTGTTAGGATAGTTACTAACAGGTAATTAAGATGAAATTATGTTTATATTGTGGAAATGAGATAAAAAAACATTTGAGTAAAAAAAGAAAATGGTGTTCTCCTCATTGTAGAAATAAAGCTCAAAAAGAGAAAAGAGATAAGATTCTTAAGGAATTGGGATATAATTCTAAAATTAGTAAGTCAAAAAGAGGAGCTTTAGGAGAACTCAAGGTTGCAGCAGATTTAATGGAAAAAGATTATGAAGTATTCAGAGCTTTAGATCCACATTGTTCTTGTGATTTAGCAATCCTAAAAAATAAAAAATTGTTTAGAGTAGAAGTTAGAACTTCAACTTATGATGCTACTGGAAAACCTTATGGCCACAATAAAAAAATAAAAGCAGATATTCTTGCTTTAGTCCTTCCAGATAAGATTATTTATGAAACATTTAATTTACCTTTTGTCCTTTCTTAAGAGTGTGAAAGTGTAAGCACAAGCTTTTTAAAGTATATACTTCTTATATTATTGTCTCAATGAGTGCATAGTCACTAGCGAGATTAAATAAATAAAACAAGCTATAATGAAAGGAGGTAAAAAAAATCAATGAAATTACCAACAAGCAATAAGACTTCTAATTTTACAAAGCCATTAATTAAGAAAGGATATTATCCTGCTCAATTAATTAAAGTTGAGCTTTATACAGATAGTGAAGGAAATGCAAAAATAGGAAAATATGGAAAGCAACTTATTTTTGAATTTGCAATTTATGCTAAGGATAAGGACGATGCTCCAACAGAGCCAATGACTTTTAAATCTAGTGAAGAAGATACTTCTTCGGCAAATGTTATCATTCCAAAATTTGTTTATCACGAATATATGGATAAAAAACATCCTGGAGAATTTCAAACTGCAATTACGCCAAATAGTGCAATCACAAAATTATTGACTGCATTAGGATGGACTTTTTCAATAGATGATGTTGATCCTGAAGATTATATTGGAAAATGGGTTGAAGCAAATATTGATGATTATGAATCGGGGGAAGGAGATGATAAAACTACTGCTTCTACAATCAAAGATATTGGAAAATATAAAGGCCCTAAACCTTCAGATGATATGGTTTGTGTAAAACCTAAAGAAAAAACAGATGTTAAAAAACAGGTTAAGCACGAAGCTGTTGAAGAAAAGATTCCTGATGATTCAGAATTGAAAAAAGCACCAATTGAAGAAAAAGATGTAAGTGTCTTACAATCTAAGATTGATGTATTAACAAAAATGAATAAAGAAGGGTTTTTAACTGATCAAGGTTTAAAGGATGCAGTAGAACAACTTGAAACAAAGATTGATTCTATAAACAAAAAATGAGTTCAGAAGTTTTAATCCCTGGGTTGAAGTTTGCTAATAAGCATAACCTTACTCAGAAAGAGATTGAAGTGTTAGTTCCTTTTTTGGAAAAACCCTATACAACTTTGGAATTATCTGAAGTATTGGGAGCCCATAAGACTACCTTACATCATATAATCCAGAGATTGAAGCTGAAAAGTCTTTTGGTTTTAAAAAACCGAGATAATAAAGGTACTAATTTGTATGAATTCAATTTGGAGCAATTAGAAATTTAGTTTTTTTTATTTTTTTTATTTAGTGAGGGGAAAGAGAGAATTAAATCAAAGGAGGTAAAACAAATGACTGAAGATACTGAAAAAAAAGCAGAAGAAAAAACTGAAGAATCTGAGGAAGCTGTTCCGGACGCTGTTGAAGATGGCGCTAAGGAAGCTGAAGAAGAAACTGAAGAAGATTCTGATGATGAAGATTCTGACGACGATTCAGAATAATAGATAAATTTTTATATTTTATTTTTTTTTATTTTAAGGGAGAGTGATCTAATGGTATGACCTAAGGCCTTGTGCCTGGTAACCCCGGTTCGATTCCGGGCTCTCCCATATGCATAAAGAAGATTATGCAGAAAAAAAACTAAAATAATTACAATATTATTTGTTTTTTCATTGACACTGGGAAAGACTAGACTTTAGCAAAGCCCACAGGTTTGCTGCCTGGTTCGACTCGTCATTGGGTTTTGGGCTTTGCTAAAACCTTAATTTATGGCAAAGAAATGGAGCAAAGAAGAAATTGAAGCATTGGTTCTAAATTATGAAGGTGTTTCTGCAAGAGATCTTTCAATTGAAACAGGAAGAACTCCCTTAGCAATTAGACTTAAAGCAAAAAAATTAGGATTAAAATCAACTTTAAAAAATAAGGGTAATGGACGAGATAATAAAGGATCTAATAACCCCAATTGGAAAGGTTAAAAGAAACAGCAGGAAAAAGCATTTAAATAGTTTTCTCACTTCTATAAATTACTTAAATCATACAGGAGGTTAAAAAAAATGACAAGTTTTGGACCCGTAACAGGGAACGTAATAGGTGATGTTCAGTTTAAAGATGGTTCAGTATCTTTCTCACAAGCTGTGGGAGGAGCAAATACTCCTGGAAAAATTTACTATGTTGATAGAAATATTAGTGTGTCTGGTGATGGAAAATCTTGGGGAAAAGCCTTTAAAACATTTCAAGAAGCTATAACTCAGGTTAACTCAGATTATACAAATACTGTAGCACCAAGTAATGGAAGAAATAGATGGATATTTGTTGGGGAAGGATGGTATGCAGAAACACCTTCAACATTAACAGCAAATGATGTTACAATTGTTGGAGTTGCACCAGGAAGCCATGATTCAGTAGTAATTTATGGAGTACCCGTCGCTGGAACTTTCAGTGGAGTTGCAGGAGGACCTACATTACAACTTACTTGTAGTAATTGTACAATTATGAACATGGGGTTTTATTGTAGTGATGTATTATATGCAGCAGTTCAAGATGGTGGAGCAGCAGCTGATACACATCTTTCAGCAGTAGCGAATTCTTATAACAACAAATTCATTAATTGTAGTTTTGTTAGAGATACTGCTGATGGAGAATTAGGTGGAATCGATGTGGCAAGTAATGAAGGACCAATAATTGAAAATTGTAGATTTTCAACATCATGTAAAACATTTGGTGTTAGAATAAGAACAAATGGGGTAACAAATCCAGTAGGAGTACAAATAAAAGATTGTAAATTTGTAGGAACAGAAACTGGAATAATTAAATCAGCTGGTTCTGATTGTGTAGTAGAACATTGTTTGTTTATTGACGATACAACAGATAGAGCAGATACAATTACAACACCCGTAACTAGCGAAGGTAATCAGTTAATCCTTATAGATAACTATTGGGAATTTTCAGATGCTAACGCGATTACTGGAGCTGGAGACCACTTAAACATCAACAACAATACTTTGGCAAAGACTTAAAATGGAAAATAAAAAAAATCAAGTTAAAGGTCAAGTCAAAGATAAAGAAAAAGTTGAGGGTGAAAAAGTTGAGGGTGAAAAAGTTGAATTGGATCCTGAAAGATTTACTAAGTAATCTTATTTTATTTATTTTTTTTCTTTTTCTTTTTTTTAATCACTTAGCAGAGCTCCAAAAGTATATACTATCTAAAAATCTCTAAAAAAAATTTTACAAGAAAAAAATTATGATTCTTCAATAATTAAGAATCATTTAATTCTAACACATTCAGATTGATCACATCTGTATTGAATCCCACCTGATCCAAGAATAATATCATCTGAAATTGGTTCTTCAACTTCTTCTGGCAATCCTCTATCTTCTGTGACTTCAATCCATCCTTCCCTACATATTAGGTTCGTATCTTCATTACGAATACACTTTCCGTTTTCTGCAACGTACTTACTAAATGCATCACAACTTACAACTCCAACTTCAGGTCTATCTTCACAATAATATTTTGGGGTATCAAAAAAAGAAGGTCCAACCATTGAAGCAATAACTATTCCTAATGTTATCAATGCGCTTATTCCGATTGTTGTTTTTTCTACCATTTTTTACCTCCTATAATTTAATTAATTAAAATATTTAAATCTATGTGATTTAAGCACCACTGCTTAAAGCGTAGGTGCTTCCTGATCTTTGGAAGATGTATTGATCACTTCCACTGAATATGAGATTGCTTTCGAACTTAGCTGTTCCTGTCCCAGTAAAAGTAAGATTTCCTGAGATAGTAATTGGATCTTTGTAAACTCTATTTAGAGTAGTGTCTATTTCGCCGGTCCAATTATTATAAATATATGCTTGTTCTCCTGCTTGGATTGTAATGTTTTGGTCTCCGCCTTGCTTGACAGATCCATTTGAAAAATAAATAAAAGCGTTTGTTAAATTATAAATCTGCAATTCGTAACTATCCGAACTGTGAGTATTGTTTAAAAGAATATAATCTACTACTGGTTTTGTATCTGAAACAAAGTAACTCCATAATAAACTTGCTGGATATTGTAAAAAACTTCCTTGTAAATTTAAAAAAGGTAAAGAAACTAATGTTGAAACCAAATTCCCATCATTATTCCAAGTGGCTCCTGAGATTGTTCCATTATTTCCATTACCTGAAATATCATAAGCAGTTGTGCCTGAGTTTTCGTTTAGCTTTAAATCGAGAATAGAAACAGTTGAATTAAATTCACTTGTAATTTTTTTAGCTGTTTTTCCTAAAGTCATAATTGAACCCTCAACAGCCCAATTAGTAGAATTATCATTGAAATAATAAGCATTAAAATTAAGCATAGGGTTTTTTGATTGTCTTACAAATGTATTTTTATCTGTTAAATTTGTAAAAGTAATCATCCCAACATTCCAAACATCATTAGTATCTCCATGAACCTGTAAATAATAAATTCCATTCTTCTTTATTATTTCATCAGGAACAATCGAATCTGTATTCCAAGAACCAAGCAACTGCTTTACATAAGGATTATCACTTTTTTTAATCCAATTAATTCCGTTAGTTGAAGTAGCTAATCCTATCCTTCCAGACTGTGAAGTATTCCTACCTTCATAAAACATATAAAATAATCCATTTTCTATTAAAACAGTAGGGGACGAAACATCTGATAAATCAAATGGTTGTGAAGGACTAAGAACAACACCAACATCTTTCCAATTTATCAAATTATCAGACATATACAAAGAAATATTTTGAAAAGGAGAAAACTCTTTATCCTCAACATACATAAAATAAGTTGAACCATTATAAACAACATAAGGGTCTTCACTTGCATTTCCTACATTATCCCCCCAACCACTACCACAACCAAAGGTTTTATTCTGTTTATTCCAAATAATTCCATCAGAAGAATTAGCCCAACCTATACAAGTATTATTTTGCAAATAAGTCCCATTATATCCTGTATAAAAAAATTGATAAGCTCCATTTCCCGTTGTATTAAACAAAACATTTCCGTCTTCTCTACTATACCTATCAAACTCATTATCATTACCATTAACTACTAAAACAACCCCTGTATTATTTATATAATCAAATTCATCCCAATTTTCTGTATTCTCATATCCGTCTATAGAAAAACCGTAATAATGATTCTGAACTTGCGTAGCATTAAAAGAATAATTATAAACCTTAAAAAAATACATAGAAGCATTTAAAAAATTTCCTGAAGTTCTTTGCCCTAATAATAAAGGAGAAGAAGATGAAGCATTAAATCCTACAGTATTACCCTCAGAAAGATTAAAACCGTCTATATATAAATTTGTAGTATTAAAAATACCCCTACTTTTAGCAGTAAAAGTAACCTCATGAATATTATTATCACAAAATCCTCCATCAGGCGTCCACAAACCTGTAGAAGCCCCATTCCTTATATTAATAACTCCTCCACTACCTATAAAAGAATCGAAATTTGATTCTTTTTCAAAAAAGAATTGAGAAGCCGAAGGATTCACTAAACATCTAAATTGAAAAATTATTGTATAATTTTTATCATACTCAAAATTAAGAGTAGGATTATTTGGAATAGACACATTATCATTCACCCCATCAAACTCCAGCCATGTTTGGTTATAAGTATTAACAGTTATATTTGTATTAGAAGTAATCCAATTATAAGCATTATTATCACTAACTCTAATATCAACAGCATATATTGTTGGAATTAAAATTAAAACTACACTTAAAATTAATGTTATTCCTAAAAGAGTAAATAGTTTTTTTAGTTGTGATTTGTTTTTCATTTTATATTCCAAATAGATTTTTCCTCCTCTTTCCTTTTGACTTTGATTTTGATGGTTTTGTTTTTCTAAAATATTGAATTTCTTTAGTTTCTCCAACTTGTCCAAGTCGTCTTTCTTTTCTTTGGATTACTCTATAAATATCTTTTTTTCCAAGACGGAACTCTGCTCCACTTATTCCTAATTCACTTGGCTTTACTTTTTTACCTTCTTTTGTTATATATCCTCCTGCTCTTAAAGTTGTCTTGAGAGTAGTAACTAATTTTTCTTTTGCTCTTTCTTTTGTTGGAAATAATCCTATACTTATATCTTTACCAAATTCTTTTACAAATACTTCAAAATCTCCTTGCTTCATTCCTTTTACTTTTTCTATTGCTTTTCCTAGACCTAATGTTG
>Ga0307377_10008170_pt1 | contig 10668 bp, 6 predicted proteins | sample TR3MG_FD_202535 | JGI IMG/M metagenome (GOLD analysis project Ga0307377, IMG submission 202535) | Soil microbial communities from Risofladan, Vaasa, Finland - TR-3 | ecosystem: Environmental > Terrestrial > Soil > Coastal area > Acid sulfate soil | place: Finland: Risofladan, Vaasa | collected... | reverse complement strand
ATAGCCTTAGTTCCGTTTTCTAAACTCCCAGAAGCTATTTTAACTTTATTCCAAGGCATCCAAGCATACTCACCAATAGACGCAAAAAATACAGTCCTACCACGTAAAGCTCTAGTAGCTGCTTTAACTGTACAATACATATTTTTAAGCTTATAATAAATATTTTCACTATTTATATCATATAATGAAGATCCTAACTTCATACCGTGATATTTTAACATAGTATTGTATTCAGTAAACCATCGGCACTGAGCATACATATCTCTAAAATTAGACCACTCACAGTCTTTAGTTTGGTTTAAGGTAACTCCTGTAAAAATCATACTTAAGTTAGAACCTGGAAGCAATTGAGTAGCTCCAGGTAATAAACTAAGAAATCTCGGAGGATCGACTAACTTTAAATATCTATGTAACTGATAAATAGCTAATACAGCATTTAAAACCGATTTACCAGATCTTTGTCCCGCACAGCCAGCCATTGTAGTATAATAACCTAAAAGACCTTTTTTCATAAAATAGAATTTATTCTTCTTACATTTAGGACATATTCCATACTCCAACAATTGTATATTATCTAATATAGTATCGATCTTTTCATTATACATATTATTAAAAAATTCCATATTAGTACATTTTGGACAATACTCACCTAAAAACTCTAAAGCTATTTTAAGTTGTGTGGGCCACAAAGAATAACCCTCACCTAATAATACCTCTTTAGAATAAAATTCAAAAATATTAGGATATAATTTTAAATCCCTTTCATCTTTTAAAACATTTTTAATATCAATTTCTTTTGGCATCTTTAAGCCTCCCTTAATTTAATTTAAATAAACAATTAACCTATAATACTTCTGTCTCGGTCTTTTAATTCTGCTAACTTTCCTTTATTCCAACCACTCGTCTTACTAAAATATCCTGTAATTCTAGTAATCCCGTCTACGTTTTCTGAATTACAATACTCACAAGTATCTTGTAAACCCCTAGATGTCATCATACAATCATTACAACTAGTAAATTCTGGAGAAAAAGCTACCTGATCATTATCTGTGTGTTTAAAAATTTTAACTACAAAATCAGCTATAGACTCAGCAGGCGGTTGCTTCTCGCCAAGCCATACGTGACTTAGACTCCCAGCTTCAATAAGTGGATGGAAAGCTCCTTCTTTTTCAATCCTATCTATAGGATCTATATCTTCTGATATATTCAATTGTGTAGAATTAGTGTAATATATAGAATCATTTTCTATATCGCCTTTAATAAAATTTTTAGCTTTGTCTTCATAGTATTTAAGATCTAATCTAGCAAATCTATATGAAGTAGCCTCCGCAGGTGATTGTTCCAGTACAAAATGTAAGCCGTGCTCCTCAGAAGCTTTTTTTGCTAGTAAATTTAGGTGAGCGATTACTTTTAAACCGAACATAAAGGCTTCATCAGATTCGTGCAATTCTCGACCGATTTGAGCCTCTACCATCTCATTTAATCCTACCATCCCAATAAGGTAAGACATTTTTTCTAATCTTACATACGTTTCACCATCATTATTCATACACAAGAGAGCTAAGGGTCCCTTATCGCCTAATGCTAATATTTTTTTTATAAATCTTAATTTTTGAAGATGGGCTTTAATAGCAAGATCAAACATTTTAGTTAATTTATCAAACATTTTTTCTTCTTTATATTTAAAGCCCAATCTAGGTAAATTTAAAGTAATATTCTGTAAGGCGCAAAACCTCATTTTCCAAGGTTCTTTAGCATCTTCGAGATCTTTATCTGTTAGTAAAAAACTAAGCCTACAATTATGAGTCTCTATACCATTCGCTAAAGTAAAATAAGGATCATTACAATCTTCCATTTCAAAACAATATGCAGGTATAGGAGAATTATAATTAATAGGCTTTAAAGAAATTATTTGAAAATAATATTTTCCATCGATAAATTTAAAACCAGGACGATGAGAATATTTAGAAGCTTTTTCATAAGATCTCATAACAAATCTTTTATTATCACTAAAACATCCTTCAGCAATACCTCTTTCATCAGTACTAATATTAATAGGCATTCCTAAAGTAGTATATAAAGCGTTTATATCATCAACTAGTCTATCAGAAGATGTATACATTCTTTTATTATTACCACCATCGGTAGCATAAAAACCATCTATTATACCTAATCTAAAATTAGTACTCATTTCATATACTCTATTATGAAGTCCTTTCTCTAAAGCATACTTACCACTAACAAATTCTTGAATAAAAGCCTTTAATGTAGAAGAAGTTATATTCACAAAAATAACATGTCTATCGTTTTCTGGAACTATTGTAGTATGCGCTCCAAACATTTTTGCAAAATCAGTAATAGTATCTACAACTCCTTGTTTTGGAGCAGATAAACTAAAAATTATTCTATTAACATTTTCATGTTTATTATCTAAAGATCCATCACCTAAATAAGCTCCTATAAAATAACCCATAACATAATTTTCTTTTTTATTAAACCCAGAAAACTCTGAATTATTAATAGGTAAATAGTCATCTAAAGTCAATTCTTTAGCTTCTTTCTCGCCGCTAAAAATAGGACAAATATGATTATCCGTAACAATCATATTGTAACCGTTAGTTAAAGTTACCTCTATAAATTTATCGTGATTAACAATAACAGGTTTAGCTTTTCTAAAATTCCCTTTATGAAAAACTTCTAATTCTTTTACATAATCTCCCCTACAGACAGCGCCTATTTTATCGTGCCTGACTCCTCTACTGGTTTTAACTAATACTTTTTGAGAATTATGAAAACAGCATTCCGATATTTTAGCAGTATCTCCACGATCAAAAAGAAAATAAGGATTACCCATTTTTGAAGCTACTTCACATACATGCAGTAAAAATTCTTCATGACCGGGAGTTTTAAAAAACTTTTCTGTTATGTGTAAATTAGGTTTGGGCCAAAAAAATGGCCTACCTGCACCATCTCCTTCTTTATATATTTCAAATAATGCCCACACAAAATCTTTAGACTCCTGAGCATAATCTCCATAAGTAAGTCCGGTATATTTTCCCCCAGGTCCTATAGCTGGAGTATTTTCAAAGTGCTTAGGTATTTCATAATAAAGATTTATATCGCTGAAAATAGAATTATGTGCAAATATTCCATCATATGTCATAAAATTTTCATTATCTTTTACAGAAATATCGTATACGTATTCTTCATAATCTATTTTTTCAATACTTTTAACCTCTACTGGAAGTAAATTTAAATTATCAATAACCGCAGATTTAGATATTATATCTTCTGCATCTACAGTATCGTTTAACTTATACTTACTATCTATATCAATTTTTTTAGAAATTAATATAGTTTTAGGATTATCTTTAGGAGATACTGTAATAATATTACCTTCAGAATCGTAAGTAAATAAACCATGATCTTCTGTTACATTAATTTCTTGTCCCATATAAGTTTTAATTTTGTATAAACTACTATTATTTAAATGCTTAATAACAGCGTATATATTTTTAAATTCTACTTTTCCGGTTTCTCTATTAAAAGAAATAGCTTTATATCTCTCTTCTATTCCTACAGCCCCCGCCTTTTTAGTGTAGTTTTCTACAAATTCTCCAATTTCTACAACTTTTAAGTTATTATTTACCATATCATATAATAATAATTTTTGATTATATGTCAGACTTTGACCTCCACGGGCAACGGCTTGTTGGGAGAATTCAAAAATAAGCATTTGAGCTAATTGTTTAATTCTTTTTTTAGACATCCCTCTTAAAAATGGAGCAAAGAAAATATTAACAGCGTCCCACCCTATAGCTCCAGCGTAATGACACTGCAATGCTGCTGAAAATTTTACCATATGTGCCAATAAAATCTCAGCATATTTAGCAGGTTTAGCTATAGCTAAAGATTTAGGTAAATTAAGTCCGAATTTCTTAACGTATTCAAGACTTTGACCAGAACAATTATGTACCAATATTCCATTACAGTAAAAAGTTCCTGATTCTGTAGTCAAATCATAAATGTACTCATTGTCTACAGGATTTACTGGAAAAGGTTTAATAACGCGGATAGAGCCATCAAAAGGGATACTTTTACCCGACATAATATTGAATGCTTTTTTACTTTTACTAAATAAATATTTTTTAACTTCAGGTATATTAAAAGAACAGTAAAAAACATCATAGTTTTGTACTATCTCTCGTCCTTTATATATTCTTTTAGTTCCAACTGCTCCTTTTAAACCAGTATTAGCTTTTATACCATGAACTAAAAGAAATTGAGCTATCTGATTGATTAAAGTTCTAGAGGATACAACTATATTAACTGATCTTCCTTGTGGTGTAGTACCGTCACCATCTATAATACCGCTTAAAAGATGAAAAGCTAACTCTGGTTTCCAAGTTAAAATATCTTCTGGTAAACTTACAAATCTTGACTTTGCTCCTATATGAAAACAATAGTAAAATAAATCATGATAAAACTTACTAAAAATTCGTATTCGTTTACAATTACTATCTTCTTTGTCTGTACTACTATATTCAACATTATTATCATGTAAATATTCAAGTACTTTTTCAGTTTCTTCCGGCCCTACAGTAAAAGATATAGTATTTGTTTCATAATGACCTTTTGCTATAAATACGCCTATAAAGTAGCAAAACTCAGGAGTTAATTTAATCAAAGAAGGATATTTTTTACTTTCAGCACCATTATAAGCTTTAGAATACACAAGAGAGTTTTCAGTAGATTTAACAGAAAATCCTTTGTTCTTTAAAGCTACAATTTCTTCTGCATTTAATTTTTTTACAACATAACCAACATTGTTTTTTTCTACAAACACATTCTCAAAAATATATTTTTCGTGCAATTTATATAAACTAACTGTACTATCTACTAAATCTCTACAGTCTTTTGTTCCACTAAATTCTTGCGGTACTTCTAATAAAGTAGTAAGTCGATCACCTAAAGTTAAATGACTAGCTGGAAAAACTCCCTCTTTCGTTTCAGCTATCATAGGGTGATCTTCTGTAAGTAAAATACTTCTACTATTTTTAGTTTTAATCCATAATATAGTTTTATCATTTTTTCTATGTCTTAAAACTCTTTTTATTTTAGTCCATCCATTTTTATCATACACAAAATAACCATCAGGTAAAATACCTCCCTCAAAGTCATCCTGATTATAAGTAAAATAAGATTTTTTAAATAAACTTTTCATAGACATATTTCTTATTTCACCTGTATCTGTTTTAATAAAAGCACACTCTGAAAAAAGTAACGTGTATGGGCGATCTGGCATATTTAAATCGTGTAAATGTATGTCGCCCATCATGTGCGCCTGTGTAACATCCTTACTAAACACTCTTCTAAGAGCGTATTCTTTTTTAATTTGTCCAGCTAGGGTTAAATTTGTAGCTTCAGGTCCGTGAGGAACATTAGCATTTTCAAGATTAGGTTTAACTAGCATTGCTTCTACATCATATAAAGGAACACCTAACCTATCATGCTTTAATCTATCTTTTTCTAAACCGTTCTCTATAAGTTTAGCATTAACTAATTCTCGAACCAAACTTGTTGTAATAGTTTTTATGTTAGATCCGAATATCTGTTTTTCAACTTCCTCACTAATACTTTTTGCTAGACCCTCTTCAACGTTTGTTTCTCTAAGTAAAGCTTCTACAATTTTATTTCTATCCCAATTTGAAATTTCTTCATTAGACGTTCTAATGGACAAAGCAATATCTGTCGTCTCCTTCATTCTTAACCCTCCAAGTTAATAAATATAATATAAATTAAAATTCAATTATTTACAATAAATTTTTATCGTATCTTCTATACAACTCTTCTAAATCTTTTTCTAACTTTTTTAAAGCTCTTCTTTTCTTAGACACTGATTTTTCATATATTCTTCTTAAAGCTTCTCGGTAAGCACACTCTCGAACAGGTGAATGATTCCCATCTCTCGAAAAAAGCATCCTTACACGCAAATCCACATTTTCATCAATCTTACTTTCTTCGTAGTCTATTGCTCTTTTTTGTGAATTTATATAAAGCAATTCATTCATAATCTTACCCTCTTAATTGCTACCTAAATACCTAATAGTTTTTTTCTATATAAACTATCTTTGCCCATTAGTTCTTCAATACGATCCTCGCATTGATCCGTTAGTACAATCTTATACAAAATTCTCGTACTTGGATTCATAGCTATAGTTTTCATATCTCCCGCAGAAGCCTCACCCCACCCCTTCATGCGTGTTATATTTACCTTAGCGCCTGAAGGTAACTGCTTTTTAATATCATCTAAAGTATCTCCAAAATATTTCTTATCTTTATAAGAAGTAACGTATAAAGGAGCGTCTACAACATAAATCATTTCTGCAGGTATTAATTCTTTCATATAAGCTATTATTAAAGTTAAAGATAAACAACGGATATGATTTCCATCAGAATCCGCATCAGGTATAAGGACAATTTTACCAACCCTAGCTTTATCAGGATTACACTCTCTCATATTTTTAGTATTTTGGTTAGCTCCTATAGCTACGAAAATGTTTCTAATATCTTCATTTTGAAGTACTTTTGATGCAGGGTATCTTATAGCGTTAGTAAACTTACCCCTTAAAGGAAGAATCTCTTGGTAACTGGGATCTCTAGCATTTTTTAAAGTACCTCCAGCAGATTTACCTTCACATATAAAAAGCTCTCTCACAGAAGGTTTACACCTGGGAGCACCGGCTAAAACTGTAGGTAATACATTTTTGGCATTTTTAGATACTAAATTTATACCTCTAGTAGAAGCTCTCTCTTTCTTATATTTATCTCTGATCTGTTTTAATTTAATAGCCTTTGCTAAAATAGTATCAGTTAAATTCTTATTTTGATGAAAAAATTTGTTAAAAAGAGGTAGAAGAATCTCCCTAACTCTAATTTCTGCATATCCGCTACCTAATTTTTCTTTCGTCTGTGTTGAATAAGTAGGCTCTTTCATTTTAAAATTAAGCACTCCTATTAAACCTATACGCAAATCTTCCTTGTTATATTTTTCATTATTAAAAACAAGTAAAGATTCATTTAAAGCTTTTCTGAACCCATTAAAATGAGAACCGTTTTCTATAGTCCTACAACAATTAACATAAGATTGTATTGATTCTTCTCCAGCATCTGTCCACTGTAAAGCTATCTGCAGCTCATCATCAGAGTATTCAAATCTTTTTCCAATACACTCCGCCTTTTTCTTATCTATAACCTCTGAAAGCAATTGAGGTAAACCTACTGTTGACTTATAAACTATTTTTTCATCACCTACTTTTAAAATAAACTCTAAACCAGGACACAAAAACTGTATATCATATAACCAATCTTTTATTTTTTTAATAGGCAAACTGTAGTTCTTAGTAAAAATTTTAGGATCTGGAGTAAATTTAACAATAGTACCGCATTTCCAAGCTATAGGTAAATCAACCCCTTCAGTTACTTTGCCTGTAGGTTTTCCTTCACAGAATTTTTGATAATACCAAGATTGTATATCTTCTTGATCTACTTTAAAATCCTTAGCTCTACACGTCCAAATTTCAAATTTTGAAGATAAAGCATTGGTTGCTGATATTCCTATACCGTGAGTACCGATACTCACATTTTTACTAGAAAATTTTCCACCGGCATGTATATATGTAAGAATAGTAGTTAAAGTACTAATTTTTGTCTTATGGTGCTTTTCAACAGGAATACCCCTACCGCAATCAGCTACTAAAATAGAAGTCTCGCTGTCAGTTTCAACCAATTCTATATAAATTTTATCATTTTTACCAATAAGAGCTTCATCTATACTATTATCCACCGCTTCTTTAGTTATTTGATAAAGAGCTGATTTATTAATATCGCCAACATAAACACTAGGTCTTTTCCTAACCCCCTCTAAACCTTCAAGAACATCAATAGATTCCGCTGTATATGTATCTTCATTAACCATCATTAATTCACCCCCCCCCCTACTACTATAAATAAGGTGAGGTATACCATAACATATACCTCACCCTATCTATTAATTTACTTATGCGCTCTAGCTAAAGCGACAAGAAACTTAGTCATAGCCTCTCCTGCATTTAAAGCTAACGCTTCAAGACTTGATTCTTTTCTTAACTGTTTTATTTCCTGCAAAACCTCTATCTGTTCTTCTGTAATATTTCTGGGAGTTTCCTTCTTAGGCTTTTCAGCTTTAGGGGTTTCCTTCTTAGGCTTTTCAGCTTTAGGGGTTTCCTTCTTAGGCTTTTCAGCTTTGGGAGTTTCAACTTCAGAATCACTTTCTAAATCAAACTGTTCAGTCGAAGTATTACTTTCAGAATCACTTTCAGAATCAAACTGTTCATCAAAAGTATCATCCCCAAAGTCATTTGAATTTTCTTCTGTAGGTTTTTCTTCTGTAGGTTTTTCTTCTAAGATAGTATCGCCCTCTTCGCCAAAGCTATCTTCTTCACCGAAGTCGCTATCTTCTTCACCGAAGTCGCTATCTTCTTCACCGAAGTCGCTATCTTCTAAACTATCCAAATTTTCAGTTAAATTCTCACTACCTTCTTTACTTTCTTCAAAACCCTCACCTTCTGAAGAATTACTATCTAAATTATCTTCTCCTAAAGTTTCTCCCTCGCCTTCTAATTCATCACCAAAAGAGTCATCAAAAGCAGACTCTAATCCATCCTCATCGCCATCATCTCCCCAACCATTTTCTCCCCAATCTTGCTCATTCTTTTCTTCCTGTACTTCTTTCTCTTTCTTTGACATACTCACTTAACCTAGTTTACAAAACCTATACAAATTTTGAAGGTAGCCTCTCTCTACCAATAATAAATTAAAATGTTAAGTTTACTTACCACTGCTTAGATACGCTAAAATTTAAATTTGGTTTACTATTAGATTTGCTTTGACTTCCACTAATGTTCATACCCCAGTTTCCATAACGAATACTGTGATTTATTCTAGTAGCTTGAGTAGATTTTGAAAAAGTAGTGCTCTGTTTTAAATTAGACTTAGAAAGCTCTCCTACAATTAGCAGTTTTGAAACAAACTCTTTTGTAATATAGTCGTAAAATTCTATTTCTATTTCTCCCTCAAAAGGAGTAATATTCACACTAATACGTTTTTCTTCCCCCCTTAAAATTTTTACAATGTTTTCCCTGACCATAATATGTTCAGGACAAATAAGTTTTACTATACTATTACTTTTTGGAGACAACAATTTAAAACTAAATGTTTTATATTCTTTTTCGGTTTTAAATCTAATTACCTTTTCGCCGATAGAACAGTATAGCTGCTCTATCGGTTTGTAATCTATTCCCTTATATCTGTCGATTTTTGTGACCTTTATAGCTTCACTTATAGACGATACCATTAAAGTAATCAATACCATAGTTGTAATCAACAGATATCTCATAACATTAATCCTCGTAAAGGTTTAAATTACTACCTGATCCCCAACAAAAGTCATCGTGAAAGTCATAACTTCACCTTGTAAATCTGACGATAAATCCTCTGCAAGGATTAAAGTAACTATAACCTCTACAGTACCTACGTCAGCTTCTAAAGTAAGCGGAACTGCGTCAATTGAAGTTTCTATAGTTAAATACTCAGGCTTATCTGCAGACTCCCAAGACAATATAACCGGAATAGAACCATCATTATCTACAGTAATAGCAAAAGTTCCTGTCCATCCAGGTACTAAAATTTCACCAACAAGATCAACTTCAATTGTACTTAATGTTATTGTAATCTGACCAAACTGACCACTAACTCCGGCTCCACCAGATTGTCCTTTCCATGCGGCTTGGGCTGGACACACACTTAAACATAAAACAGTAAATAATGCTAATAATGTACCAAAAAACTTTTTCATGATAATGCCTCCCTCAATAGGATTAAATTGAATAATAACCGTTAACATTTTTAATTATACACAAAAAAATTAACATGTCAAGAACTTTTAATAATAAATATAATAAAAAATTTTAAAATAAAAATAATTTAATGTTACCATTCTATCTTTTTCATAACATCCAGAGAGTTACCTAACGCTCTAAAACTAGAACACATAGAATTATAACTACTCCAATGTAAAACATGTCCTATAACATCCCACACTTCTTTTTTAGTAGCTTTAGGATGTTCCTGTAAATAAAGATAAATCTTCTCACAGCTTCTTTTAAAAGGAGTTGTTTTATTACTACCGCTAACTGAACCGGCAACACTATTTTTTTGTTCAATGAATAAAAACGTTTCTATATATTGCTTACCCTTGTATTGACCTTTTTTATATCGTCTTTTTTTTCTATAATTTCTTTTAGCATTCAACCATATTTTATATATTGAAGTCTGAACGTCGAAGTAAAAATGTGTATTATGATATGAACCATAATTAGGTTGGTTGCTCATAAGCTTTTTTCTTATTAAATCTATCCTATTATCTCTTTTTAACTTATACTCAATGCTTTCCACCAACTTTTTAGGATCTATGCTAATAAGACCTATATTATAGCTCTTAGCATAGTGTTTTTTAACTTCCGATATACCATCCCCTTCTCTACGTCTTGGAGGAATTACAGCGTAACTGTAATCTACAAATTTAGTATTATTTCTAGCTTGTATTAAGACACCATCATTTAAATTTAA
>Ga0307377_10008169_pt1 | contig 10668 bp, 9 predicted proteins | sample TR3MG_FD_202535 | JGI IMG/M metagenome (GOLD analysis project Ga0307377, IMG submission 202535) | Soil microbial communities from Risofladan, Vaasa, Finland - TR-3 | ecosystem: Environmental > Terrestrial > Soil > Coastal area > Acid sulfate soil | place: Finland: Risofladan, Vaasa | collected... | reverse complement strand
GCGAGATATTATGATTTGGATGGAAAATATAATCCAGAAAGAGACGAACCAAGCGCACCTACTGCATGGAAGAATGGCTGGCAAGCATGGCAATTTACACCAGCAGGTAGTGTTGCAGGTGTTCACGGTAACGTGGATTTAAATGTAATGAAAAAAAGTTTTATTCAGAAATATACTTAAAGTAATTCCTTTTTGAATTCATGAAGTCCGATAATGTTGTCATCAACATTTTTCTTATCGTAAACCATTTCCTTGATTTTCTGGATTGCTTTAGCAATATGGTCTTGATGATTATCAATGCCTTCCAGTATCACAAGGGTTTCGGTCTTATAGGTCTCAAGGAGTGCCTTTTTCTCCCTCCAGTTGGCTTTAACAAGTGTTCGTAATAGTTCTCTATCACCTTCATCAAGACTTGCGTATTTCTCATTGAATTTATTAACAGCAATTTCAAGTACGTCTTCGTTAATAAGTTCAACATCTACGTTTTCGAGTAGTGATTGTCTCGGTGTACGGACATGTTCTAAAACCAGAACCAATGCGTCATGCATTTTATCGATGTCCTTATTTTCACGAAGTTCAAGGGTTTCGTTAATCAGGGTATCAATGGCTTCATAAAGTTTTGCTTTATCGTTATCAGGAACACTGTCTTCTGAGATGAACGGCATTAGTTTCTTGCGTTCAGCATCGATTTCTTCAATCGTATATACCTCAAACAAATTAATTTGTTCATCAATATAATCTTTGGCGAGAACCTCACTTTCAATAAGTTTCCCCTCAATACTATTAAAAACGTTGAATTCCAATTGTAGGTATGGTGAATTCTTAACAACACTAAGAAAGTCAGATGTAACCTTCTTCGACTCTTCAAGTAATGTACCGTTGAAGTGCGCCTCTTTTAGTTTAGATGAAACCAATAAATTAGCAATTCCTATGTTGACGTTTTTCATAAGGTATAATTCGATTTAATATAAATACTATAATTAACTATAAATGCATGCCTAACCCAATATATTTAATAAATGACATAAACTATTACTCTAAACCAATCTCCTCAATATCCTTAATATCAATGTCTTCGTCATCATCAAATTTTTGACCACTGTTGATACTTTCACTGCTTTCTAATAGCTGGTCAATTTCTGCAATCATATTGGCAGCATTTTTATTCAACTTATCGTTGGTGTTATTATTTTCTTGAATTATCTCTTTTTGTTTCTCCTTTTTCTCCTGTTCGGGTTTATTGGTTGTGCCAAACACAAGTTTTTCGAGATGTTTTTCATAATCTTCATCGGTCATGCCTTCCATCATTGGCGCAGCACCAACTCCACCGCCCATATCAGCACCACCGCCTCCTAATGGAGCACCGCCACCTAATGGGGGAGCACCACCCATGTCACCACCTAATGGAGCACCACCACCCATATCGGGTGCACCGCCTTCTGGTGGTGGCATTCCACCTTCGGTTTCACCTGACAGAGCCATGTCTTCAATTGGTTCACCGAATCTCTTATCGATGTCAACAAATAAACCAGATTTCTTAATTGTAACTGGTGAATCCTGAAGTTCTTGCATAACGACTTTCTCCATTTTCTGTTGTTTGAGGTCGTCAACGATTTCCCTGTCACTCATATTGAAAATCATTCGTTTTGCAGTTGTGTGTGACATTGCTGCAATACCACCCTCTGCACGTGTTAATTCAGTATAGGTTTGTGCTTTATCACGCAGTAATTCAGACTTCAGTAATTCTTGTTGTGTGCTTGGGTTAGTCAATGTGATTTGGAAACTATTAAGGTCTTCTCCACTATAACCCAACAGGTAAAGATGAATCATTGCCATCTTATTGAGTTCCTGAATCATTGCTTGCTGGATACGGTTAACTTTTTTAGCAAACCTAATATCGTATTGTGCCATGTTTTTACCAGCACCAGCAGCGTCTTGGAAGCTCAAGAACGGCTTCGGAACACCGAGTCCAACAAATAAATTGTCTCTAAGGTATTCAATATCATGTATTTGGTCGAGATTCTGAGCACCCGGGAGTGTCTCGATACCTGTTTGCGTATTTGCGTTTCTTACTGGAAGGAAATAATCTTCATCGTTACCCAGAATATTAAAACGGTAGTCAATTTGACCATCATTTGGTTGAACCTGTGCGGTTTTCTTAAATGTGGTTGCTACTTTGTAGATGTATTCTTCGATATCGTCTTCATCGATGTTACCCACATCGATTTTAAACACTTTCTTTTCCCCTGCACGAATAATACGGTAGGTAAGCATAGCGTCTTCAGCCATAACTAATTGACGGAATACTCTTCTGACCTTATTTAAAATCGATGAACCATAAGGTAAGTACTTATCATCACCAAGTAATCTGAAGTGTGCGATTTCAAATACGTTGAACTCATCACCAGTCATTCTTTCCTTGAACTTCACCAATGGTTTACCGTTTTGAATCCTTTCAAACCTCTCGATTTCGTAATTCACAAGTTGTTTTACGTGAGTAATACCCTTTTTACGCTCACCATAGAGTAATACGAAATTATCACCGTACTTCACAGTATTTCTTACCCAAAATGGTAAGTTTACATTTACATTCACGATGTCATAAAAGAATTCTTCCAATAACGTCTTGATTCTTTCCTTACTTGAGTAGATGTTAAGCATTTTACCATTTAAACCAATGGTAGTGGCTTCTTCCATGAATAAATCCAATGCTGACGAAATGATTGGATAATATTCCATACCCTCATAATCGATATAGGCAGGAAGTCTGGCAGCTTCATATTGTAATGCTTTCTGAAAACCTCTGTCGGTTGTACGGAAAAATTTATTTTGAAGTTCACGTTTTTGTTCGAGTTCCAGACCTTTCCTATGAATTTCTTCTGGGGTATTACCTTTAATGATAATCTTCGACTTCTGTGGAGTTGCTACAGGTGCAATTGCCGATGAATCCTGAAAGCCAAACCCATCAAGGTTTAGCATCTTATTCAGTTGTTGATATATCGTTGCTTTATTTTCGTTTTCGCCAGCCATTATTATAATTTTTTATAGTTTTTTATAAATACTCTGAAATTTTGAAAAAGTCAGTTAAATATAAATACAACCTATCTTTTGTTTTTATCTTTTATTCCTTGAAATAACCATTCATTAGCACCATATGGATTTAAAGGGTTTGCACCATCTGCTGTTAACATCGGTTTATTGTTCAGTTTTCTCTTCGTCCCGATGTCTTTCACATCGTTTATTGTAAGAATAGAATTCAGCATTTTTTCGGTAACGCCTTTGCTTTGCTTGAACTTAGCCATGTCGAAATTCAATACATACAAACCAATTGCCAGACCCATAATACTGTCATCATGGAAACTACGTTTGTGGTCAGCGACACGGTTACCGGGGACTGTTACGAACGTCTTCAACTCATCCAACAACCTCTGAGACCTGATAATAACATCTTCCAAATGGATTGCTCTTTGGAGTTCGAGCACAACCGATGGACGGTTGTTTCCGATGTAGAAACCGGGTATCAGGTCAACAACCGAAACCGCACCATCAGGCATTATTTTTTGTCCCATTTTTATGTAACCACTCAATCTATCTCGTGTTGGTTTATGTGCGATTTCAGCGTAGTGGATGTTTTCGTACCCAATATCAAACATCTTATCGATTGTATGAACTCCATGACCACCTGTGATATCAATAACACAATATGCGTTGTTATATGCAGTTCCATATTGATATGCGATTTCAGCGAGTAATTGCGGAGTAATCTTTCCGTAGTATTCAGCAACCTGTTCGACTTTGTGTCGTTTTATTTTAATTTTCTTAGCCTTACCGTTTTTCTTAATCACCTTTTCTTCAATGATTTCCACGGTTTTAAGCATATTAATTGTGGAATGGTCTTCTCCGTGCCCCGGTGAGGCATCCAACGCCATTATATATTCTTCACCTTCCTGTGGGTCTTCCCAAATCCACATATTGCCATCATGATATTCCTGACGAATTGGTACTGTGATTTCGTGTTCTTGAATTCGCTTAAGGTATTCTTCTGCAATGAAGTTATCACCAGAACCCAGAAACGAACACAGTAATTCCTGCGCAACCTTACGCATGTCACCATTGGCTTGCTTTATTTGTTCATCAAACCAGTCATTGGTTGCTTCCCAACCCTCTTCAACCATTTCGGCTCGTTTCTTATGTGACCAATTCTCATCCTTCCACTTCTTTTCGTCTTTTTTACCCTTGTTCTTAATCCAATGCAGGTCTTTATTATATCTTGGGTCGTTATACCACCAGAGTTCAACGGCATGGAAATTATTCTTTGATTTGCCGTTTTCGTCAAGTTCCCTTGCACCTTGGAATGTTTTGTAAAACACGGCATCAAGTCCAGAAGGTGTACTAACCATAATTGCACGTCCACCAGTTACCAGTGATGGGAGCGCAGATGTCCAAAACACATCACCTTTCTCTGCCCATGCGGTCTCATCCCAGAATAACAGGGTTGGTGTCATACCACGAATAGACTTAGATGCGAATGCACCAAGTCTTGACTTGTTGTCGTAAATCTTGAGTTTTTGGGTATCCTTTAAACCGTCTTCAGATTCTTTACCTGTTTTTGGTCGAAGCCATTTAGGACACATTTCGATGAATTCAACAACATCACTCATCAATTCACCAGTCGCTGTTTCGAGTTTATCGGCAACAATTGCACATGCCCTATTCGCATTAAACATGACGTACCATGCAATATATGCACAAGTAGTTGTACTGACACCAGCCTGACGATATTTGTTTGCAATAACAAATCGATTGCCTTGGTAGGCTTCAATTAAGGTTTTTTGAAATTCGAATAATTTGAAAGGCACAATCATACCAGCAACACCTTGTGTCTGGTCAAATATTGTTAAAAATGTTTCAATAAAATATATTGGGTTTGCAGCACAACGAACAATTTCATCTTCCTGTTCTTGAAGGGTTAATTCACTGGCTTTCTTTATGATACCATCCTTTGTGACAATAACGGCTTCAAGGTTTCCAGCAGCCTTTCTGAGTTTTTTTGCTCGGTCTCTGGCTTCTTCCTTTTCCCTTTCCTTCTGCGCATCATATGGAATTAATGGTACGTGGTCGGGATGAACCACATCATCCTCATCATTTAAATTGAGATTCAGATTTATGTCATCCTTAATAGGTTCGTCATCCAAATTCATTTCTAATTCATCGCTCATTTATGAAAATGTTTATAGATAAATACTTATAAACCTAAAACAGCAAAGCACGACACATATCTCGACATGTCGTGCTTCGATTTCCTCCACCCAAATGGAGCGGTGAACTGTAATATATTTAATCGAACTTAATAGATGATGTTTCTACAAATTCGTTATTCTTTAAGATTATTTTTTTCGTATTCAATAATTCCTTTACTCTTTCCAATGTCATACCGTAATGAAAAACTAATATCGGGTCATCATCATTTTCACCCTCAAACATTTGTTCGTAATCACTAAATGCCGTATCTCCATCACCATCCCTTTCAATCTCGTAAGCCAATGCATGAATAGTATATACGCCATGCATATATTCTCTATCAACGGCTTCATGTAAACAGAATAAGTCGAACGAACTCGTTTTTAAATTAAAAATGGCGTTGATATAATCTTCTGTTGGGGGTTCGGCATTATTACATGCAGGAGACAAATCCCAACACCATCCCTCAACATCAATATTTGTATGGTCTAATGAAAAAACAAATTCGTATTGACCTTCACCCTTCGTATTATAACCGATTTTCAGAATATAAATCAGTTTTAACATCTTATCATCGTAATCCATATTATGATTTTATCATAAATACTGGACACGAGAAAAATAAAAGTCACAGAAGTGGCTTAATTCTTATCAAATTCGAAACCTGTTTGCTTTTTTATTGCCGACAATATAATATCGAATGAAAAGTCATGTGCTGATAAGGTTTTCTTTTCCTTATATTTGAAATATTGAAAGGTCAGGTGTAGAGCAACGGCAATACCGAAAATAAATATACCTATCGCTGCACTCATAAATGAAATCAATAAAGCGAGTCCCGCAAAACCGATACTCAGTACGTTTGTCAAATACTTCCAACTCAGGACTATATTGAGGATATCATCGGAATATTCTTTAAATACCCTTCTGTACTCAAACCAATCCACCTGCGAGTTATCTTCTTCTTCACCCTGAACATTGGTAAATATTTCGAGTTCACGTTGTTTAGAGCCACCAATATAGGTTCTACTGAACTTTAAGTTGTTAAATTTTCTATGTATCATAGCATCTTATACGATAAAGGTAATCAAATGTTACAAAAAAACCCGAATTTCTTCGGGTTTTTCAATATTAATTAAAAATCTATTATTATGGTTAGACTCCACCCAATTGGGTTTTGCCTTGTGTACCACCATGTCTGAACTTGCTATGAACTGCTGCATCCTTCACCTCTTGGGGTTGATACTGTACAGTTTCTCTGTCAGCAAGTCTCAACGTACCACCTTTACCCTGAACATATTGTTGCAGGATGTCGAATTTTACTTCAAGGGGAGTAGTTTTTGCTGCTCTTGCTACTGCACCCATCTGAGGATTAATTAAAATATTCTTAAATGCCTGTTGAAACAACTGTTCAACTTGTGCAGGGTCTTGTGGGTTAATCTTAGCGAGTTTTTCACCGACACTCATGCCGAGAATCTCGTTTATGTTCTCATTAACCTTTTTTTTCGCCTCAGATTCGAACAGATTAAATTGTTTATCAATCATTCTATCGAGTTTCTGTAGTTTCTCAGATTTTTTACTCTCATTCAGGCTTGGCTTTTTGAGTCCAGCATGTTCTTCAAGTCTGTTACGAATATATTTTCTGAGTTTGGCTTCAGATTCATTCATTTCAACTTTAACACTGTCTTTGGTTACTTCGACTGTTGTTACTTCAGCACCTTCTGGCTTTACAACTCCACCACCCATTGTGTCAACTCCACCAATTATTGGCATTTCAGGCTTTTCGTGTTTTGTTAAATCCAATACATCTTCTTCACCACCTTCTTCACCTGCTTCAACTTCAATGTCATCAATCACTTCACCTTCTGGTTCTTCACCTTCTTTCATTTCGACTTCAGGTGCTTTCTCTGCGCTAAGTGGCTTACCCTTTTTTTCGCTAACTTTGATATCAACATCTTCTTCAATTGCTGCGTCTTCCATCATTGGTTGAACCTCAACACTGTCAACAGGAATTCCTTCTTCCTGAACAGCACTAAATTTACTGAGATTAGCAGTTCCACCAGCAGCAACCTGATTCTTGATTGTTGTCAAAATACTACCAACATTAATTGGTTGTCCACCAGCCTTCTGCATTCTCTTATTTAAAGAACCGATTTGTGCGCCTAAATCAGCAGCAGCTTTTTCGAGTTTCTTTACTTCACCACCTAATTCACCTGCGTGATATGTTTGTTTGATATTGGTAGCAGCTTGTCCAACAGCTTGTGATACCTGACCAGCTTTATCAGCAACGGCTTGTCCAACCTTCTGAGCACCTTTTGCAATACCCTGACCTGCTGCTTTACCGAGATTCCTAAGTCCACCAAAAAGTTCATTGATTTGAGCTTCTTTGTCTTCGGCACTCGTTTCATTCATTTCCTGTGAAAATGGTTCGACTTGATTTGCGAATTCATCATGACCATAATCACCTTTTAGTTTCTCGATGATTTCGGGAGTAATAAATAAAGCCACTGCTTTAAAATCTCCGTCATTCTGTCCTTCAGCATGTCCATTTGCATAACCACTAACTAAGTTTGTCATTTCTTCTTCACCACATTCCATCATGCTTTGTGCATCATATCCACGTGATTCGGCATATTGTGCAAAACCACCACATTCTGAACAACCTTCTTTTTCTTCAGCTATTTCTGGTTCTTCAACAGGAACTTCTGCCTCAATACCTTCTGCATCCTCAACACTCTGTCCTAAGTCTTCAATATCTGAATCAGGAACAACTTTTGTGATTTTCTCAGCCATAGCTTTTCTGTCTTCAATATCGATTTCAGGGAAATCATCTTTAAATGCTGAGAGGAAACTATTAACGTATGACTTAACCTGTGGTTCAGTCAATTCTGTTTTTCTTAATGTGTTTGTGAGTTTACCGAGAGTTTTCTCGATTTCACGGGTTGCTTCGCTTTCAGGGTCTTCAACAGCAACTTCTTCGCCACCATCTTCAGGAGCAACTTCTCCATCAACTGGCATTTCAGCACCGTCAACTGCTCCGTCAATAGCACCGTCAACTGGCATCTCATCACCACCAGCTAATGGGTCAGCACCCATATCATCTACTGGCATTTCTTCAGCAGGAGCATCAATTGCTTCGAGTCCAGCATCCATTTCAGCAGCACCGTCATCAGGCATTGCAGGTTCTGGAACAGGAACATCAGCAGCAGCAGTTGCAGCATCTAAGTCACCAACCTTACTTGCAGCCATCTCAATTTCTTGACCAGCTTTATCTTCGGTTAGTATCTTTTTCTTACTACCAGTAGGATTTACTTTCGTAGTAATGCCCTCATTAATTGTTTGGAGTAGGAAGTTCCTGTTTTTCTTGGCTTCTGCCAATTTACCATATTGGAATTCCGTGATATTCTGAACGCCACCAATGTATGCGAAATCAGCAACATTTAAGTTTTCATTTAAACCACCTTTTTTGATGTAATATTTGTGTTGTTCTTTAACGATACCGTATGCAACACCATCGGCTGCTCTTTCGAAATCGATTAAAGTACCTAAAGTGCGGTTTTTAGATTCATTCACGGAAGCATTTTTCACACCCGCTAAATGTTGGACTCTTGCCTTATACGCTTCTTCTGATATATTTTTCTTCATTTGAATATGTTTTTGTGCAAATTATTTAATACTTTTTTATAAATACTTTATTATGACCAAAAAAATAAATATGTTAGATTATTTCGGTCTTTTGGTCAATTATTTTATGTTTAACGAGCATCTCATTAACTCTTGGAGTTATAAGACCTTTTCGCTCAAAATCTTTAATTACAGATAGATTTGCTTTTTCACGTGAAACATTCTCATTCAAGAACTTCGCATTCTCATGCAACTTCTCCACGATTTTCCAAAAAGTTTTTTCACCCTTCTTTCTTTCGACATATTCAGTTAATTGCGCCTGTGTTACTATGAATCTTTTCATAACTTAATCCGTGAATTCATTGAGACTTAGCTCTTTGGTAAGATAATCGTGTTTCATATCAACCATTTTACCCAGATATCCCGTATTCCTCAGAACCTTAAATGCGAGGTTTTCACTTGAAAACTCACCGCTTTTATCGAGTCCTGATTGTCTTAATTTTTTTATTCTATTTTTTAATTGTTCGTGTTTCTTCAGAAAATCTTCTTTATTCCTGTTGGTTTCCAAGTCGTCAATCGCATTCATGATATCAGCAGATTTTAGCTGAACATTTGCACTGTCAATGTTTACGATTTTTTTTGTTGGTTTTCTAATCCATTCGTCTTTAACCAATGAATAAGTACCTGAAGAATGATGGGGTTCAGCACTGTCTTGAAAATACATTTCAACATCGTGTCCCTTCACTTGAATCGGAAGTCTGTCTGACCACAATGCCTTTTTTAATTTAAAGAAGTCGCCCACAAATTCTTTGTTTTCTGAAATCTGTTTGAAATCCAGAACAACATGCACATCCAAATCAGAACTTTCGTTGTAATTGAAATTTGCCATGCTTCCAGTCAGAATGATGTCAGCGAAGGTAAGATTATCAGCATCACAGAATTCGATAAATCTTTTGGCGTTCATTAATAACGCTTTCCTGACATCGGGTTTGAGCTTCATATCAGATTCCCAGACAAGTGGATTCAATGTATCATGCATTTGTATTGACGACACGTCCACATTATCGGGTTCAACGACTTCTTTCAGTGCATCTGAAATGTCATGTTTTCTCCAATATTTACTCGACCAGAAACGTGGTGTTTTTTTTACCTCATTCATGCTGTTCTAAGTAAGTTATTTTATTATTTTCCAACCTTTGCTACTGCTGCGACAGGAATTTTAGGTTTTGCTGGAGCTTCGATTTCTTCATCAATATCTTCCTTCTTTTCCTCTTCCTTTTCGTCTTCCTCTTTGTCTTCAGCCTTTTCTTCGTGTTCTTCACCCTTTTTCTTATCGAAATTCCATTCTTGGAGATTCTCTGGGTCTACTTCACCAGTTTCTACGCCAACAACTTCCATATCTTCACCTTCAGCTTCGCCATGAAGCATTGCATGTAATTCATCAACCTTTGCAGTTAATTCTGCAAGTTTTTCTTCTGGAGATTTTTCCTCTACAGGTTCTTCAGCAGGAACTTCTTCAGCACCCATTTCAGCAGGAACTTCTACATCATCAGTGGCTTCAATTTCTTCGAAACCTTCATTTAAATTGGGTTTGAATGTTTTATCGAGCCTACCCATGACTTCGAATAATCTTTCTTTGCTATCTTTTTTCATAATTACGATTTTATATAAATACTTTTGTTTAATTTAATCATTTTTTATAAATACTTAATGATACAGCAGAAATGTCCTTTGAACATCTTTTCTTTGAGCAGCGACATCTCCTTGACCTTTTGGTAATACGATTACATTCCATTTCTTCTCATT
>Ga0307377_10008168_pt1 | contig 10669 bp, 6 predicted proteins | sample TR3MG_FD_202535 | JGI IMG/M metagenome (GOLD analysis project Ga0307377, IMG submission 202535) | Soil microbial communities from Risofladan, Vaasa, Finland - TR-3 | ecosystem: Environmental > Terrestrial > Soil > Coastal area > Acid sulfate soil | place: Finland: Risofladan, Vaasa | collected... | reverse complement strand
TAGTTAATTTCTAAAACAAACTTTTTGTAAAATTTCATGATAATGATAATGAAAAATTCTTTAAAGAAGAAAACAAAAGATATATTGGCGAAGAAAAAGCCTTCAAAAAGACTCATCCGGAAACTGTTTGTTTCGGAGGGAGTGTAGGATTTTTGAAGGAAAAAGACAATAAAAAAATATTTCGTTGCTCTAAGTTCCCGGGAGCGCGGAAGACGGTTGAAATTGTCGTTTCATCGCCACTTTTTACTTTGTAGAAAAAGAAATAGCTTATCACAATCCGATGACACGTTTTAATCGGGAAAGTCGTTTCTCTGTTTTTTCTAATATTTCAGGTCGATTCTTATTTGTTTTAATTAATTCTCGATCTGAGAGTTGAGTTTCAAGGGTACTCATAAAACGATATGAGTGATTATCCCACGTACGAGAAGAAATTAATTTTTGCCCATTATATCCAAGAAATTTGCGGAATTTCTCATTCGAAGATAGTAATAGAATCAAATCCTTAATTTCATTCACATCGAGAACATTTCGAACCAGCAAAGCATTTTCCATATGGATTATATCAGGATCGTGATCCTTCTCAGAGGTGATAACTGGAACACGACAAGTCATAGATTCAAAAACAGTGAAGCATGAACTTTCATTAAGAGTAGGGGTGACAAAAATATCGCTAACTGCATAATGACTTTGCAATTCATTTTCTGGTATGAATCCTGTGAAGATAAATCGATTTTCATTTCTTCGTTCTACTGCTAGGAATTTTTCTTTATCTGGTCCACCACCTACTACTAAAGCATATAGATTTTGGTGCTCATCCATTGCGGAATCTAGAGCATATAAGATATTATCAACATTTTTCTCAACAGAAAGACGACCTAGATATGTAGCGATTATTGCATTTGATGGTAGATTAAATCTTTGACGAAGATTAATTTCAGGTTTGGGGTGAAATTTTCTTGTATTAATAGCAAAAGGTGTATGAACAATTTTCTCAGAAGGAGCACCAAACGAAACTAGCTTTCGACGAAATCGTTCTGTTGCATGAAAGAAAACATCAACTATTTTTGTATAATATTTACGAATGAGTTTGTAAAGAAAACTAACGATAATTGGTCTGAAATGCATGATATCATTTAATATTACTCGTTCATCATGATGGCACCAGAAACCAATTTTTTTTCTGAAAAGCTTAGCAATAATCCCACCAAAAGTGCCAAGAGGCATAAGAGAATGAAGGACAACAAAATCAGACTCAATAATCGCTTTTACTAAGCGAAGATCAGGAAAAGCAAAATAATAGGCATTTGATCGAATCCGAGAATTAGATGTACGAATAATTTTTAAACCTGCACGCGGAGAGTCAACACTTTTTTCACCTTTAAACCAAGGACAAACCACAGTCACTTGATGACCTTTCTCAATTAATTTAGGAATAAGATAATCTAGATAACGAACAATACCATCGAAACCAGGATGATACGTGTCTGTCACCATACAAATTTTCATTTGATAAACTCTCCAGAGAAGTCAATACCTCTAACTTCAACTTGTAAGAACTCTCGACAAATTTTCTTTTAAAAGCTATAAACGACAAAATATCAATGCGAAAAAAACAGAGCTAAAAATCTTAGTAAATTAATGGAATGTACTTCTACCCGAAATTTAATAAATTAAAAACAAATAACAGAATGATTGGTTATTTTTGAAAACCACTAGCTTATTGGTTCACAAATGAATCATTAGGAAAAAGGCGTATAATATGACAAAGATTAACTATACAATAACAAATAAATCAACAATTTTCATGCCACATGAAAGAATACCATTAGGTTTGAATTTCATAGCACGTTTGATTCATTTACAAAGAATGAAACAATTGACTATAGATATTGATGAAGAAAAACTAGCAATAGAAGGTCATAAAACAATTATGGCTGGAAATCTTCACTTAGATATTAAACGTGAAGATTTTAGAGGTTCCTCTGTAAATTATTCTGCATTTAATCTTTTTGGAATAATACTTGGTTCACTATTAATACTACTTGGGATATTCGCATTAATTGTGTATATCGCTGATCTCTTCGGAAATGATGGAGACAACCTCCCATTGGGACTTGGCTTTCTTTTCTTAGCGGTTGGTCTTTTAATTCTAATTCCAAGTTTGTTCAAGAAAACAATTCTCACTCTAAGGTTTGTGGATAAAAATTCCAATTCAGTTCGACATATTGCACTAAAAGTGCGAAGAAATGCACAAGAATACTACAAAACAGCAAAAGAATTTACTGAGAAAATTTGGAGCGGATAAGAAATAGATTTAGTGAATGCTAAATACCTGGTTTTTGACTAATAATTTTCGCAAGACGAAAAAACAAATTGTTAAGATGTTTTTGAACTGACAATAAGAACAACTGAAAAATAATGAGAAGATGCTTAAAAAGAAGTAATTTCATAAATTTAAAGAACATCTTTTTATAGTTGTTCAAAGTTCAAAACACTTAATAATTGTTAAAGTATAAAAAAGAAATAGTAATTTTCTTAAAATAAAATGGAGATTACAACCAATGGCAAAGTATGAATGTACAGTCTGTGGATACATATACGACGAAGACGAAGGCGATCCTGATTCAGGTGTTGCTCCCGGCACAAAATTTGAAGATTTGCCTGATGATTGGGTTTGTCCTGTCTGTGGCGCTTCTAAGGGTGATTTTGAACCCATCTAAATTGTCCATACACTCTTTTACTTTTTCTTTCTTCTCTATTTTTCAAGTTCCACTAGCGAAGCAGAGAAATTTGTGGACAGTGGCAATCCGCTCCACTATCCTGTAAACGTTTCGGGTAAGAAATTTAAAATTGTTATAAGAGTTGAAGAAAATATAACAGTCGTATCATACCCAAGTCGTAGTAGAGTATTCTTGCCGCCCTTTATAAGCAATAGTTTTGAGGCACGACCACTCTAAATCGATGAAAAAATGATTATTCGAAAACATCAGAAGTTATTTTATTCCTAGATTGATTATAAGTATGGGATTTGGAAGGTAGAAGGAATTGGATAGTAGAACAACGGAAGAGAAAGTTAAGGGATTAAGAGCAATTCGTAAAATCAAAGATCGATTAGTAATCTTACTGAAAAATGATTCTAGAAGATTTTACCTCACAATTACTATCGCTTTGATTAGTATTTTATTATTAACTTCTTTTTTCACAACTTGGAATTCCACAAAAAAAGTTAACTTCATAACTTTTATCGAAGAAAATAAAGAAGCTGAAGTCAGTGCTTACTATTCCACCATAAAAGATGGGTTCATTCCTAATTATAGCATACAATATCTTGAAGATCTAACTATAGAAATACAAGAAACAATGAATAGTATCTATCCAAATATCATCTCCCCAGAAATTGCAAGTATGATGACAGTGGAATTTTATACAAATGAGATTTCATCAACAGACTTCTCTCATTCGGAGCTGCGTACAACAACAGCAGAAAATCTACCATTATTAAACCGAAGCTTAATTTCAGGGAGAATGCCTGAAAACAGCAATGAAGTACTCTACCTGCAAGAACATAATGAGTCTTCCTATAATCTTTATGATCAGGTCTTTTTTCGAAATTTACGCATACCAAATTCTTTCGCCCAAAATTTCACGATTGTTGGCATATTAGGTCCACTTGAGGAATGGTTCGAAGCAAATGGTTATTCCACTTTACTAATACATTGGCAAGAACATATACATGAATATCGATATGTGTTTCCAGTACAGGAAGTGTTCTATACTACTGCTGCAAACTTCTTTCCAGCTATCAACTCTTTTAGTGAAATAGATTTAGGACGAGCAGTTATAGTAGATTTTGTATACAATTATTCAGAGTTAAAAGTTCAAAACTTACCTTATTACTTATCAGAACATCAAGCATTACTACAAACAAATAGCCAATTTCCTTCGGAATCAGCAGAGGAATTTACCTTGTGTAAAGACCTTTACATAACACTCCAAAATTTTAACTATTTTTGGATTTATGAAACAACTAAATCATTCTTGATGCTAGCACCAGTATTCTACCTCTTCTTCTTCGTTGCAAGTGAGCTTAGTACTGGAGAACAAGTGAAATTCAAAAATATCATTTATAAGATGAAATTGCAGGGATTGTCAAACAACACAATAAGAGTATTGTTATTCCTAAAGGTTCTCTTGATACATTTTCTAGCTATCTTCTTTGGATTAATCTTTGGAATGTTGATTACTTTTGCAATGGTAAAGATTATGTCTATAGAAGTCACTTTCCAAATCTTCATTAAATTTCTACTAGAACCACTGTACCTTACACTCCTAGGTTTAACTGTATTTGTTCTAGTAACGAATATACTCCTCTCAGAAAATTATCTGTTGAGAAAAACTTCAGTAATGATCTCTCAACCAAAGAAACAAAAAGAATCAAAGAAAAAGAAGAAAAGAGTATGGCTAACAGTAAATGAACAGATTTGTTTACTAATAGGGATAGGCATTTTGTTTCCAGGTGGTCTATCAGTACTAGTTTATCCATTAGAATCAATGGTTTATACTTCCATTACTTATACTGTAAAGAATATTATATCAATCGTTTCTTGGGGATTTGTCATCATTGGCTCTCTTGTAGTGATAATTGGTGTGTTCAATATCATTGCAAGAATCATCATAGCTCAGATTGTAGAAGTAGGAGAAAGAAAGTGGTCAAAGGAAAAAAACAGGCTTAGCTATATCCTAAAAAATATTGTAACTAATAAAGCGAACTACAAAAGGTTAATCATCGTAGCATTAATTGTTAATGTTGGAGTGTTGCCAGGAATAATATTGACCCCTTCTATAAATAAGCAGATAGAATTGGAAAGAGATTTAAGTACAGGTTGTGCAGATTTGCTCATAGAAAATTGGGATAATACCACATTACCTCAACAGAAAATCGAGGCAATAACAGGTGTTCAGCAAACAACAGTAGTAACATTAGTGAGTGTTTATTATGAACATATCTTGAGCTCTGGAGGATCCACGATTTATAGTGTTGCTATTGTAGCTATTCATAATTGTGAAGAATTTAATCAAGTGATAGATTGGAAAAGATTAGGAAGAGTACGATACTCAAAAAAGGATATTGAAGATCTTTCAAAAAATCTAACCTATTTGATGGATAAAAAATGCGCTAAAGAAAATAATTTTGATGATCCAGAGATAATACTCCATAATACCTTTTATGGTGAAAAAACCGAAAATTTAGATCTTGAATATATTAACTCCTTTGACTCTTTTCCTCTTTTACCTTTATTGCTAGAGGAGAGTACTTCGATTTATAATCAATATATAACATTCAGATTGGTTACTTCTCAACAAACGATAAATTTGCTGGAGGTAGCTTCGAATAGTTCCTCTGCTACTTTCAGTGATTATTTGTTACTAAAGACTGCAACTGAAAGTAATCTGACAGTAATAAAAAATGAGATAAAAGATCTGTATCGTTGGACTTCAATTATCACGCCTACTGCAGAAGAAAGTGGATTACACAATGTAACAAACACTTTTACATCTGCTTTTTCGATAGTCTGTTCAGTAATTTTTACGCTTATTGTCTTTTTCTATGGATATACAATAGCAAGTATAATCTACTTGCAACGGTTACGAATAATTGAAACAGAATTTCGGCTTGGAATAAATAAGAGTCAAATATGGCAAGGAATGTTGTTGGAAGTACTAGTAACGACCGTTATCCCCGTTGTTCTTTCTACGCTCTTTAGCATTCTTTACTCACTATTATTGAAACAGATGATTCCAATACAACAAAATTATCACAAGTTTGCTCTATGGATGCCTTGGTGGGTTCTTCTTCTAACAACAATAATAAGTGAATGCTTGATTGTAGGGGGAAATTCTGCAAGCTTGATACCATTAGTGAAAAAATACCGACCAGTAAAGGTGGAATGAAACAGGAGGAGAGAATGTGAAATCAACTTATCAAAGAAAGTCACTCATGTATGCTCATCCAGTATCAGTAGAAGCAATAACGAAAATGTTTCTGAAAGTAGGAAAAAGAAGAATAATGCTGTATGTTCTCACTGGAATGGTTTTCTTTGCCATATTTACTTCAGTAAACTTTGTCTTGAATAGCTATAAAATGGACCTTTATCAAAAATATTCGGAAGAAAATGCTAATTGGTTTGATGATGAAAAATTTAGTGTTACAGGGAAACTTTCAGCGGAAGCTGCTTTCAACAACAATATACAAGATAATTTTCTCGAAACAATTTTCTCGAAATTTCTGAATCAGTATTATTCATTTCTACCAAAAGGAGCAATTCAATATTCAACATCTTTAGCAGCAATAGAGCTATATGCCACAGAGAGTGAAATTAGCTGTGCTTTGAATTTCTTGGATGAAAGCTCAAGTACTCTTATACCAAATTATATCACTCAAGGAAGAATGCCTGAAAATGAAACAGAAATACTCTATTACAAAAGTGGTAATTCAGAGTCACAATTTACTATCGACGAAAATATCTTACTAAAAACTTATACATATAACTCAATGCATTCACATAATTACACTATAGTAGGTGTTATTGAAAACCTAGGTGATGCCTTTGCTCTCAATAATGAATCTAGAGACGTGTTACATTGGAGGAAATATGTTCCTGATACTGCTGTTGCTTATCAATTTTATACAACAGCATCACTTTTTGAGGTAGCAGTACAAAAATGGCATCCTTATAAAGGCATAATCATAGTAGCTGATTTTTATTTTGATTGGACCATTATGAATTATCGAAAAATGTTTCACTATCAAAATAAAATGGATTGGGAAAAGAATTATTATGGACATGTAATATTTTACTACGATAAACTATATGATCCTGAAGAAGGAAAAGTCACATATAATCAATTCTCTTGGGGAGATCCCCTTTACAATAAATTAGCTGCCTTTAACAATTACTATGTTCAAGAAAGCATTAGGATACTAGCAATCAGTATACCTGTCTTATCACTGATTTTCTTTACTTGCTTAGAATCATTCAATATCGATGCACAGAAACTGAAAACAACCTTCTTAATATTGAAAAAATATGGCGTAAAATATAAACCAATTCGAAAAGTACTCCTAACTGAAGGGGTACTAACAATCGCTGGAAGTTTCATTGGCGGTTGTTGTATCGGTATACTTGGCGGTTTCATACTTGCGGTAGTACAGAATTATCAGATAACATTTTTGAGTTTTCTGGGAGGATTACTCTTACCATTCTATTGGACCTTAATATGCGCATTTGCTCTCTTCTTCTTTATAAGTAACTTCTTAACGGAAAAAGAAATACTGAAAGAAATAGAATATTTTAAGGCAAAAGAACCCAAAAAGACCTATCAAAAACTGTTGGAAAAAATATACTCCTATCCAGAAGGAAGGTTATTGCTTCCAGGAATCATAACAACAACATTAGGATTTTTTGGACTGTTCTTGTGTCTGACTACTGATACGGTCTTTACTGAATTTTACTCAGTTTATCTAGTACTCCTTCTAATCTCTTATGCATTATTATTCGTAGGAATTATTATGTTAGTAGGGATTGTTTGTTGGTTTTTAGCAAGGATACTAACCAAAGGAATAAGTTTCCTAGGGAAAAAACTATGGCAATGGAAGAAAACGAAAATTACACTCTCCTTGAAAAATTTCGTAGGAAACAATAAAGATTATCGGCGATTCTTTTTTGTTAATTTTCTCACATTAATTTGTATAATTCCCGGATTAGTCATTGGAGTGTCTAGTAGAAACTATATGAATTTAGAATCGACTATAAGTAACGGTTGTACTGATCTAGTAGTAGTAAATTGGATGAGCAATGAAACGATTGAAACAGAACTAAATACCCGAGATGATATTGTAGCAACAACAGAAGTAACTTTGTATAGATATTCATATTCACTTAAAAGTATGCCATCGAGTCTCTGGATAGATTATACTATATTTATTCTGGGTATTCATGATCCAAAAAACTTCAGTCAAATTATTGCTTATAAGCAATTGGGGGACGTAAGCTATTCACAGAATCAGATTAGAGCTTTAGAGAATGATAGTACGTATCTTATGAGTGAACTTTATGCTAGTAGAAATGGCTATGATGCTAATGAAACTATACTCTACAATTCCCAAATATGTCAGTCTTCCTATCAGTTTCCTTTAATTTATATTAGCTCCTATGAATATTTTCCATTAGTACCAATACAAGGTAGGGATCCGCTATCGAATAACCGATTCAAAAGCTTTAGTCTTGTAACGAACTATGAAACGGCAAAAGATATCATGTATGTAGCAAGAGAAGAATATACCAAAATAACAGAGGAAAGCTATCTCATGATTAAGACTGTTGCAACAGCAACAGAAGAAGAACAAGAACAAACAAAAGAAGAACTTAAGACATTATATCAAATGGAGTTTACCACAGACAGAGAAGAAAATAGAGCTGTCTTAGATACTTACAACAGTTTTCTACCATTATTACTAGTGATTATAACGTTAGTAGTTATAGCAATATTGGTGTTCTACGGGATTTTTACCTCGCAAATCATCTTTCAGAAAAGAATGAAAATAACAGAAACACAATTTAGATTAGGAGTAAATAGAAAACAGATTTGGTGGGGATTTACTATTGAAAATCTTCTGATAACTATTCTGCCAGTTATCATTTCAGCAGCAATCGCGTATCTAGTGCTACGCCAGATAGATAGATTTCTAGTGATAAAATGGTTGCTATATAATCAATTTAGCTTGTGGCTACCCCTGTGGTTTGTCCTTCTTGTATCCTTCGTGGATTATTTAGTAATTAATTGTGTTTGGGGTATCACACTCATCCGTCCAATAAAACAATACAGACCAATAAAGCAGGAGTAAAGAAAAAATATGATAGAATGTACAGACTTGATAAAAATTTATGAAGATTCGCTTGGAACAAAAATACCCGCTTTACGAGGATGTGACTTAACTGTCGGGGAAGGGGAGCTGGTATCCATTGTTGGTCCTAGTGGTTCTGGAAAAACAACATTGATAAACATCCTGGGAGGGGTGGAAACAATATCAAGCGGAGAAGCTATCGTTGCTGGGCATCCTCTCGAGAGAATTTCACCTGAAAAGCTAGCGGAATATCGATTAAAAATAATCGGTTTTGTTGATCAGTTTCCAGAGAGAACATTGTTTTTAGATGCAACAGTAAAGGACAATCTACATTTTGCTTTTACTCTCAGATATGGCGACACACCTACCACTGGAAACATGAGAAGGAAAATAATGGAAGACCTAGGGATTTGCCATCTGGAAAATCGATTGGTAAAAACTTTGTCTGGAGGGGAGATGACAAGAGTAGCAATTGCTTGTGCTTTAGCAAAGAAAACGCCCTTGCTATTGTGTGATGAACCGACCGGACAACTCGATAGTGAAAACACTGAGAATGTAAAAGCACTACTAAAAGAAGTCACTAAAAAATATGATACGACGATAGTAGTTGTTACTCACGATCAAAGATTCTTAGAAGGAATAGATAAGACATTTGAAATTAGAGATGGGCGAATATCAACGATTCTCTCAGAGGAGGAACGAAAACAGAAAACCACTTTCCCAATAACACTCAAGAGCTATATCGACCAGACAAAACACACTCGAATACCAGATTTTGTCTACGACACATTACAACTTGAAAGAGATTTAGAATTCAAAATAACAAAAAAAGGAATGATCAGTATCAATCATCCAGAGAATAAACAACCAAAAAAGATTGACATTCCTGATTATAAGGAAATACAAAGAAGCATAGAATTAGAACCACTCCCTGAAAGCTATTTTGAAGATTCGAATATTATAATTAAATTAGAAAACATTAGCAAAGATTATCCCTACAGCAGAGGGGTGGTGCATGCACTCTCAAATATTACCTTAAGAATTAAAAAAGGAGAACTTCTCTTCCTCTTCGGACCAAGTGGATCAGGGAAGACGACACTGCTAAAGATCATTACCGGGATGGAGGCGAGCACAGAAGGAAAACTAACTATTCTGGGGGAACAATTCCATGAAAAAACAGAAGAGGAGCGAGCAGCAATCAGACTCAAAGAGTTTGGTATTGTTTCCCAACAAGGAAATATGCACCCCTACCTTACAGTAAGAGAAAATCTCTATTTGAAGGAAATTTACTTGCCACAAAAAGAGGAAACGTCGGAAAAAAATGGACAAGAAGAAAAGACTACAATACTAGAAGCATACCAAATCACTCACAAACAATATAATTTACCAGTAGAAATTTCTGGTGGGGAATTACAAAGAGCAATGCTAGCAATGGCAAATAATGGAGCACCAAAAATATTGGTACTAGACGAACCAACTGCAAACCTTGATTCTGAACTGGTGGAGCAAACAATAGAACAATTGTACACCCTGAATAAAGAAACTGCACAAACAATAATTATTGCAACTCATAACTTGTCTACGATACGAAAAAACACTCGAGCAATAGAGCTCGTAGATGGAAAAATCGTCAGAGATGGACTAACAGTAAAAACAGTAAAATAAGAGAAATAAAAATCGTTTCTAGGATGCTTCACTCAACAATACAAAAAGCACAAATCCTTAAAACAAAGTATCATTAATTGCTAATGGTGATGTGGTTGT
>Ga0307377_10008165_pt1 | contig 10672 bp, 13 predicted proteins | sample TR3MG_FD_202535 | JGI IMG/M metagenome (GOLD analysis project Ga0307377, IMG submission 202535) | Soil microbial communities from Risofladan, Vaasa, Finland - TR-3 | ecosystem: Environmental > Terrestrial > Soil > Coastal area > Acid sulfate soil | place: Finland: Risofladan, Vaasa | collected... | reverse complement strand
TAGGTAGATCAACCCCCCTCGCATCCCCTGGACAGGGTACTAGCCCTTGAAAGGAGATGCCCCACAATCCGACGTTTCAAGATCGATACCCTTTTTGGCAAGGTACCCCCCGCCAAATCCAATATCCAATCCAACGAGTCAGATCGTAAGAACGAGTTTTTCAAGTTGATCCTGTTCCATGCGAGTGGTGCCAGGAAAGAGCAGCGGTTCGACTATGCTTTCCAGATTGCCCTGGAGTATGGTGATCGCAAGCTTGGGCGCGTACGGGAAATTTTCGGAGAACTGGTGGCTTTACTTAATGGAGATTATCCTGATGAGTCTAGTTGAACAAACAGTCAAAAAAGCAAAAAAACTGTTCTGTGGCCCCAGCGAAGAAGAAGGAGACTGGGGACCTGAGCTTACCGAGTACCTTCGACTCTCGAAGGCTACCAAGAAAGACGACGAGGGGGGCCGTAAGGCGGCCCGTGCGGCCCAAAAGAAGATCCCTGTGGGAGAGTGGCAGCGTTATCTCCGTGCTTCCCGTATGAAGCTCTTCATGCCCCAGAACGCCCAGATCGATAAGATCAAAAAGTGCCCTTCTCCATCGGGCCGTTATACATTGGAGGTGTGTCCTTTCAAGACGGGTGAGAACACCTGGAACTACAGCAAAGGCACCATCCGAAATGAACACAACATTGCTCTAATCTCCGTTTACCGCAACTATGGCCATTTTTGGCATTGCTGGGTTGAACACGCCAACGGCAAGGAGTACCTGTTTTGCGGTGAGGACTACCAAGGTTTTACGCTGATCGATCTGGACCGCGTTGCCGAATATGCCAGGTATTGTGGCGGCGGTATTGATGACGGTGATGTGGACATCCCTGGTCGCCAAGATTACTTGCCCGATCGCGCCAAACAAGGTTTTGGCTGGTGCCCGGTCGTAATGCACCCGTCGCCAGATGGTACTGTGCTGGCCGTGGAGGGTTGTTACTGGGCTTGCCCCTACGAGATTCGGTTCTACGACTTCTCGAAACCTGAGAACGGATTACCGATGCACCTCATTGATGTTACTGACGCCGAAGAGCGCATCGACGGTTGGGTGGACAACAACACGTTTGTCTACCAACGAGAAATCGAGGACGAAGACAAGCTGGCAGAAATGGAAGGTACTATGGGGGATGACGAGTGGGACAAGGTCTACGAAACAAACCCAGAGAGCTTAGGCTATAGCTACGTTCGTTACGAGTGGAAGCGTGAAGAGGTGTCGGTTGTGCAAGAATTAACAGATGCAATAGATCAATGGGGCCAGGAGTGGGACACTTTGATGGCCAGACAAGAGTACATTAAGGGTCAGTTGGAGGAATCCAAGACCGTGACGGAAAAGTTCAAACGATTGTTCTTGGTCAATCGTGGTCGAGAGGGCGAAGTCGAAGCTGAGCTTAGGGAGATCAAAAAGAAACGTAAGGAGATGCGAGAAGAGCAGGGGCGCTTGTGGAAAATACGCGGCTTGATCCATAAAGGACACCTTGGCAAGTCTCGGTGGGGCCTCCATCCTTGCAAGTATGAGCATTACCGCAAGTTGAAGTTCCTCAACCACAAGCTCATGCAAGCTCAGATCATGCAAGCCGCCTACGAGCGTTATTGGCGCAAAGACCCACAAAATAGAGTAATCAAAAAGTATGAGCGAAACGCAGAAGGCCAGAAGATCAGCTACACCACTAGGCCCAAGTCAGATCCCAAGCTCTGTTCTGTGCTTACCAAAGAACGGGTTCGTCCTGCGACTGTGACTACGAGTGGCCAAGTGCCTATCTGGGTGGAACGAAACAAGGATGCTGAGACGGCTAAGATCGTTCGGAGCAAGTTTTTTGAAGATCGCGGTGTGTGGACGGCTGACCCAGGGATTGTTGAAGATTACAAACTGGCGCGGTATCCTGTGAAAACGGCCCAGGAGCTACAGCCATTGAAGCTTGCCGTGTCCGACGTTGACGCCCTGGTTGCACGTTTTCCAGACAACCCTTGGGGGCTGGTTCCCAATGAAGATGGAGAAGAAGGTACTGAGGGCAGTTGACGAGATTAACGCCCGCTGGGGGAGACCTACTATGTTTACTTCCGAAAAGTATGCGGAACGATCACGTCAATTGGGGTATGTTGACGTAGCAGATTGGATCGAGGAATCCCCTTGGCGTTTTACCTATTTGTTGGTGATGGAGGGCAAGTGAGCAACTTTCTACCTAAAGCATTTGAAGAGTTTGATCTAGAGCTACAAGAACCGCTCAGGGACGCTGTAGATCTCAAGCGCCGCCACTCTCGCTGCGTTTGCGGGAATCCAATCTGGGCGGTGGGGACTGCGATGGTCGGATCGCCTGTGTGCTTTACCTGTATTACCGGTGAGGCAGATTGTTCCTCAGACTATGAGGTTGAGGGGCTACACACGTTTGTTTTTGAGTACGGTCAGAACTAGGATGACACGTTTTGTCGGAAACAAAAAATATATGGTACGCCCAAAAACGACTAGCTGTGGTACTTCCCCCCAAACCGTAACTAGCCAATTTATTTAGTAGTCTTATTCTTACACACTTGTAGGGTTGAAACATGGTAACTCTTTTGTGGCGATCGGATGTACATCTTTCAGATCAGACCCCCCAATCCCGGACGGATGATTGGGCGCAGACGGTATTAGGGAAGCTCAAACAGGTAGGCAACATGGCCAGCCGCGAGGGCGCACACGCTGTTATTGATGGCGGTGACTTTTTTAATATCAAGTCGCCTTCGCGGAATAGCCATCGGTTGATTCGTCAGGTAGCAGACATCCACAAGCAGTATAGCTGTCCTGTCTTTGCAAATGTGGGGAACCATGACTGTGTGTTCGGTGACATCAGTTTTTTAGGCCAGCAGCCCCTGGGGGTCTTGTTTTCCTCTGGTGTTTTTGAGCGTGCCTACAGTCAGTACGAGGTCTACTTTGGCCCACAGGTGCCGAACTCTACCGCGATTTCTGCTTTCAGGTTTGATCGAGCGGGGGGCGGGTGGTTGGATGGGAACCCGTTCTCGAACCGCCAGGAGGCCAACAAGCAGATCCCAATTGTGCGTGTTGTGGGGGTACCGTACCAAGGTACGAAGTACGATCTTGGCTGGATTGGCATTGATAAAGGCCCTGAAGACTACCTGGTTGTTGCGGCCCATTTGTTGGCTTCCCCAAAAGGCGGTCAAATGTTTGAGGGTGAGGACATCATCAAGTACGATGACTTGAAGGGGTTTGGTGCAGATGTTTTTATGTTTGGACACTGGCATAAGAACCAAGGGGTCGAGCAAGTTGGTGGTAAGTGGATCGTCAATATAGGGAGCTTGACCAGAGGGTCTATTTCCCAAGATGATGTTGGTCGGGAGCCTTCTGTGGCTGTGCTTCGGTTTGATAAAGACACAGTTACAATCAAGTGCATCCCTTTGAGGGTTGGTCCCCCAGAGGTTGTGTTCAACTTGGAAAACCGAAAGAGGCAAGAAAAACGCAAGATGCAGATGGCCGGATTCATCGCCAGTATTCAAGAGGCCCTGGTTGCCCCTACAGGTCCGTCTTTGCGTGAAGTTGTTATGTTGGCACCCGTTGATCCTGTGGTGCGTGAGCGGGCATTATTGTATATGGAACGCCACGAAATAGACTGACGGCCTCAAAAAAAATTCCGTAGATCCAGTATAGGCGGGTAGAGTTACCCCAGGTTTTTAAAATAAACTTGGGGACCAAAATGGATCGCGCACTATATTGGACACACTTTGAACGATACTCAAAATGCCCACAAATGTTTCTTTGGTACCACGGATGGCGTGGTGTTGACGTAGGAGGCGGATTTGGCAAAAAGAAGCCCCTACCTACCCGTCGATCTGAACACGACCTCTTGATGGGAACCGTCACACAGGCGTCCTTGGAGAGGTTCTACAATGACGAGCTTTGGAAAAACCCTAAAGGTTACCTAGATCACATGGAACGTTTGACAGAAACGATCTTTGATCAAGAACTTAACCGGCGGTATATTGACTGGGAGCTATCCCCAACCAAAGAAGAGATGCTGAAAGTCTGTATGGATGGTGTTCTTGGCTACCTCAAGACAACCATGAAGCGTCATAAGTTGCTGGGACCGTACGCCAGGTCTGAGGTTGAAATGCTCGGCTGGATTAAAGGACGCGCCTTGGTGGCTTGCCGAGTAGATTTTATCATCCGGGATAGACAAGAGGTCGTTTCCATCTTGGAGGGTAAAAACTCCAAGTATAAGGGTAAGTACATTGACCGTGACCAGATTCGGTGGGCGGCATTGTGTTATTGGTTGTCCTGGCGGCGTTTGCCTGACCGCCTCGGCTACGTTTATTGGCGGTTTCCCACAGGGTACATGGCTGACGGCTTGTCGGAACCAGAGGACGGGATCGAGTGGGTTCCTTTTACAACAGATGACATCAAAGCTGTGTCTGCACGGGCGTTGCGTACTTGGTACGCCATGAACGATAAAAACTTCCAAGCCACACCAAAACCACAACATTGTCGGTTTTGTGATTATGTGACTTTGTGCAGTGAGCGGGCCGACCAGCGGTCGTTGAACGCCGCGCAACGTCGATCAGGGGACGATGATCTTGTGATTACTCCTGGTGGGTTTGTCGAGCTAGACTTGGACGATTAGTGTATTAAGAGGGTGACCGTCACCCAGCGACTCTTGGAAAATAAGGTTTGAGAGAAGAAACAAAGCATGGAAGAAATACACCAAAAACTAGTCGGTTTGCTTAAGCGCAGAAATACCATAGTTGAACAGATCCACCGCCATACTGGGTCGTTGGAGGCAGCACGCGAGCGGCTGGCTTCGCTGGACAGCGATTGCCGGAAAAAAGGGATCGATCCCGATCAACTCGATGCCACCATCGATAAATTGACGGGCCGATATGCACAGTTAGTTGAAAAATTAGAAGAGAAGGTTGTCGAGGCCGAACGCGCCTTGGACACATTCATCCGTGGAGAATAAGAATGAAGATCACAATCCCCAAGAAAGAGTTGAGTACTGCGTTACAAGTCGTCGGGTCTTCTGTCGGCACAACCGGCCCTGAAGATATCCAATCGCATTTTCTGTTTCGACCTTTTGAAGACCGGTACGAGGTATTGAGTAGTAACGGTCGGGTTTTTTCAGGATGTCCATTTGATTGCGTAAAAAACGATGACGATCAGAAACCATTTACCGTTGAAGGCAACCGGTTACGGTCGTGGCTTTCGGTGGTGCCGGACGGCTCTGATATTACGATCAAGCTCAAAGATGGGACCGTCACGATGTCTGTGTCAACCTCAAAGGGGAGGGCTCGTTTTCGATCCCTAGATCCTACAAATTTCCCCTACTGGGACAAGACCATCGATAATGTCGAGGAAACATGCGCCCTGCTGGCATCCAGGTTGACTCGGATCTTGAAGTTTTCCAGAGATTTTGTTTCAACAGAGGAGTCCAAGAGTCCACAACTGTGTGTGGCTGAAGTGCGGGACGGCGTGTTGTGGTCAACCAATAAAATGGCGGCTTGCGTGATTGAGTCTTCAGCTTTGGCCGATAGCGAAGTCCGTATCCACGTCAAGGATACGTCCGCGATCTTGGCTTTTTTGGCCACTTTTGAGGAGGAGGGCGCTGTGGTGCGGTTATTTGAACATGACCGTATGATGGTACTCAAACGAGACGATGGGGCTGTGTTCGGTGAGACACGGTTCAAAACAGCTTTCCCAGACTTGAAGGTTGAGCGTGACCACATAGATCTCCATTGGTGGGGATTGAACCGTGACGAAGTTTTGTACGCGATCAGCTTCTTGACCCCCAGTGCCGGGAAAAAGGATTTCCGTTTGAGTTTCGATCGTATCAGTGATGACGCGGTTCGGGTTTCGATGCTGGCTGAGACGGGCGATGACGTGTACCTGGACATTGCTTGTCTGGAGCATGGTTCAGAAGATGGTGCCGAAAAAATCAGCAAGTTCAGCATCCCCTATCTATCTTTGAAGAAGGTATTGAGCCACATGGAAGACGGGCCGGTGCGCTTCGGTATCAACAAGCACCCGAAAAAAGAGAACTCAGGCTGGGTTAGCTTCCGAAAAGAGTCCGATGGTGACAAGTACTTGACCATCCTTGTGTGGATGAAATGATATCCCTCCCACCGATTCCCGACATCTCTACAGCACAGGGGCGGCTCCATAAAGTCCGTGGTTTGCGTGAATCCGTTGTTCGTCGGCTTGGATCGGTCGTAGCTGAAATAAAGCATTTAGAAGAAGAAGACGAAGTGCTGGATCAGGTTGCAGCATTGCTCCGCAGTTTGATCGATAAGGAAGTTACGGCAGGTGTTTCTGCTGTTGAAAAACTTCAAACCGAGGGTCTTCAGGCAGTTTTTGATGATCAAGATCTCCAGGTCAAGGCCAACCTTACAATTCAGCGAGGTAAGGTATCCGTAGAGCTTCGGACAATACAAACGCACTCCGATGGCACCGTGACTGAGGGGGTCAGCAGCGATGCGTTCGGTGGGGCTGTGTTGACGGCACAGTCGGTACTAATGCGGATTATTGTGATGCTACGGCGCGGGATGCGTCCGTTGTTGTTGCTAGACGAAACGCTTCCGGCATTGGACAGTAATTATGCGTCCAATATGGGGAGCTTTCTGTCAATGTTGTGTGATCGCCTCGATCTGGATATCTTGTTGGTCACACATAATCCTGTATTGGTAGACGCGGCACAAAGAGCATATCGGATTGTGAAAAAGGACGGTAGCGCCCGATTTCAGAAGATCAAGTCTCAGATGTCGTCTACCGAAGGGACAGAAGCATGAAGAACGAGGGCGCAGTTCGACAACAATTAAAGATGGTGAAGTACCGACACCAACGGAAAATCCTGCGTGATCTGTTCAAGAAATATCCCAGTAGGTGCCACTTCAGTGCTAAAACCAAGGCACACGATGACGGTGCACACTTTTGTCTTTATGGCACCTGGAAGGGTGAACTTTGTGATCTGGACAGGGCTAGATCTTGCCACTTGTTTGAGCCAAAACAAACCAAAGACGAGGCCAAGCTAAACTTTGATCGTTTCCTTCAGTACAACGATCTACCAGAGATTGCCCAATCATACCCAGACATCGCGGCACTGATGTGGGTGCTGGATATAACAGGTGCTGATCTTATTGAAGAGGATGTGGGGGAGGAGGTTCATGTGAGTCATTTGTTGGTTCCTATCCAGTTGTGGTCTAAGCCACTTGGTAAAAATGCGACCCCTGTTGCGTTAGAATTTCCCGTAGACCCAGAATCTTCGCCCTACCTGGTTACGTCGTCCTCATCACTTATTTGGGTTCCAGAGGCATTTGATGGAGGTATTATCAGGGCTGCCATTCGGATTGGGATGAAGACTCTTGGTGAGTTATATCGTGCTGTTGTGCTAGAGGTGGCAAAGAAGGGCCTGGAAAAGAAATGGGGGAACGTCCACGATTTAACCCCTGATGGGATCGTAGCTGCTGTAGAACACGTCCGCTACTATGATCTTGGCGATGTCGAACTCCTGGCTTCCCCACAAGTTCTGGCAACGGGTGTTGAGTCAGGTTGGTGGACTCAAGAGGCCCTTGTAGGTGTCTCTGCCAAAGAAGTTGCGTGGCTCCCGGATAACATTGTTGTTGCCGTGCCTCAAGATCGAACGTTTGTTGGGTTTGTATCTTTAGTTGGGGTTGGGTCAATCGTAAGTGTGGTGCATAACCCTAGCCGTGGTATCGGGGTTGCATTGAAACTTAAGGAGCCTGAAACACAAGAGTCCAAAAAACAAAACTCCTCCAAGAAACCCAAAAAAACTGCACAGAAAAAATCTACTTGATAACCTACCAATAAACAAGGTTTGGAACAAAAGCGTGTGGTTAGAAGAAGCACTACGAGGGTTACGCCTGGATCAAGAGATGGAGGAATATCTCTTAGGTCGAGGTGGCCCGCCCGAATTGATTAAGGCTATGGGCCTGGTCACATGGGAACAATTGTCGGTGGATGTTCCGTACGATGATTTTTGTGCAAAGTACGGACGAAGAGGGGAAGGTCTTGTTGGGGCGCTCATAACCCCGCTGTACAGCCCACGGAGTCGTCTGCTGGGGTTTGAGGCTCGATCTATACGCAAAAAGAAGCTCAGTCGGTTTGTGCTGCCTGAAGCAAATTGGAACCCGGTTTGGATCGGTATTCGGGAGGCGATGCCCAAGATTTGGGCTGGCGGGACTGTGTGGGTTGTTGAAGGGATCTTTGACTTGTTTGCCATGCGTCGTATTATCCCGAAGCGGGATGCCGTGTTATCGTCCCTACAGGCTCGTTTGACGGACAACCATTTGCAATTCATCTCCCGCTTTGTTCCTACGGTAAACATGGTTTACGACAGGGACGAGGCGGGTCGTCGTGCCACTAAACGGGGGATGTTTCGGTTGCGCCAACTGGGAGTGCCTTGCCGTGATTTAGTGTACAGTGGGGGAAAAGACCCAGGACAAATTTGGGAAGAACGGGGCGAAGACGTTTTGCGAGAAACCTTCGCCATTTATCTGTAAGGAGATACACATGTCTGAAATCTGGAAAGCTGAACAAAGTGTCGTGGACATTATGATCAAATACGTCACCGCTCACCACGGGCACCTAGCCCCCTACGTAGATCAAATCGCGGTGATCTTCCGTGAGAAAGCATCCAAGGTTGGCGGTTGCATTGTGTTGGGCAAACACAAAAAGGCCCCCCTCCTGGTCAATATCTTGGGTGACGTTGATTACACCTTCATCATTGAGCTTGCCGCTGACGAATGGCATAGCCTCAACACGATGCAGCGTGAGGCGCTGATTGACCACCATTTGTGCGGTTGTCGGGTGGACATCAACCCCAAGACCGGTGATCCCAAATTTTATATTGCCCCACCAGATTATGTGGGCTATCGTGGAGAGATAGAACGACATGGGTTGTGGCGGCCAGAGCCAGAAGGCGCAGAAGAAGACGGCCCCAACCCTGTGCTTGAAGCGTTTGGGGTTCAAAAAGGGGACGCCTGATCCCCTCTATAGGGTAGCAAAATGGCAATCGTTTTAGACAAGGTGAAGGTAGGCGCTAATTGGAAGGTTGTGCAAATTAGTGGCCCCGCCGATGCAAGCGCTGCAAATTATATTTCCTTTGAAACCCCTGTAGAGATTAGACGAGTAGAGGCAGCTACAACCACAAAGGCTGACTTCATCAAAATTTACGTTGATCGAGATGGGAGTGGTGATCCAGAGCAGCAAGTTATGATTGCCCAGACGCCACCTATACCGACAGGTTGTACGGGGATGGACAACCGGTGGCTGATTCACCCTGTCCCGTTTCAGTTGTCGAGGCCGCAAACTCAAATTGAGCAATGCCCCGACCCTGGCGGAAAGATCTATATTGTGACGCAGGGTGGCGGCAATTGGTCGTTGACCGTGGAGGCCAGGGGATAGCTGGTCGTTAATCTCACCTTTTCGAGTATCACATTATGAGTGATGTCCCCCAACTCAAACCGTAGCTGAGGTGTATCTTGAGCATAGACACTACACATAGGCCGCTTATCTATAATGAAGTTCTTGGTCAAACGAAAACTATCATCATCCTACGCCAGATCGTTATAGACGGTACTGGGTTTCACCAATCGTATGTGCTGGCCGGGCCTTGGGGTTCTGGCAAGACCACAATCGCTCGTATCCTGGCACGGGCTCTTTTGTGTTCTGCCCCCAAAAAAGGTAACCCTTGTGACCAATGCAAGTCCTGCCGGTCGATCTTAGATCACGGCACATCAGAAGACTTTTGTGAGTTTGACGCTGCCACCAACAGTGGTAAGGATGACATTAAAAAGCTCACCGAGGAGGCTGAGTTCGCAACCTTCTCAGGCCAGAGGCGCATCTATGTAGTGGACGAGTGTTTTACCGATGATACGGTATTATTGGTGCGGGGGCCAGAAGATGTACCAACACCAATGCTTCTTCGAGAAATCGTTGATGCAAAATGGGACGGCGAGGTGTTGTCCTACGATCCTATTGAAGATCACATTGTATGGGTGCGTGTGACGGATTGGTTTGATGTAGGTGAGCGAGAGGTTGTGCGCCTTACCTTTGACGATGGCTCAGAGATCACCACAACATTGAACCAGAAACTTTACACCAAAAACAGGGGGTGGGTGTCGGTTAGTGATCTGGACGAAGAAGATGATGTGGTAGCGTCTTTGTAGTGCGGCATTTGCTTTCGCCTGTACCCTGTGATACCTTCTTGTCCAGGAGGTGTCGCAATGAAAAGCGAATACATTGATTGCGCTTGTGGTTGTGGTGAACGCATCACGCGCCGAGGTAAGAACGGGAAGCCACGTCGATTCGTCCGGGGGCATCAGACGAAGGGTACATCGTGGAAAAACTCAGAACAGTATTGGGACCGACGTTTACAAATTTTACATGGGCGGGCAAAGGGATGCGCTTGCGGGTGTGGGGAGCGGGTTCTGGTTTCGCTTGAGTGGCTTCAGCAGAGGTCAGATCAGAAGTATGTGCGAATCCCTCTGTATAAGGAGGGACATACGCCTTTGGTTGAATGTGCCTGTGGGTGCGGTACCTTGATGGAGTCTTACAGCGAACGGAACCGTCCCCGTCAATTTTTCGGTTATCATGGTCATGTGTTGAGTAGTGGGCCGCCACGGGTGGATTGGGAGGAGAGGG
>Ga0307377_10008162_pt1 | contig 10674 bp, 14 predicted proteins | sample TR3MG_FD_202535 | JGI IMG/M metagenome (GOLD analysis project Ga0307377, IMG submission 202535) | Soil microbial communities from Risofladan, Vaasa, Finland - TR-3 | ecosystem: Environmental > Terrestrial > Soil > Coastal area > Acid sulfate soil | place: Finland: Risofladan, Vaasa | collected... | reverse complement strand
CCCGACTATTACTGGCTGCTCGACGAGATGGATAAGATGCCGATCGCGCCGCAGTACAGGGTTGGCGAGCCGTCCGAGCGCAGTCCGACGGCCATCGCCATCGTCGTCCTCGGTGGCTTGTTTCTGGCCGTCCAGATCGGCAAGATCGCCAAAGGCTACTAACAGGGTCCGTGACGCCCGGAGCAGGCCCCTCGAGTTCACTCCTTCTCGAGGGGCCTTTTTTTACTCGACGGACACGACGATCGGCACCGCGCTCCCCTTCGGAGCCTGGTACTGGCACGGCGGCTCGGGATCGTACTGCGTCCCCGCCTTGCAGCCGTCGGCCCCCTTGGACTGACCGCAGGGCGGATTCTCGCGCGCCACACAGACGTCGCACCCGAGCGGGAATAGGCCGTAGACCTTCTCGTTGCCGGCCGCCCCAGCCGGCGGACCGAGCTGCAGGGGTGCACCCTTGGCGTCCTGCGTCAGGATGCTGACCTTCCCGTTGAAGCCGTCGACGAGGGACACGTCGAGCGTGTCGGCCCAGTCCGGGTTGTCGATGTTCAGCTCGGCTTTCGTCGCGCCGCAGCCCACGGGCTCGTCAAAGGCCAGGGTCACGTTCAGGTAGCGCCCGCCGGTGGGCAGCTGCTGCGAGGCCTGGGGGTCCAGGGGGAAGCTGCACACGAGCCCTCGGCCAGCGCAAAACGGCCAGTCCTTCGCCAGCACCTTGCTGTCCGATCCAAACGCGACGTGAACCGTGGTCGCGGTCGCGCGGGTATTCTCGACGGAGACGCGGGAGACGGTCTCGAGGGATGGATGGTCGGGGCAGGCGCAGAGCAGGAGCAGGGCCAGGGCGGGTCGTCGCATCCCGCGAGTGTACGTCAACGCTGGCCCGGTGTCGGAACCCGCGAGCGGAAGCGCAGCCAGCTCGAGGGACGGCCGGCGATCCGCACCCATCGGTCACAGCTATCGTTCCACACCCACCAATGGTGCCGATCAAACAGAAACGTCGCCGGGGTCATGGGCCTGTCTCTTCCCCGCAGCTCAGGGCATGAGGGAGGTTGTCGGGGTTGCGCACGTGCCAGCGGCCGTCGACCTGGACGTGCTCCACCTCGGCGCCGCAGCTCGAGCAAAAGGTCTTCCCGACGCGCTCGTCGTCGTCGAGCAGCGAAACCGTCGTGGAGTGGCGGCCGGCTGGATCCCACAGATCCTGAGCACAGGTTCCCATGCCTTTCATTGGCCGACGGCTGGACTGACGCCGTACGGCCGAGATGGCCTGGTGCGCTCGCCGGGTTGCCACTTCCCTCGCGAGCTGGATCTGCTCGGATCGTGTTCGCCCTGGGTCCCTCCGTCTCATTCTTCGCTCGCCGCTGACTCAGCCGCCGACTGCAGATCGATCAGTAGCCCGATCTGATCGGCCGATATCGCCTTCAGCAGCTTCATGTGCTGATCGGGCTTCAGCTTGGCCTGAAACTCGCGCACCCCGACAAAGGCATCGTCGTCCGTCTGAGCCTCCGCCAGCTTCCGAAGGATCTTGATCTGCGTCTTGCTCAGGATCTCGACGAGCGCAAACCATTGCTCGTTGCTGATCGTCGTGCCGATCGTTCGGGCCACTTCGGCCCATGCCTGGTCAGGTATCTCTGTCACGACGTCGGTTGTATCCGATGCTGACGGCGATGGTGACGGCGACGCGCCAGTGACCCAGCTGGGGGCTGAAAACGGCGCAGGAGGGCTATCTGGCGCCGGCGACGGCAGTGGCGCCAGCGCCGGGCCGGAGAGCCCAACGGCCTGCATGAGGCCGGGGCTCTGCGCTACCTTCCCGGCGATGTGAGCGGCGACCTGCCCGGTGCCGGATTTCAGCGCGCCGCCGAACATTTCGAGTAGCTTGTTCATGCGCTGGTTGCGAGCGGCGTTGGCATCGCGCTCGAGGTTCATGGCGGCGATCGCAGACTCTGCCTCGGCCCTGGCTTGCATCGCATCCTCGCGGGCTTTGAAAATCGACGACGCGTTCTCGATGGCCACCTTGCCGATCTCCGCGACGGTTCCGGCGAGTTCAATGACCTTGTCCTGGCAGACCTGCAGATGGCTGATTAGGACCGTATCGAGCTGTTTGTCGGAGTCCTGGTAGTTGCCCTCGACTTCACCGCCGTCGCCGAGCTCGACCTGGCAGCTCTTCCGCTGTGGCTCGGTACCGCCGAGCCACACGTGTGCCTGGATCTGGAAGCGAGCATCCTGTGCGGTCTCTTCGTGGAGGTCGCCACAGACGGCCATGATCGCTCTGCAGATCACTTCGATGCCTGCTCGAGGTAGCTCGCCTTGCTTCGCGCCAACGTGGATGGCGTTGATCTGACGCATACGCTTGCGCCCCGTGTAGAGCTTGATCGTCACGCGGTCGAGACCGCGGTGGTACTGGCGAATATGCGCGAGCAATTCGTCTGGCGCGGAGGGGATCCGGGTCGGATTTGGGAGGCCGGATTCAAATTCGATCGGGTGGTCGTCGCTCATTTGCGACAACCGATAGCACAACCGCTGTCAAAACATCAATAAAATCAGCGATATCTACAAACAAGCACGATCTTGCGCGGTTGTTTCTACTTTTCGTTGCAGCGCGCTATGCGGGAGGGGTAGCGTCTGGGCTCAACCTGCGCGCCAGTCGGTGCGCTTTCCGAACCCAGTTTTCCACCACGGAGAGAGACCCGAAATGGCAACCGCAGCCCTGGCAAACGTGAGCAAGACCGAAGCGATCAAAAAGGCCGCATCCTGGCGCAACAAGTACATGAAGGTCGTCGAGAAGGGCGCGAAGGTCGGCGACAACGTCATGTCGACCGCCGTGACCATCGGTGCCGCGGGCGCCGTGGGCTACTTCGTCGGCAAGATGCCTGGCCAGTGGCTCGGCATGGACAAAGAGCTGTGGATCGGCGGCGGCGCGCTGCTGCTCGGTCTCGTAGGTCTCGCCGGCCCCCGGGCCAGCGACGTCCTGCTCGACGCTGGCAACGGCGTGTTGGCGGCCTGGACGTTCAACCTGGCTCGCTCCAAGGCCTAGCGCCCGCGCAGGGGCCCACGAGGTGCCCTGCACGTCTTTCCCCTCGAGAGGGGGGGATTCGGTCGAGTCCGCGACGAGAGCCGCAGAAACGGCCCTGAGCGTCAGCCAGGGCACGTCTGGGGCCGTGGAGGTCGGACACCAAACCTTTGAGCACAGAGGAATTTCACGATGCGAAACAGAGGCAACCCGTACGCCTACGGGATCAGAGGCAACGGTTCGATGAACCCCAACCAGGGAGCCGGCGGCTTTCTGGACAGTGGCCGCGGCACTTCGGGCGGCGCGCCCAACGGTGGCGGCAACGGTGGCGGACGTGGGGGATGCGGCCTGCCCGCTCCCGAAGCGCTCCCCGGAGCGTGTCAGGAAGAGGGCAAGTATTGCCGCTCGCACATGGGTGGAAGCGTGCTCGGGCTCTTGCCCGGTGCCTCCGCGAACATCCTTGTCACCCCGGTGAATGCCACGGCCGTCGCGGCTCGCTGGCTTCACATGGCCGCCAACGTCTCGGCGACCACCCCGTTCACCCCCAGTCAGGCCTTCGCCGTCACGGCGATCCAGATCAAGGGTGACAACATGCTCGCGAACGCGGGACCGATCATCGGCAGCACGTGGAGCCAGTTTCAGACCTACCTCGAGGTGTTCTGGAACCTGTACATCCTCCCCTCCAACCCGTTGACGATCACCGTCGTCAACCTGGAGCCGGTGGGTGGTCTGACGCTCGACGTGTTCGCGTCGGTCGCCGGCGACATGACCAAGTCGTAGTCGCTGAAGCCCGGGTCGCGGGCAAAGGGGCCGCGACCCGGTGCTTTTCATTTTGAACCCCACACGAAGGACCCTCGGTGCACACCAGAAATCCTCGCCAGCTCGCACAGTCGCGCCAGTTTCAGGTGCTGTATGCGGCGGGGATCCCGGTCGTTCAGTACCCCGAGTTCAACGTCTGTGAGGACGTCGTCGACGGAAACGCGTCGGCCTGCCTCGAGGGATGGTCTGCGCCCTGGAAGGGTGCTCCAGTCCCCACGCATTCATGGTGGCAGGTCTCGGTGCATGGCGTCGAGATCGCCCGCCAGCAGGCAGCGGCGGTCAACACTCCGGTGCTGAGCCAGCAGCAGATCCTGAACCTGGCCGACCAGCCCGTCTCGGCCGGCGTCTCCACGGTGCCGCCGGCGATCTCCGCCGACCCGCTTTTCGCAGCTCGGTACAGCCAGCTCAAAGCGCGTGTGACGTTCGGCGACGACTCGGCCATGGATCGCGTGATCGACATGGATATCGGCGGAGCAACGACGATCTCGCTCTTCGCCCGTAAGGTGTCCGTACAAGTCTGCTACCCCAACATCCCGGGGTCTGGCAGCGGCGTGATTCAGGACCCATCGAACCCCGGACCCGGCGTCCTGGGGGCCGGCACCGTGCTCGACAGCTGGATCGCCGCGAGCATCGCCCCGACGTTCGATGCCCCGATCGGACGGAGGATCGCCACCTACAGCACCACGCGCGTGCTGACCATCGGAACTCCGTTCCTGTTCAAGGTTCCCGCCAGCGCAAAGGCGGTGACGATCTACCAGGCGCCCGCCCTTGTACCCACGATCACCGCGCAATGGTTCGCGGGCAACCCGACCGCAGTTGGCCCCATCGGAAATATCTCGGGCATGGGCACCTTCCACCGCTGGAACGTGCCAGGCACCGCCAGATGGCTCGAGATCATTTCTCCGGCCGCCGGGCAGACCGTCACTCTCGTGTGGGAGCTGGAGCTATGACCACGAACCTCCAGACCCCGATGATTCAGGCCCGGATGCACATTCCGATCCCGCCTGGACCCAACCGCACACGCCACCTCGAGGCCCTCGCCGATATCCTCACGGAGATGAACGCTGAGTGGGCCGTTGACCTACTCCAGCGGGGCTACGACGTCCCGTGTTGCCTCGCCTGCGTGCGCCCTCGCGTTCGCTACAAGGCGCCCCCGATGGGGATCCATTGCCAAAACTGGTGGCCAGCTCCCGCCGTGCTCGAGCGCCGCGTCGCCAACTGTCTGGATGCCTCGGCATTCGATGCTGGCGTGCACCGAGCCCACCGCTGGCTCTCCGGCGAGCCCGGCGAAGAGTTTGTGTCGCTCGAGGCCACGACCAGCACCGACTATCACGCCGTCGCCTACATCAACGGCGAACGGATCGATTCGAGCCAACTCCTGATCGAACAAGCCGACGGCTGCCCATCCTGCGGAGGACACTGCTGATGCCCATTGCAACCGGACCTATCATCCTCGGCGGCGTCGCCATCGCCCTGCTGCTTGCCGCGAGCGGCGGCACGAAAAAGCCCGAGTACCGAGATCCGCTCAAAGACACGGTGGTGCCTCTCCCGGCGCCAGACGACCAGGAGGGGTGGAACCTGATCGCGCAGGCGATCTGCGTGTGTCACCAGGAGGGCGCCAAGGATCTCGAGGCGCTGCGTCTGTGCACCCTTGCGGCGATCTTCCCGGAGATCCCATGGCCCCCGGTCGAGGGCGACCATCCGTCCATCGCTGCAGCGTGGAGGGCGATCGGAGACCGCTGCCAAGCGTTCTTGGCTGTGCCAGACAAGGCGGCCTATTGCTCCGCGATCCTGAACCCAGACGACCAGACGAACATCGTCGAGATCCTCTCCGACTGGCTCAGCGACGTGCCCACCCCGGGCAAGTTCTACATCGTCCAAAAGGGCGACACCATGAGCGCGATCGCCCGCAAGGCGCTCAACTCGGTTGTGCCCAGCTCGGGCCAGGACGACCAGACCCGCCTGCAGTACATCTACTGCGTCAGCGCAGGGCCCAACTGGAACGCCGGGATCTACGGATCTTCGGGTTTCAGCGAGACGTACCCGGCCATGTATGCCGTCAACGGCGTCGGGCTGCGCGCCGCGTTCATGCCATGGAACGAGAACGCCCGTGCGCGTGTGCTCGCCAAGCGCGTGCCCAAGCGAGGCGTGGTGCCCGGAGGCGCTCGGCTTCCGGGCGTCGGTTCGTCCTACGGGATGCTGTGGCTTCCCCCCGTCGATATCGAGGCGCTCGCCGAGTTCGGTGAGCCCACGTGTGCACCCTTCAACTGGGGAGACGGATCGAGTTCGATCGACCCGCCCCCCGAGCTGCTCGTTTTGCTGGAGGACTGATCCATGCCCGTGTTCCTACTCCTGATCCTGGCGATCGGCGGAGCGATCGCCTATTCCGCTCGCTCGAGCGTCCGCGTGCTTTCCGAGGACTGCCAACGCATCGTGCTCGACGAGCAGGACCCCGAGAAGCTGTGGTCGTGGATGCAACGCGAGTTCGCCCCCGACTACGACAAGGCGATGGCCGGCGGCGTGACGCTTTCGGACGGCGTGCCCGTGGACCCCGACGACCCCTACCTGGTCGCGGGATACCTCTTCGAGAAGACGGTGCCGGCGCCATGCTCGATCGAGAGCTCGGACGCGGCTTACCAGTGGTATTTCCGCCTGGTCGTGGTCGTGAAGCTGGCGCGGGGCCAGGATCCGACCCTCGAGGACTTGGTCGAGGGCGGGCTCTTCCCGACTCCGCCGGGGCCCGGACCGATCCCGCTCCCACCCGGAAACAACCTACCCCCGCCCCAACCGGCGATGGGGACCCCCAGTCTCACGGGGGCGTCGATCGGCCGTAGCGTCTACGGGGACGCGGCGAGCGTGGCTCAGTACCGAAACCTTCACCCCCTGCAGATCCTACGAGGTCGCCGGTGAGCGAGGCCAAGCAGCTCAAACAGCTCATTTTCCAGGCCCGTGAGCAGCGGGACGGCTCGATCGTGATCATGGCCCCCGATGGCACGATCACCGTCGCCAAGCGCGACCAGCCCGAACTGATCGGCTCGGCGGTCATGGACGGGCTCGACAACCCGCCCGAGACGCAAACCGAGCACGCTGCGCCCCGGCAGGAGAGCCGCAGGCCGCGTCAGGAGGACGACGGAGAGGCCTCTGCGGACCCGGTCGACGTGCTCCTGGGTACGCTCCTGCAGGCCGCCCCAGGCCTCGGTGCGCGCCTGCTCGATATGGGACGGAAGATCTCCTACCAGGGGGAACGAAAGGACGAGTAGCCCGTGAAGGTCGAGCTGATCATACCGCTAGGGCTCGGCGTGCTGGCCCTCGCGGCTGCCAGCTCGGCCGGCGCCAAGCCGGGACCGACCCCTCCGCTCCCCAACGAGCTCGAGGTCGTCAACCCGCGCCAGTGGGTCGACCCCGACGCGCCCGCTCGGATCTGCGCGCTCGCACAGAGCATCGAAGATCTGGGCGTCTTCCCGGGCCAGCTCTGCCAGTTCCTGGCCGCCAAGGCGTTCATTGAGTCCCGGGGCAACCGCAAGGCCCAAAACGGCACCAGCGCCAACGCCGCCCGTGGGTGGTTCGGAATGCGGCCGGCGAGCGGCCTCGCACACGAATTTGCCGACCGGGGCCAGTTTCCGGCCGACCTGCTGAAAGAAGAGAAGTGGTCCGTGGCTATGGCCGCCTGGTACGCGTACAGACTGCTCCCGTACGCGAGCAAGGGCCAAGCCGTGGACTGGCTGGCGATCGCCCGTGGGTGGGCCCTCCCGCGCCTGGTGAGCGACGTCGACGAGACGGCCGAGGTCAACTCGACCAAGCCGGGGAGTAAGCCACCCCGCAAATACTACCCGGGGGAACGGTCGCAGGACGTGAGGGAACGCCTCGAGGACGGCCTGCTCGAGACGGGCCAGGATCCCGACTGGATGTTCACGCGGGTGCAGGTCGGCGCATGGCCGGGGATCGCAACGGTCCTAGATGCGGTAGGGATCCGGTGACATGCCAAATCTCCTACTGCTCCTTTGGATCGCCTTCAGCCCAGAGCTGGACCCTCGGCTTAGCGGACTTGAAGCCGTCGAGCCCCGTGTCGCCATCGCCCTCGCCGCCGCCGAAGTCGGACGGCCAGACCTGGAGCCCGAGCTGCTGCGGATCTGCAAGCGTGAATCGTGGTGTGGCCGGTACGGAGAAGTCGGCAAGCATGAGATCGACGGGTGGGCCGGCCAACGCAGCTGGGAGCGCGCAGTCGACCGCGGCTGGCTTTCGCCGGAGGACTGCCCGGAACACCAGCTCGGCGCGGATCCCACTGACTGGTCAACGCGTGGCCTGTTCGGGACGATCGCCGCGTTCGCGCTCCACCGGCTCGAGCCCCACCTCGGCGAGTGTCTTTCGCCCGAGCTACTCGACCAGCCGGGCCCCGCGGCGCTCGCTGCCGCCGAACTGGCCGCGTCGTGCGACCACTTCCGCGGGCGACCATGCACGTGCGAGGACCGCACAGCCATGTGGGCGGGGATCGGGGTCTGGAGGGGCTACGGCTTCGCCCGCCGCGTCAAGGGCCTCGAGCGCCAGTGTGGCGATCTTGGGCCCGTCTATCTCGGCGGGCTTTGGGTCCGCACGTACGCAGAGCACGTCTACCGCGACCAGGTCGTGCTGCCCTATCTCTACGCCCACACGATCACCTGGATCAGCGACACTCTGAATCCGGAAAGCAGTATCTGAGCCATGGCCACTCCCGACAACGTCGTCCCCATGAACGGAAAAGATGCCACGACGAGCGCAGGCATCGGCCTCGGCACCACCGTGTTCGTTGCCGTCGCTGCGGCCGTGGCGGGCGCCGTGGTAATCCGGATGCTGGATCGGTACGTGTTCAAGGACAACGCCGCAGCGGCTGCAGCAGCAGCGGCCACCCCCGCCGAGGCACCAGCAGCGCTCCCAGCCGCCGAGACTCGACGCGACCGGAGCGCGCCGATCTACATCCAACTGCCGGCCGGCCAGCAAGACGAGTTCTTTGCTCGCCTCGCCGGGGGAGGCTACGAGTAGGATGGCGCTCAAATTCAAGCGCGAGAACCCTGGCGATAAGTACGGGATCTGGGTCGCCCGCACGGCGGACCCCTACCACCCGTACACGATCATGGAGACCGCAGGGGGCTACTTTGTGACCGTGGGCGTCGACGGAGCCGGCAAGGGCGCGGAGCTGCTCGCCGGCGACGGAAACGTCGCGCGCAAGTACGTGACCTTCAGGACGCTCCCGCACGCGAAGGAAACCGCCGAGATCCACCACGCCCGCGACCTGCGAGAAGTCGCCAAGGTGGTCAAGGTCGCCAAGGTGCCGCACCCGCAGGAGCTGCGAGACTGGCTCGAGTCCCTCCCTGGGGGCTACACGTTCAAGCGCAAGGCCAACCTTCCCAGCCGGCACGGGACCACGAAGGGTGACGTGGTGATCAAGTCGGGACGGCTCGACGGCAACGTGATCAAGCCGGGTCACTGGCCCGGGTGGTACGTCGAGACCCTCATGGGCTTCGGCAACTACTCCGGCTCGCGGCCCCCAAGCCTCCCCCGGGCGATGCTGGCCGACGGCGGGAGCGACACCGTGTGGGACAACGTCCATGAGGTCGTGCTCTCGGACTACCAGGAGCGCAAGCCGACGAAGGCCCGCGGGGCAAAGACTCCCAAGGCCAAGCCACGCGCGAAGTCGTCCAGGCGCAAGATCGAGTGGCACGTCGAAAGAGACGACCGCACGACGGGGTTCATGTGGTGGACCGCCTCGATAGGCGGAAAAGAGATCGGCGTGTCCGGGGTGCCAGCTGTGAAATACCCGGATGGGACGGTCACGAGCCCTAGGTGGACTGTCTACGTCGACGGGGAGCACGCGTCGGGGCCGTACAAGTCGCCCACAGCTGCCAAAGCAGCGGCACTCAAGCATGGCCTGGATGCGAAGCCCACGAAGGCTGCGAAGACCCGGAAGCATCGCATCCCCAAGATCAAGCGGATCGCGCCCAAGGTCTACGAACTGGGTCACTACCTGATCCGAGAAGAGCGGACCGCCGGCCGGGCGAGCTGGAACGCGTACGACATGAACACGCCCGGCGACAAGATCGCGTTTTCGAGGCTGACCTTGAACGAGACCAAGGCGGAGGCCATGGGACGGCTGAAAAGGGAAAGCGAGTAACATGCAGGTCCAGGCACAGCAGCTGCGCATCGCCGACGTCGTCCGGATCCCAGGCCTCGGCGAGTATGAGATCCGCAAGGTCCAGCAGCTGCCGGAGGGGGTCGAGGTCTGCGTGGGCGTGGGCCCGGACGACACGTGTACCGAGACCTACAAGTTTGGGCCGCGCATGGTGCTCGAGGTCAAGCGGCCGGCGGAGCTGTTCGGCGGTGGCACTCCCGCGAATGGGAAGGCCGCCAAGGGCAAACCGACGCTGCCCGCGGGTATGACCCGGGGGGACTGGGCCCGCCAGCTCGCGCAGCTTGCCGGGGCGCCAGACTGCCCGTCCGACGTGTACGCGATCGAGTTGGGAGAGATGGAGAGCAACCTGCTCGAGGACACCTTTGATCAGGAGCTACGCGCGCTCCCGAAAGAGTGGTGGGCGGAGGACGCGGGCGAGCTCGACATGGACGAGTGGCTCGGGAAAAACGGCGAATACGACGAGATCACGGCCGAGACTCTCATTGAAGAGAAGATCACGCCGTTCCACCAAAAGGATGCCATCGCGCGCCTGAAGCAGGATGCGTTGATGAAACGCGCCTATTCGCGGCTGTTTGCGAAGGTGCTGAAGGCCCTACGCAACGCGAAGACGCTCGGCGACAAGGTCACGAAGTCCAAGGCGGGCACGAAGGCCCGCGACAAGTGGATGGCGAAGCTAGGGGTCGCTGAGGGACAC
>Ga0307377_10008161_pt1 | contig 10675 bp, 8 predicted proteins | sample TR3MG_FD_202535 | JGI IMG/M metagenome (GOLD analysis project Ga0307377, IMG submission 202535) | Soil microbial communities from Risofladan, Vaasa, Finland - TR-3 | ecosystem: Environmental > Terrestrial > Soil > Coastal area > Acid sulfate soil | place: Finland: Risofladan, Vaasa | collected... | reverse complement strand
TCTGGGGGCTGATCATACCTGAATCCATGGCTTACGCCGGCGTTGCCGGTCTGCCGCCTCAATTTGGTCTCTACACCCTGGTGGTTTCACTGTTGCTGTATGCTATCCTGGGGACCTCGCGGCATCTCATTGTCCAGCCAACTTCGGCCACGGCCGCACTGATCGCTTCTTCGGTGACCATGGTCATGGTCACCGCCGGCATCGTCGCCAACTCGGTGGATATTGATCCAGCTCTGTACCAACAATATGCCATTGCCTTTACCCTGGTAGTCGGCGCGGTATTTCTGGTCGCCGGCCTGGCCCGTCTTGGTTTCGTCACCCAGTTTCTCTCTAAACCGGTGTTAGACGGCTTCGTTACCGGCCTGGCCGTCTTTGTCATGGTCGGGCAACTCAACAAGCTTTTTGGGGTCGAGAAACCGGCGGGCAATACGGTGGAGAAGTTTTTTGGTATTCTCCGTGAATTGCCTGAGGCTAACTGGGTCACCTTCGCCCTGGGGGCGGGCGCGTTGGCGCTACTGGTCTTTTTACCGCGTTGGAACAACAAGATACCGGCCGGGCTGATTGTGTTGTTCGGCTCGATTGCCGTGAGCTCCTTTTTAGATCTGAACGCCAACAACGGCGTAGAGGTTGTGGGGGTTTTGCCCAAAGGTCTGCCCTCGTTCGGCTTGCCGTCTGTTGATTGGAAAGCGCTGCCGCTTATGATCGGGCCGGCGATCGGCGTCTTGCTTGTGGCCTTCAGCCAGACGCTCGGCGTTGAGCATGAATATGCAGACAAACACGATTATGAAATTGAACCTAACGAGGAATTGAATGCCTCGGCCGTTATTAATCTCGCCAGTGGTCTATTTGGCGGGCAAATCGCCGGCGGCAGTATGGCCCCCTCGGCGGTGAACGACGGCGCCGGTGGGCGCTCCCAAGTAGTTAGCCTTGTCGCCTGGTGCGCAGTGATCCTGACGCTCCTATTCCTCACGCCGCTATTCACCAACCTGCCCGAAACGATTTTGGCGGCCCTGATCTTGCACGCCCTGTTGCACATTGTCGCCTCGCGTAAATTACGTGCTACCCGGCTGCTATCGCGCTCGGAATTCACCCTGGGCCTACTGACCTTTGCCGGCGTCATCTTTATCGATGTCCTACCAGGTATGCTCATCGGGCTGGCCAGTTCGCTGTTGATTATCATCTATCGTTCCAGCCGTCCCCATCTTTCGCGGTTGGGGAAAGTGCCAAACGAGTTTGGCGTTTACTCCGACATCAACCACCATCCAGAGAATGAATCCGTGCCCGGTCTACTCATCTTGCGGCTTAACGCGCCGATTTATTACGCCAATGCTTTAACGGTCCGCGACAAAATCATGGACATGATCAAAAAGGCAGACCAGCCGGTATTCGCCGTACTTTTTGACGCCGCGGTACAGGACGTTCTGGATATAACCAGTTCCAACATGCTGAAAAGCATGCTCAAACGGCTACATAATCAAGGAATCTTAATCTATTTCGCCGAGGTGCAAGATGCCACACTGGCCTTCAGTGAGAAAACGGGTCTATTGGATGAGATTGGCCGGGATAATCTGTTCTTTACCGTGGATGCGGCCGTATCTTTTATCGAGAGTGAATTAGCCAACCGGCATGAAGCTTAGCAACGTTAGCCACGATATTTCAGACGAGAAAAAAGAGCATGGACAACAACACAGAGAATTTACCCGAAGTTAGTGGCGCCGTGCCGGCAGAGGAGAGTTTTTATCCTGCCCTTGACCGGTTTAGCGCGTTTTCTGACGGCGTTTTCGCCATCGCCATCACGCTTTTGGTGCTTGAACTCCCCGTTCCACCTGAGAACGTGCCGCTGCTCCCGGCGTTGAAGGAGTCTTGGCCCGACTTCCTTGGTTACATTATGAGTTTCGCCTTTATTGGCGGCATCTGGTTGACCCATGCCGGGCTTACCAAGCTCATGAAGCGGGGGGACACCGTCGCCAACGGGGCAAATCTGCTGCTCTTATTGCTTGTCGCCGTCCTCCCTTTCACGACCAGCGTTATGGTCACCCATTTGTTTACTCAGGACGTTGGTATTGCCGTGTTTGTGTATGGCATCAACGTTCTCCTCGCCTCTTTAACCCTCTCCCTGCTCATCCGCTACATCTCTCGGGAGCCATCACTGGTGGCGGACGGTATAGCGGATGAAGCCTTACGACGGATCACAAAGCAGCGTCGGATCTCGATCGGCGTGAATTCTTTTGCTGTTGCCCTGGCGCTGATAGTGCCCTTCGTCGCCGTCGGCCTCTACCTCATCCAAACGGTTTTGTTGCTGATTTTTCCACTGGTGGGGATACGCCGGCGCCGAGCAGGCCGTTTACGCTCGAATTGATGACTCGTGATTGATTAACCTTAACAAAGATTCTCCACTTGGAGAATATTCATGACCCTTGAAACGTTCGTTTCCACAATTGCCGCTATGTCCGGCCTCCTTTTTGTCGTCGGCAGTATGCTGGCCACCGGCTTGAGCCTGACCGTAGCCGAGATCATCCAACCCCTTAAAAACGCACGTCTGGTGATCCTGGCGCTGCTGGCCAACTTTGTACTGGTCCCGCTACTGGGCTGTGGAATAATCTTGGTTATTCCCCTGGACGAATCCCTGGAAATTGGGCTGATCGTGCTGGTTACCGTAGCCGGCGCGCCCTTCCTGGTCAAGGAGGTGCAGGCGGCCGAAGGAGACCTCTCCCTGGGCGTTGGGCTGATGTTTATGCTGATGATTGTTACCATCTTTTACGTGCCTCTTGTCTTGCCCTTGTTGCTATCGGGTGTGTCCGTGGACGCCGGGGCCATCGCCAAGTCGCTGAGCATGACCATGCTCATCCCCATCGTGCTCGGCCTGATGGTCCGGGCGCATTCGGCCGACGGTGTCGCAAACTGGGCGCCGCTGCTGAATAAAATCTCCGGCGTGGCCCTGCTTATTATGCTGGTTACCAGTTTGGGCTTGAATATTTCCAACATTATCGACCTGATCGGTTCGTACGGTTTCCTGGCCCTGATCCTCTTCGTCGTCGGCTCGCTGTTGATCGGTTTTGTTTTGGGCGGCCGCGACCCGGCCGGTGCCTAGTGTGTTGGCGCTGGGCACGGCGCAGCGTAACGTAGCCGCGGCCAGCCTGGTCACCAGCTTGAATTTTGCCGGCACCATGACCCTGCCCTATGTGCTGGTAGCTTCGATTGTCTTCCCGCTGATATTGATACCAACCGCCAGAAGATTGGGTAGGCGCAATGAGGCGGCAACCTGAATCGATCGCTTTAAAGTGATATTTTGAAGGACAAGATAGTCCGGATAAAATAATGACCGTGGAGAATAAGACAGATCCACAAGCCGAGCTGCAAATTCGATAACTGCCAATCCTGGGCTGGCTGCCTCAATATAAGCCCGTCTGGCTGTGAACCGCTCTGAATGCCGGCTTGACACGAGCGGCTTTGCTGATCCCTAAAGCTTTGGCTGACACCCAGCTCGCCCGGGTGTCGTTCCCACCGAACGTCAGACCGCCCTGGCGTCGATGGTCGATAGGCTTGACCAGGATATCGAACGGAGCGAAAGTAATGATTGACCCGCAAGCCCGACCGTCTGACAGGTACGGATATGCTCAAGGGGCTGCTGAAAAAATTGCCTGGGAAAGGCATCGACTTGTACCTGGTAGAACTCCATGTGCGCGTACTCGAGCAAGCCCGCCAGACAGGCCTGCTTGAATTCATTGGCGAAGATCATGTATTTCCGACCGTGGATCTCGCCGTACGTTCTATTGAAACGGCAGCCTGACCAGACAGCCGACTCCAGTGAATAGTCGGATAAGTCATTTGAGAATATAAGAACAGAAATAAGGAGAAATACCATGCCAATCAAGACCTATAAAGATGGAACACCCTTCACCGGTGTCATCGGCCGCACCACCGAGGAGTCCTCGCCGGCCTGGCCGGAGCCTCCGCACCCCCCGGAGGGTGCGCCCAATGTACTCTTCTTTGTACTGGACGACGTTGGCTACGGGCAGTTATCGAGCTTTGGCGGGCTGGTCGAGACGCCCGTGCTGGATAGCGTAGCCAACAACGGCCTGCGCTACACCAATATGCACACCACCGCCTTGTGCTCGCCATCCCGCGGCTGCATCATCACCGGGCGCAACCATCACTCGATCGGGCTGGCCTCAATCACCGAGACTTCCACAGGCTACCCCGGCTACAACGGCATTTTGCCTTTCGACAAGGGCATGTTGAGCGAGATGCTGATCCCCCAGGGTTACAACACCTTCTGCGTTGGCAAGTGGCACCTCTCGCCGCCCGAACATGAGACGGCGGCCGGACCCTACGATCGCTGGCCGCTCGGCCGCGGCTTTGAACGGTACTATGGCTTCCTGGGCGGTGATACCAACCAGTGGTATCCAGAACTGGTCTACGACAACCACGCCGTCGAATCCCCCAAGACACCGGAGGACGGCTACCACCTGAGCATCGATCTGGCTGACAAGGCCATCGAGTTTATCCAGGATGCGCACGTCAACGCGCCGGACAAGCCTTTCTTCTTGTATTACGCTACGGGTGCCGGCCACGCGCCACACCATGTACCCGCCGAATGGGCGGATAAGTACAAGGGCAAGTTCGACATGGGCTGGGATAAGTACCGCGAGATCGTCCACCGGCGCCAGCTTGAGATGGGCATTATCCCTCCGGGCACCGAACTCTCGGCGCATGACCCGGATGTGCCCGTCTGGGACACGCTGCCGGCCGACGCCAAGCGGGTGTATGCCCGCATGATGGAGGTGTATGCCGGCTTTGTCAGCTTCACCGATCACCACTTCGGGCGCATCCTCGAGTTTCTGGAAGAGATCGGCGAGCGGGACAATACGATGATCATCGTCATCTCCGACAACGGCGCTAGCTCCGAGGGCGGTCCGACCGGCTCTCTCAATGAGATGTGCTTCTTCAATAATGTCAAGGAATCCGTTGAGGATAACTTCAAGCAGATTGACAAGCTGGGCGGTGTGGAGGTTTTTAATCACTATGCCTGGGGTTGGACCAACGCCGGTAACACACCCTTCCGCCGCTGGAAGCGCGAGACCTACCGCGGCGGCAGCACCGACCCTTGCATCGTGTCCTGGCCCAAGGGCATTCAAGCCCGCGGTGAGTTGCGGCCCCAGTACGCGCACATCATCGACTTCGTCCCGACGGTATTGGAGGCCCTGGGCCACGAGGCACCAGAGAGCATTCGCGGCGTGCATCAAGCGCCAATTGATGGCATCAGCTTCGCCCACACCTTCAACGACGCTGCTGCGCCGAGTTACCACCGTACTCAATATTTCGAGATGTTCGGTCACCGCTCAATCTACCACGACGGCTGGCGAGCGGTCTGCCCCTGGCCGGGCCCGAGCTTTACAGAAGCCGCCAAGAAGGGTCGTCAGTTTGGGACCCCTATTCCCAACGATGTACTTGTTGATATTGAGGCCCATGATTGGGAGCTATACCACATTGATGAGGACTACTCCGAAAGCCACAATCTGGCTGCTGACAATCGTGACAAGGTACTCGAGATGGTTAGCCGCTGGTGGGCCGAAGCGGGCAAGTACCAGGTATTGCCAATCGATGGCAGTGCTCTCCAACGCATGAACGTGGAGCGCCCAACGATCGCCAGACCCAGGAACAAGTATGTTTACTATCAGGGTGGCTCTGGAATCCCGTTTTCCGCCACACCTAAGTCCTACAACCGGCCCTGGAGCATCAGGGCCGAGGTTGTTATCCCAGAGGGTGGCGCAGAAGGGGTGCTGCTGGCTCATGGCGGCCGAACCGGAGGTTACACCTTGTTTGTCAAGAATCAGAGACTCCACTTCCTCTATAACTTACTCAACCGTGAGAAGTACTGGCTGAAGTCCAACGAGACGGTTCCGGAAGGTGAGGTCGAGCTGCGCTACGAGTTCGAGCCGACCGGCAAGCCCGACCCGGCCAATGGCAAAGGTGTACCGGCACGCGGCCAGCTCTACATTAACCATAAGCTGGTCGCCAGCATCGATATGCCCAACTCGGTCCTGAATCTCTACGGGACGGAAGGTCTTAGCTGCGGCTATGACGGCGGCTCTCCCATAGCAGCGGAGGAGTATACCGATGAGTTCCGCTTCACTGGGACCATCAAGCGGGTAACGGTGGATCTTTCCGGTGAGCTGATCCCGGATAGTGAGGCTGACTTGAAGATCGCCATGATGCGGCAGTAGGGATTGACAAGGCACCAGACCAGACCTGACAGGCTGAATGCCAACGGCTATTTGTGAGCCTGTCAGGTCATTCTTATACTTTGGGAGACCTGATCATGATTGACCCACAAGCCCGGCCGGGACCTTACATCAAACTCCTGGCCCTCGTCGCCCTGCTGGGCTTAATCAGCGCCCTGGTTACTTTTGTCTTCATCACCCTCGTTCATCATGGCACTTCTCTGCTGTGGACAGAAGCCGCACAGGCGCTGGGTATGGATCAACGCCTCTTCACCCTCCTCGTCTGTACTCTCGGTGGCCTGTTGGTTGGGCTGTTGGTGAAGCTTTTCGGTGATCACAGTGGCATTTTTGCCGAAGTCATGAGCGAATTTGGCAAGAGTGGTCGTTTCGACTACCGTAACGCCCCGGGGATCTTGATCACCGGCTTTGTGTCGCTCATAGCTGGCGCCAGCCTGGGGCCAGAAGCGCCCCTGGCCGATGCCTGCGGTGGAATTGGGACCTGGGCGGCCGATCAACTCAAGCTTGATGAAAAAGAGACGCGCACGGCCGGTTACGGCGGCTTGAGTGCCATGCTGGCAGCGTTCATCACCAATCCCTTTGGCGGAGCGCTGCTGGGCTTGGAATCAGCCCAGGGCGGCGTGACGGGCCTGACCCTCTATTTTTGGGCGCTATTTCCCAGCTTGCTGGCCTCGGCCGTCGCAACAGTACTCTTCGTCCTGCTCAGCGGGACCTTTTTCGAGACATTATACAAGTTCCCGGTCTATACTCCGCAGCTAGTGGATATGTTTTATGCCGCGCCGCTGGCTTTGATCGGTGCGGCGGCTGGCCTGCTTTTCATGTTTTCCCTAAAAAGCCTGCAGCGGTTGTTTTTGCCCATGAAGGAGCGGGTAGTGCTGCGCGGGCTAATCGGCGGCCTGGGGATGGGCATCATCGGCGCCCTCCTGCCGCTGACGCTCTTCTCGGGCGAAGAAGAAACGAGTCACTTGATCACCCATGCGGCGGAGATCGGCGTGACGATGCTGATCCTATTGGCCTTGGTCAAGTTGTTTGCCACGTCCTTCGTACTCGCTACCGGTTGGAAAGGTGGTTACATCTTCCCCATCATGTTCGCCGGCATCGCTTTGGGACTGGCGATAGATCTTTTATTTCCCGGCATTCCGGTTGCGGTCGCCGTCGCCGCAACGATGGCCGGCGCGCTCGTCGCAGCTATGAAGGCGCCCTTGTTTGCGGCCCTCTTTACCATGGTCCTGGTGCAAAAAGAGACCGCGCCTGTGATTGCCGTGGCGGTGGTGGTCAGCGCCTTGCTGACCGCGCTGCTGGGCATGCGGTCCGCCCGCCGCGCCGCCGCTCAGACGGAAACTCTCCCGGAGACTAATTAACTCAAAATGAACAAAAGATGACTTCTGAATGACCTGACGCCATAATGAACGTAGCGCTGTTTGACACCGCCAAACATTTAGTCATAGGGCTTGAAGCAACGAGCGCCATCTTGACCTCTGCGGCCCGGGTCGCAGCCGGCCGGTTGCGACCCGGTACGCCAGGCCATGTCTTTTGAATGGATTAACTAACCCAATAGGAGAAATTATGTTCAACGAAAGCCTACCTGAGTTGACCGAAGCACCGGTCCCAGTGCAAACCCACATCCTTCGCTTGGAAGAACGAATTAACAAAGGCAAAGGATTACGAGATGTCACAGCTCGCGGTAGCCAAAAGGAATGGAAACCACCCACTAACCGGGCTGATCCAGTAGATCTCCTGGTCGAAAGCAGTAAAGGTCGTCTGGAAGAGCTGGTACCCATTCGCTACGGCCGGATGATGGCCAGTCCATTTGCCTTTTACCGCGGCGCGGCCGCTATTATGGCCTATGACCTGGCCCATACCCCGTCCACCGGCCTTTTAGTGATGGCCGATGGGGACTGCCACCTGATGAATTTTGGCGGCTTTGCTACAGCCGAGCGGAAGATCATCTTTGACCTCAATGACTTCGACGAAGCCTCCTTCGGCCCCTGGGAGTGGGATCTCAAACGGCTAACCACCAGTTTTGTAGTTGCCGGGCGCTCCAATGGCTTCAAGCCAGGCGACTGCCGGGAAGCTGCCTGGCTGGCCGCGCAGAGTTACCGTCAACGCATGGCGGAGTATGCCGGCATGCCGGTATTACAGGTTTGGAATGAGGCCTTCGATTTTAACGCCATTGTAGAAGGGATGGCTGACAAAGAGATGAAGCGCTTCTACAGCAAAAAGCTGGCCAGCACCACCCAACAGAGCGCCAAAGAAAAAGAGTTTGCCAAGCTAACTTATATCTCTGGTGATACGCCGCGCATCGTTGACCAGCCCCCCCTGATCTATCACTACGGAGACCAACGCGATCAGGAGATGCGAATAGCCGTGGAAGAGTCCCTGGTAGAATACAAAGAGACGCTGGACCCATCCCGGCGGCTTCTACTCGACCGCTTTGAGATCGTTGATTACGCCATAAAAGTGGTTGGGGTAGGCAGTGTGGGCACTTATTGTGGCATCATACTCTTGATGTCTGGTAATGGCGACCCGCTTTTTTTGCAGTTCAAGGAGGCGCGCCAATCGGTGTTAGAGCCTTTCTGTGGCGCCAGCCCCTTCAGCCATGCCGGCCAGCGGGTGGTGGCCGGCCAACGTACCTTGCAGGCGGCCGGCGATATCTTTATCGGTTGGACCACCGGTACAGGCGCCCGCAAGCGCCACTTCTTCATCCGGCAGCTAAGCGATGCCAAAATTAAGCCCGTGGTCGAGATCATGAAAAAGGCCAACCTGAAGGGCTATGCCCGCTTGTGTGGTACGGTGCTGGCTCGAGCCCATGCCCGGACCGGTGATGCGGCCGTATTAAGCGGCTACCTGGGTAAGAGCACTGTTTTCGAAGATGCCTTAGCCGATTTCAGTGTTGCCTACGCCGATCAAAATGAGCGCGATCATGCCGCCCTGGTAGCTGCGGTGCGCAGCGGTGACATCGAGGCGTATATAGAGTAGCGCCATGGCGACGAAGGATCACATATGAATAGCAGACCCCCGCCTTTCAGCGGCATTACCCAATTCATTCCCGGTCTCGCCCTCTTTAGAGAGATGAATGCTACGCGCTTCCGCAGTCAATTCGTGGTGGCCATCACCGTCTTCGCAGCGTCAGTACCCTGGCGGCGATGACCGAGAACGGCCACATCGTGTACTGTTATGACATGCCGCTGTGTTTGCCTGGGCCGAGATTTTTTCCGGACGGTTGTAAGAATAGAGCGCCGACGCCGGCGCAAAGTTGAAATGTTATCCTGGTTGCGGAAGCCATCAGTGATTTCGATTCGACCGCGGCCGAAGCCCTTGAGAATCTGGATGCGGACCTGGAACGGCTTGGCGTCGAATTATGGGTCGCCCGGGCCAACGGGCCGCTACGCGACCTCCTGCAAGCGACGGGTTTGACGACCCGGATCGGACAGGATAACCTCTATCCGTCGGTGCGGGTGGCCGTGGCGGCCTATCACGGACGCTTCGTTACCGCATAGCCGCTCCGGTGAAACGATTATCTAGAAAGGAGGAAGCAATGACCGAGACAAACGTTTCCTTGACTCGCAGGAAACTCAAAACGCCGCGCGCCGCGTCGATTGCCGGCATCCTCTTCGCACTGCTTTACGGCGCCAGCCTGATACTCATCCGTTTATCGATTCCTAGCGGCCAGGCTGCTGACAGCGCCTGGCTGGAGAGTCATTCCAAAACGGTCTCTCTGGCGCTGAACCTGGTGCCCTACGCCGGAATCGCTTTTCTGTGGTTCATAGGCGTGATTCGCGACCGCCTTGGCGAACTGGAAGACCGCTTCTTTGGCACCGTGTTTTTGGGCAGCGGCCTGCTCTTCCTGGCCATGAATTTCGTCGGCGCGGCTTTAGCCGGCGGACTATTGAGCAGTTATGCGCTTGAGAAGGGCGCGCTGCTTGATAGCGGCGTATATAACTACAACCGGGCGGTGTTGTACAACATTACCAACATCTACGCCATTCGTATGGCCGGTGTTTTTATGATCTCTCTGGGCACCATCTGGCTCCGCACCGGCCTGATGCAGCGCGGCTGGACCTTCCTGACCTATAGCCTGGCCCTAGTGTTGTTGATGAGTGTCACTTTTTCTTCTTGGGTAACCATAATCTTCCCGGCTTGGGTATTGGCGGTAAGCGTTTACTTCCTGATTCTAAATCTCCGCGGAGATGGTCAGGGGCCATTGGCTGAGATTTGATCCCAGGCCTGTGATGCGCGGAAAAGAATTCCTGCCATCATCCCCGCCCCCGACCCCTCGACAACCTTCGCTGGCCTAAACCCAACCGGTCGGAGTGCGCATTCTCCCATGCGCGGCGCAGCCCCTCCACCACCCATCGTACGGGCCAGGCATCCGGTAAACCAACATCGCGGATCAAAAACCCGCTCCGGCCCGGATGCCTTGCCCCAATCGC
>Ga0307377_10008157_pt1 | contig 10677 bp, 16 predicted proteins | sample TR3MG_FD_202535 | JGI IMG/M metagenome (GOLD analysis project Ga0307377, IMG submission 202535) | Soil microbial communities from Risofladan, Vaasa, Finland - TR-3 | ecosystem: Environmental > Terrestrial > Soil > Coastal area > Acid sulfate soil | place: Finland: Risofladan, Vaasa | collected... | reverse complement strand
AGCAACGCACCAAATCAATAGACTATATTTTCCTGGTGTTGTGAAGTTACCAGCGCCTATGTATGTTTCAAAATCTGGATCGTCATAATCAAGTATTCCTTTATCAAGGTGTGTGAAGCTTGAGTTTTCATCATAGAGATGATACTCACAAGTAGCAGTAATGTTATCTATCGGGACGCCTATTTCTGTGTCGTAAAGGTGTAGGTGAACAGGATAAGTATTGTTGTATTCATGAATTTCATCTGAGATTATTTCTAACGTGTAACCTGAACTCGCGAATAATTCTTGAGGAGGAGCAGCGCTTACCATCGTTATCACTAACAACATCATCGCGAACAGTATCCAGGTTGTTTTTGTAGTCATCATTTTATCTTTATATGAATGGTATTAGCTGGTAAAGCACTATGAGCAATATTATGAAAGGGATCCAGAACAATAAGAAGTTAAGGATCCTACTCGCGTTATCATCGGTGAAGCCGTAATCAAACCTTAGAGTGAACATGCCGCCTATCGTGCTCATAACATTTCCTACTACTCCTCGGTTGATGTTAGCGTTAGGATCTAAACTATCAAATCCTCCTGTGTCATCACTTGGATCAACGTATCTCCAGTCACAACTGAAAGCTTCGCATAAGGTCTGATTAGTAAGTATTGTTGGGTAATCACAAACACTCACTTTCTCACCGTCAGTGTAGGCGTATCTATCGTTGAACAAGAAGTCTGTTGTGTAGTTGATAGAGTAATTAGTGTGTCCATCACAAGTGTAATCGCTCTCCCACCACAATATACCACTGCTCTCCCATGAACAACCGCTTATCGTTAAGCAGTCAGTCTCACTACGAACCCCTTTAGTGTTACCACACTCAAGACTACTCGCAAAACTAAAGTATTGGTTAGGCCCGTTAATACTCTCAGGAGGTATTCCATCAGGGTTAAGTCCATCATACACCGTTCTTGGATCACCACAATAATATCCTGTCGTGAGAGTAGTAGTGGTTACCCCGAGGTCATCACCTGTGAGGTCACTGACAAGAGTTAATATGGTGCCGAGTAGCGCGAAGTAAAGAACGAGTAATCCTATGATCTTAACACTATTGTCCATTCCAGCCATCTTATTTAGTCACCTTTCCTATAACTATACCAACGAGCGCTATTACGAGGTATAACACTAATATGTAATAAGGGAACAATCCGAGCATTGTGCTGATGATTATTCCTATGAATGTGAGCATTGCGAACCCGAACACTCCGAGTTCTTGTCCTTTACTACCAAAAGCTTTTACTCCTATGAAGATGACTGCTAATACTATGGCGAAGCCTGCTATCATAGAAGCCCATGTAGGAACGCTTGATAAGGTTGAGAACATTGTTTCAAGAGCGTTATCCATGTATATGCTCATCGTCCTCCACCTCCTGCTTCGTCGTTGAAGAAGCTATTCTTAACAATGACGAATATTACTCCTCCGATTATTATGAGTAATAGTATCCCAACACTGAAAAGGTTCATGAGAGTAGCCATGACTGTTCCTATGATGGTGAGTATCAAGAAGCCATAAGTGCCGAGGCTTATATTAAACCTTCCGAAAGCGCTTGCTCCAAAGAATATTATTCCGAGTAAAACAACAAATCCGAGTATTGTCTTCGCAGTCCCGTTACCTTCTAACAAGCTGTCCCAAACGTCATCAAAAGTGTTATCATTAGTCAGAGTGGAGAAAGTGCTCGTGCTACAAACAACTCCTAAACCGTAATCAACGCAATAACCGTAATCATAAGTTGTTCCTAAGAACAGTTCGTCAACGATTAACTCTGTAAGGTTATAACCCATCTTCTCTCCTTCCAAGGTGAAGTATGTTGTTGCGTCAGTGAATATTCCGTAAGTGAAGTTTGCTTCCAGGCTTACGTTGTGTATTCCTGGTGTCGCGTTGAGGAAGGTTATTGTTGGTATTGTTGAGATGGTTGAGCTCACGCATCTGTTGATGTCGCAGAATGTGAAGTTGTAATATTCTTCTGTGATGTTGGTGTAGTCGTTATACCATGTTCCTGTTACGGTAACGTCTATTTCTCCTTTATCATCTTCTTCTAAGAATATTAGGTTAGCATTAGTTAAGTCGTAATCATCGTATAAGTGTGATAGGTCGCTAGTGTTAATGTTTGTATAAAACCTTCCTGTGAAGTTATCGTAAGCTCCAAGGTCGGTGACTGAAACACGAAACCTTACTGCTGTTTCGTTAATGATTGAGTAATCGGTGAAGGAGAATGTTGGCTCGTAAGAATAGCACGCTCCTGGTAAAGGATAATAGTCTTTGTTTAAGTCATCACCGAAGCTCTCAGCTGTTAATCCCCAAGGACTAGCAGGTGTCATTCCTGATAGGCACCACCATGATAGATCATAATTAAACTCTGTATTACCATCGAAAACGTGGTCTATATCATCAATACTTGTTAATCCTCTCAGGTCCCAGAACCTTATGTCTTGGTCGAAATCGCTCTCTGCGAAAGCGTAACTAATGTCTGTCATGCAAGTGGTGTTCCAGTCTTCCATGTTACCGTAACGAGCATCGTAAATAACATCGCTGAAGTCTCTATAAATGAATTGTGCTGTAAGGTTTGTTCCCGTGTAATCTCCTATTCCTCCACATGGAAGGTTCCACTTGTCTAGTGGTGTTCCTGGACAAGTCCCCCAAACAGGTAATAAGTCGTATCCTCCAACGGTGTATGATGCTATTGGGGTTCCTCCTCCAACAAAGTCTGTTGGAGCGCTTGCTATATTCGTCACGCACCAGTCTCTCAAGTCGTAAGTCATATCTGTTCCTTTGAACATTCTAGTCATGTCTGTTACTGATGAAGTGTTCCATAAGTAAAGGTCTTGGTTAAAATCTGCGTAAGCGAACATTTCGCTCATGTTTGTAACGCTAGATACATCCCAGTCTTCTATGTCTTGGTTGAAAGAGTGATAAAAAATAGTTCCTATGAACATTTTGTTCATGTCTGTAACGCTGCTCGTGTCCCAGTCGCCTATGTCTTGGTTGAAACTGTCTGCGTAAGCGAACATTTCGCTCATGTCAGTAACGCTAGATACATCCCAGTCTCCTATGTCTTGGCTGAAGGCTGTTGGTGTGAACATTTCTCCTTTAAACATCCCTTCCATGTCGGTAACACTACTAGTATCCCAGTCGCCGATGTCTTGGTTGAAATCATAGTTTTCTTCAAACATGTTAGCCATGCTTAGAACTGAAGAGGTGTTCCAAGCTCCTATGTCTTGGTTGAAATCGCTGTCTTTGAAAGTGTTCTGCATGTTAGTAATACAACTCGTGTCCCATCCTGTTATGTCACCGTAACCGTCTGCGTCAGCCGTCCAGTTGTATCCTTCAAAAGTGGCGTATAATTCTGTTTGATCCCAACTACCACTGCAAGGAGTACATGTACTACTTAATACATAACACTCATAACCTACTACTGCACAATCACTAGCGTAGTGGAAAGCTTTAGCAGCTGTTACATCAACTTCCATTGATTGCCCTGCGCTAAGACTCCAACAATTATTCATTCCTAATTGTGATGTGTAAGCACAACAACTAGGAGGTGTTCCGTCTGCTTCACAAAAATCTATACATTCGCTAACATTATCTTTTGATGCGTCACTAGCACTCGCCCAGTTAATGTCTGTGCATGCTTGTTCTACATCAAGGTTTATTTCACATGAGAAACTTCCAGGAGAGAAATCAGGAATAGTGCTTACGTTAATAGCTACGCAACCGTTCTCACTACAAAACTTTAGTTCATACTCTGTGTCAGCGCTTAGTCCTGTGTAGTCATAATCGTAAGTTCCTGTTGTTGAGATGTTAAGAGTTGTTTTTAGAACGCTGTCTTGGTAGAATGTTCCGTTGAAGTAGGGGTAGTCTCCCATGTCACTAACGTTTACTTCAAGGTTTATCTCGTAATAGGATGATGTGTTGTCTTCAATGTAGATAGTTGGACTTGTCCAGTCGCTTGTTGTGATGTCGTTGTCTATACAGTCAGCGTCGTCTTCGTTACAGAATTTGAAGTTGTAACTGGTTCCTCTGGTTAGTCCTGTATAGTTGTGGTTGTATATACCTGTCGCGTCAACAACGTAGTCTTCTTGGTATACGTCGTCAAGATAAAAAGTTCCGTTGAAATCAGTGTAAGTTCCTAATGATGTGACGTCTACTTTGAAATCAAGATAGTAAAACCCTTTGTCGTGACTGTCATAGTTAAAGCTTGGAGTGACCACTGGTAGCTCTACCGTTAATACTTTTGAGTAACCATCGTAATCAGTTCCTGAGTATGTTACGACGTAGTATCCGTCTTGTAAGTATGATAGGTCGTTACTGATGAATTGTGTTGTTTCAAACTCTAATGGTGTCTCATCAGTAACGGTTGTTCCGCTGATACCGAACACTAATGCTTGTCCATCGTAAGGTGTTGCGTCGTTACCATAAACTCCTAATACGTGTGTTGAGTCGATTATTGATAGGCTCGGGTTCCTTCCTTCTCCAGTGTCGTGTTCTAACGGTGTGCCTATGGTGACTGTTGTTCCAGTGACTGTTAGAACTGCTACGTAGCCGTCGTTGTCTGTTCCGGCCCATGCGTTGAGGAATTTGTTACTTCCTAATGCTACCACGTTGTTATCAAGGCTGTTAACGGTTTCGTATTCTAACGCTGTTCCTTTGCTTAAGGTTCCTGCGGTGTTAGTTAATACTACTGCGAAACCATCGTCGTTGTTACCGCTATAAGTGATTATTGCTGCTGAGTCGTTAATAGTTGCTATGCTTGGGAATTCTCCTTGAGCGGTGTCCCATTCGTATTCTGCTCCGACGCCTGAGACTGTTGTTCCGCTGGTCGTGACTACTACTCCTCGTCCGTCATAGCTGCTGTCAGCCCACACTGCTATGAATGTTTCGTCGTCAATTCTTGTTACTGCTATTCCTTTACCACCAAGAGCGCCCATCGAGTTAAGTTGTTGTGCTGATCCTCCTGTTATCGTTCCTGCTCCTGTGTTGACGGTGAGGACTTTCGCGTATATGTCTGAGCCTCCTTCTTTATATACTACTAAGAACCTTGTGCTGTCTATTTGTGCTACTGATGGGTAAGTTGCTTGTGCTGATGTGATAGCGTATTGTGTTCCTTTTGTGAGTGTTGATCCGCTCCTGGAGAGTATGTAGGCGTAGGCGTAATAAGTGCTGTCTCCTTGGTAGACTACTAATACGTTATTACCGTCTATTCCCTCGCTTCTTACCCATTGAGCTGCTGTTGTGTCCCATTCAAGGCCTGTTCCTGCTGTTATGTCGTATTCTGCGGCTGTTACTAACCCTATCGTTAGAGTGAGAAATAGTAATAGTAATAACGGGCCCTTCGTCATATCTGTAACTATTGTATAGCTTCTATATAAATTTTTCTGAGAAAAAGCTTGTTTTGGTATTTAAAAAAAGAAAAAAAGAAAATAGTTGGTAGTATTCCGACTACCTCGTGTGTGATGCTTTTTGCTTGCCGTTTATTCTCAACGAACAGCTCAAGACAGGTCTACGTGCTAATCTTACTTAGCGATCTTGCCTGCGTTCTTGATAACTGCTACAATGACAACAACCACTATGATCATAACTACGATCCCACCAGTGAATAGGCCTGCGAGAGGTAAGCCACTGATAGCTCCGATAGTTGCGGTTGCGTTCATTACTTCAGGTAACAAATACGCAGAGAATAGTAAGAGCAATACTATTCCAAGAAATCCGTAGACTACTTTCATTGAGTCGTTTGCGAGGTCAAATCCTTTAGCCATACGAGTTCAAAGGAGGCCTTAGTATTTAAGTGTTTATGAAAACTTTATGTAAGCGTTATGTAAAAATTTAAATAGTAGTTGTATAATAAATACAAACATGGCCATCAGTTACCGTATAATCTTCTGGATACCAACAATAATCTTATTCGCGCTCAACATACTATTTAAAATCATCATCTTCTTACTACAACACATAGGAAACGCCCTTGTATGGACTAACCGACAAATAATCAAAGCAGGCGACTGGAGCACTGATAAAGCCCAGAACGACGAAGAAATAGACAGCTTCATAGCAAAAATTCAACGAGACAAGCAAGCTATGAGGAAACAAGCAGCAGAAAAAGCAAAAAGAGGACGACAAAAATGAGTTTTCACACCGTTCAAATGAAGAAAAGAACTTTTGAACTACTACCAGAAGCGAAGAAAGAGTTCATAAGACACCACCCAGAATGGGACGAAGAAATGATAAGCAACGACAAAATACTCTTTGAAGCACTAAAATACTACATCGCAACAGGGAAACGAGGAATAATATGAAAACAACCATCAAAGTCGAGAAGTATAGCGCTAAAGTAGACGATAAGATCATGAACATCAACCACGACGCTAACAACGGAATAATAACAGCGACAGAAGTAAGCGAGCTACAAGGAAGCCTTCAAGAACTAAACAACGACACGGTAAGCCCAATAACAAGAAACAGCGGCATAGACCTAAGAACAAGACTTTACAATAGCGAGATAGCAAGCATCACAGTCCTGGACACGCTCGTAGCATTCAACTTCTTACCAATGAGCATAGTCCCTTTCACACTACAAAAGAAACGATTAGCAGTCAGCCTGAAAGGAAAAGGAAGAGACGAGATAGTAGAACTCGTAGCTGGTAAGAGAGAAGGAGACGTTCAGAAAAGCACAGGCTTCATGGGTAACTTCTTCAAGAAGAAAGATGAAGGGATGGGAGGGAAACTCTAATGGGACACGACCTAAGTTATATTATGAGAGTTATACGAGTATGTGATTTTAACGATGTAGAAGTAATTACTGGATTAGAAACATTAGAAAGAAAAGTTAAACAATACATTCATAGAGATTTAAACAATCGTAAGAGAGTAGAGTTCAACCCAACAGAACAATACAATCGTGGAATGGATGTTATCGAGAGGTACTACGATGATAAGAACAAACAAGAAACAAGTAGAACAAGGAAAAATCATTGAAGAAAAGATAAGGAAGCTGTTAAGCGATGTCATGAGAATAATAGGCGTTATCTGCCTCATAAGCTTTGGAATAGTAGGAGCATACTTTTACTACTTCAAAAGCCTCGGCAGCGATCCAATAAGAGCAATATTCATGGCGAGCACAGTAGTATTATTCCTGTCACTAATGACACAAGTAAAGGACAAGTGGTAAACAATGGGAATAGCTAAGAAAAGTCGTAAGATACTGGAAGAACACCTACCAACACTCGAAGAAGACATCAAAGACATAAAAGACAAAACGATGACGCCAACAGTAGCGAGTGATGTTGAGAAGAAAGCTTTGGAGATCCTTGAAAAGAACTTCAAAGGAGCAAAACTTGAAGCTATGAAAGCAAAGCTCCAAGAGACCATGAAGACGATGCAAGAGAATTACGGAGAAATAAAATGAACATTACCAATCAATTATTCATGATGCGCAAAAGATTAAAAGACGACGACCTGCGAAAGATTAAGAAGATCACCGAAGAAGAGATGATCAGGCGCGACTCTCACCGACAAACACAGAAAACCAAGAGTGGTGTTAACAAATGACTGAAGAAAAAAAGAATAAGGATCCTGTTGAGAAACCTTTCAACCTCAACTACACAGAGGTATTACTTGGAAGAACTAACAAAGACCGTAACTTCAACCCTAAAGCAGTCCTGAAAGCTTACATCATCAACAAGAAGAAAAGCCTCCTGGACATTAAAGGAATGAAGTATCGTCTCATGAGCAAATACCACCCTTTAAGCACTATAAAAGTTAACATGGAGCTTAGTAACGGTGAGAACATGCCCTTCGTTATCAAGATCACCAACGGAGGCTTCTTGTTCGATGGAGGATGGTATATCATCGACGAGAAGATGAAATACTATGATAACAACGCTAAGCTATGGTGCTTCGATTACCACGAAGAACTATGCTTCCCAGTAGATAAGAAGATAAACCTCGGAGCAGTAAAGAAAGCTATTTATGAGGATGGTGACATAGAACTCGAAACAGCCATCAACCCTAAAAGCCTTCAGAAGTTCATGGAAAGCACTGTTATACAAAAACTTCTTGCTGGTGCTGAGATGGAAGACAGTATGCGTCGTATGAAGATGTATATGATCATCACCATGGTCATCACCGGAGTAACATTATTGTTGACTATCAACGCGAGTGGACTATTAAGATAAGATGATAAGGCTCATGCTTGGTAAAATGGGAAGTGGTAAGACAGCTTGTATGGTGCGAGAAATGATATTGTCAGAAGACGACAAGACCACCTTCAGCAACATCATACTAAAAAAAGTCAAGAAGAAAACAGTCGTTCAGATCAACCGTGAAATGATATTCAAAGAAGTAGTCGTTAAGGTTCGTCCTAAAAGTGATGATGTTACCAAGCTCATGCTAAACGCTGATTACTGGAAAGACACTAAGAACAAGTATCCTGAAGGGATCAACGTAGTCCTGGACGAAGCGCACACACTAATGGACAGCAGGAGGAGTATGAGCACGACAAGCGTTATCATGAACGACTTCATGGCCTTATTAAGAAGGATCCTTGGTGACAGCGGTGAAGGATACGGAGAATTAGTCCTCATAACACAACTCGGTAGAAGACTCGACATCAACGCGAGAGACTTAGCAACGAGCGTTCACTACCACCTATGTCATTATAAGAGGACTTGTGAGAAGTGCTCATTTAACTTCTGGGAGACCAACGAGGTCTATCAGAAGCCTAAAACTTGCCCTCGTTGCGGATGGCGCAAGATGAAGAAGGATCAGTTCGTTATCGAGAAGTGGGAGTTTGATAGCATGGACAACTGCGACTTATGGGTTGAGCACAACATAAAAACTTATCAGAAACACTACTACATCACTGACATACAAAAATACTTCCCTCACTACGACACGTTCCAATGGGAGAACCTCATAAGCGAATACTAAAATGAAGACTTGTAAGAAATGCGGCAAGAAAAAGAACGATATAAAAAGAAGAACGTGCTTGTCTTGCCGTAACAAAGAATACCTAAAAAGGTGTCAAAGTGTTTAATCCCTTACTCATAGTAGAGAAGTTCCTGGACAAAAACATAGAAACAGGTAACATCTGGTATTACATCGTGGGACTAATACTACTCGTCCTATACTTCATAATCTTTTGAAAGCACTACCCGTAGCGTCACGAGACTCTTAGTATCACTAAGAATAGTGATTTCACCTTTCTCATGAAGTTGCTCGAGCTCATCAAGGGACAAGTCAACGTTCAAGAAGCCTCCCTCGAACAAGTGAGGACGAGGAAAAACATCTTCTTTCACTCGTCATCCCTCTTAAGATCAAACAACCTCATAAAATCGTTGAAATCAACAAAGTTCATAGAAGTATCTATACCAAGCTTTTTCATCTTCTCACGGATGTCCTCAAGCTTTTGCTGCTCACACTTAACATCAAACCCTATGAGCTCTTCTTGCTTCTCATCGTTGTAATCAACACCGTAATGCTCCTTGATAAAAGACAATATGGGTTTTTGAATATCCCTTATCTTATCATCAATGATACGCTTGTAACGCTTCTTGATGTCAAGAGTCTCCTCGTTCAAGACTTCCAATAACCTGTTGATCATAGTCACCTGGCTCTTAGCCATCAAGAAACCATCTTCAGAACCTACCAGGTAATAGGTAGGACTTGTTATCTTCTTCACTTTCATAAATCCTTCTTTCATGGGTATCATCCTCCAATGATAATAAAAATGTGGGGCTCTAAGGCCCCAAAAAATAAAATGTTTAGTTGAAGTCCAAGAACTCCAAACCATCCTTGTTCATACGAGTAATCAAGATTACTACAATACCAACAAGATCCCTGTAGTGAGCAACCTTATGCTTAGCCAAGTAAAGACCAAGCTTAGTGTCAACTCCCCAACCAACATTTCCGTTAGCATCTTCTTGCAGGCCGAAGACCTTAGAAGCACGGATCTGTTTGTCACCAAACTCAGCAACAACTTCTGACTCTACCTTGACATAGTAGCCAAAATTTCCTTGGTGTTCGCTCACTTGAGCAATCTTCACTTTCTTACCGATGAAGGGCTTAGCATCAAAAGATGGTAGCTCTATCTGTCCGGTCTCTCCAAGTGTTACTTGCGTGTCTTGTTTTTCACTCATTTTCTGTTCCTCTGGGCCCGTCAAAGTTTGTCATGACAAGCGCCTGTTGTTCTCCTGGAAGGGTGTCCAGCCAGGAGAGGCCGTTTGGATGTGGTATGAACAAATCAGTTAAGAAATGCTCCTCCCATGACTGGACTGTGAGAGATTAAAGGGAAAATCAACGACGAAATCGTTAGGATCCCTATAATCCTGTGGAATGTTCCCCTGATCCTTGTTGTATCTTATAACATCGCAATCGTAACCCCAACCGAAGAAACCCCTCGGCTCGCAGTAAACCTTCACGATCTTATACTGCTCAGAGCCAAAGTAATCATTAACCTCGAACACTCTGAGCACACCAAGGAACATCAGGAAGAAACAAGCCGTGAATACTACCGCGTAGATCATCAAAACGACGAAATCCTTAGGCGTATAATCATTCAGTCTCATACCAGTTGCTCCAAACTAAAAATCTTGAAATCAAGGAAGTATATAAACTTTTCCATAACAATAATTATTTTCAA
>Ga0307377_10008156_pt1 | contig 10678 bp, 7 predicted proteins | sample TR3MG_FD_202535 | JGI IMG/M metagenome (GOLD analysis project Ga0307377, IMG submission 202535) | Soil microbial communities from Risofladan, Vaasa, Finland - TR-3 | ecosystem: Environmental > Terrestrial > Soil > Coastal area > Acid sulfate soil | place: Finland: Risofladan, Vaasa | collected... | reverse complement strand
TACTGCTGCAAGCGCTCCGATGCCTTTTGAGCGAGACTGGAAGAGGCCTCAACAGCCACGACTCTGAAGCCCTTCTTCAGATAAAACTCCGAGTCCTCGCCTCTGTGCATCCCCGCGTCATAGATGAGATCTTTCTCGAAGCCCTCGGACATAAACACCTCCTAGAGAGATGAATAGCCTTCGAATTCCCATTGGCAGACATAGTACCACGAGATGGGAATTTACTTGACGCAGGTGACCACATCCTGTAGGGTTTCAGGCCGGGTGCCCCACCCAAGACTCCCGCGATGCCCGCACCACCACCACACCGTGGTGCACCATTTATGAGGCATTCTTTGCGTCATGAACGGGAGCCCCACAAAGCGACGGCTGGCCCGCATCTCAGCCCGCATCCGTCAGCACAAAAAAAGGATTGCCCCATCGTTCCCGCAGCGTTTCGCGGAAAAATGGGGCAACCAGCGTGGATGGATCGCCCAAAGGTCGTGACTCTTAAAACGAAATGCTGATGGCGACTCCGGCGTGGCCGGGGAATCTGCGGTCGTAGAGGTAATAGCCGTCGCCGTCATAATCCACATACATATCGTCGTTCCGGTACCAGTCTGTTCCCCAATATTCCGGGTAAGGCTCCATCACATTGAACCAGTAGCCACCGTATTGGAAGCGCGGCCGTCCGCCATAGAGCATGAAAGGCAAACCGTACAGATGAAAGCTGTGGTCCCTGCCAAAGCGGCGTTGGAAGCGGGCATTGGGAACGCGATAGCCGTGGTAGCCGCCACGCTGGCCCCATCGCTGGTGCTGGGAGTCGAAGTTGCTGGCCCGCTGCCGATCCCAGACGCCTCGTTGCCGGTCGCCCTGCTGCGCGTGCCGCTGCTGGTATGCGCGCTGCGACTGCTGCTGCCGCGTGCGGCCAGCGGGCTGCTTCTGCATGCGCTGCCGGTCTTGCCCACGCTGCTGCTGCGCGTGCTGTTGCGGCTGCGCATTCTGTTGCTGCTGGGCGCGCTGATGACCCTGCGACCTGGCAGGCCCAGCCTGTTTTTGCTGTCGGCCCTGGTCTTTGCCCTGGCCTTCGTGCTGCGCGTAGACGAGCGATGCGGTTCCCATCAACAGGAACGACAGCATGGCTGCGTGAACCAATCCCATTCGTTTCATCTGCGTACCCTCAGATCCAACCTGCATGCACTGATTGCCGCATTCGACGCGGATCGCGCGGCGGCCTCACAAGGGGCGTTGACTGCGCCATGCGGATATTCACAGCCTCAAATGCGCCGCCGTCCAACCACCAGATTGAAGACGAGCACCACCAGGGCGATCACCAGCAGGAGATGAATGAATCCTCCGGCAATATGGAAGCTGAAGCCCAGAAGCCACAGCACTAGACTGGCTCGCGGACGCCTGAGTTCAACACATACCTACCTGTCAACCTTGGCGATAGCCTGAGACTTGGCGCCTCGGACCGCGTCCAGGAAGGAATCAGCGGCAGCGGGCACAGCCACCTTGCCTCTGAGCGCGGAGCGCGTTGAGACATGGCGCCCGTAGAAGGCCCGCATGGAGTCGTCGTCGCGGCGAATCGATGCACCGTTCAAGGAGACTCCCGCAAAGGCGCCTCTGGCCCGAGAGTAGGTCAGAATTTCGGTTTGCATCTTCCAGTTGGTTTCCGCGGATGCATGCCGCCCAACCGGCCCGGCTGCGGCGGAAGCAGAGCCGCCCAGCTGAAATCCGCTTGAAATCAACTGCTGCATGCCACGCTGATTCTGGATGATCATGACCAGGTCAACGCCCTCGACGCCGATCTGCAATCCCCAGCTTCCGCCCGTGATGGCAAAGAAGGCCGGCGCGCTCCATCCTTTGGCCGTGCGGCAGGTGGCCACGCCTCGGCCGTTCTCCGCGCCAAAGATGAAGCCGCCTTTCAGCATGTGGGGCACCACGGCAATGCAGCGCGCGTGCTCCATAACTTCTTCGGGGATGCCACTGTCTGGAGCGCCCATAATCTCGGACAGCACTCTGCCCGCATGGTCCAGCCGGTCGTCCGTTGCCGTGCGATCAGAACTCGCCCAGACTGGGCCAGCCAGGCTGAGTAACGTAATACACAGAATAAGTTTCTTCACGAGTTACACCTTTTTCTCTGTCTCCGCACTGCGCCGCGCCGCTCGCGCACGATTCCACTGCATGAGGCAAGACTCACCCTATTCGCATCTCTGCACGTAGTCTGAGCAATCAAGCTCATGGGCCTGCAAGCCGCGCGAATGGCCCGCAAAGTCGCGCCCAGAGAGAGTTCGCGTAGCTCCGAAAGCCCGTTTCGCGGACTGCGCGGGCAACATTCGTCGATTTATGCACCAACCCTGGTGAAATCCACAGATTTACCTGATTTTTGCACTTGTGTCCACAGATCAATCGGGCACATAGTCCATTGCAAGTGATGACCCTGTGGGGAGTTGGAAACGCAGTTCCAGCTTGGCAGGACGATGCAGGATGAATTGAACACGGCGCTGTCGAGCCGGCCCAGCCGGAGCGGGAGAGGCCGCTGAGAAATTTAAGAGAGCATCCAGAGTCAAGCGGGAATGTGCAAATCCCGTTGACCCGAAAACTCATCCGCGGCTCAGCCGAGGATGCAAGGTTCGAGTTCAGCCTGGGATTCATCATCGGACCAGCCGTTCAGGCAGGATGCGGGGCAACCCGCAGACGCAGGAGCGGCGACCCGGAAGATGCGCAATGTGGAGTGATCCGCAGACCGCATCGAAGGTAGCGCACGAGGAGCGAGAAAGCGGGGCAACCCGTGGAGACGATCCAAAGGCGAGGCTGAAGGATACAAAGCCCGGGAGAAATCCTAGGGGGTATCGCCGGGAGCGCCAGGAAAGCGGCATTCGGGGCAACTCGGAGACCGGCCAACTGGAGCAGCCGAAGAGGCGAAGATGCGGGGCGACCCGCAGATCTCCCTCTTCGACTTAGCCGGAAGATGCAGTGTACGGGGCAACCCGAAACTGCATTGGGAGGCGCGACAGGAGGAGACGAGACGCGGGGCAACCCAAGACTTGGCCTCTTGAAAACGCTGAAGGATGTGAGCGAAGCGGCAACGCGAAGCTCCATCGCCGGCACAGCAGCGGGATGCAGGCAGAGGGGCAACCCAAAGCCACATCGCAAAGCTGGAGGTACCGATGGATGAGCCGATGAGCTGCAAGGGCACCCTAGAAAGCGCCAGAAGCTGATGCTTCTGGCGCTTTCGTTTTGGCAGCCTGCTTTCGTTTTGGCAGCCTGCTTTCGTTTTGGCAGCCTGCTTTCGTTTTGGCAGCCTGATATTGGCGCGGTTCAGTGGCCGGCGAGCACATGGCCGATCAGGGCGGTCTGGTTGGCGTCAAACTGCTCCAGCGTACCGCGCATCGTCTGCGCTTCGGGGCTGTCGTAGCGCACAATGTCGCCGAGATCGAAGTCGAGCATGGGACTCTTGTAGACGATACCCATGGCGCTGCGCGAATAGTAGCTGCCGCGATCGTAGTAGCCGGCTGCGCCCATGAAGTCCATCTTGAGGAAGAGGCGGCGCTGGCTGACGGCGGGGCTGTAGACAGGCAAGCCCTGCTCCAGGCCGCGGCCGTTGGAGACGCCCAGCAGGTCGAGCACGGTGGGCGCAAGGTCAACGTGCGAAGTGGGCTGGGTGATGCTCACCGGCTGCCGCAGCACGCCAGGCACATAGATGAGGCCGGGCACGCGCAGCACGGAGTCCTGCAGCGTGCCATGGAAGGCGAAGTAAGGGTGATAGAGTTCGCCGGGCTTGGCGATGTAGCGGATGCCGTGGTCACCGGTGATCACGATGATGGTGTGGTCCAGGGCGCCGTCGCGCTGCAACTCATCGAGGATTTCGCCCAGCCACGCATCCTGCAAAACCGCGAGCGCATGGCCGCGCTGCACGATGCTTTGGTCTGCCTTTCCGTCCAGCTCGCGATAGGGATCGTGGCCCACTTCAGGAAAGTAGGCGGCGGCGAATCGCTGCTGGTGCGCAGTCCAGGTGTGAATGTCGGCGACGAGCGCATGCAGGGCCCAGCGGTCGTTGCGCTCCACATAGCTCACGGGCCCAAAGAAGGTGACGCCGCCACTGGCATCCTCGGGCGTGGTGGGCGGAGCGGCGATCTTGGCAAAGCCCAGACTGGCCAGCAGATCGCTGTCGCGAATGGTGGGCATGTCCCAGACAAAGCCGTAGAAGCCGGTCTGGTAGCCGTCGTTGCGCAGGCTGCGGATGAGGCTGGGGAGTTGCATGCGGTGGTTGAGGACGCCGTGCTCCATGCGCAGATACATCCCAGTAAAGATGGAGAAAGTGGCGTCATCCGTCAGCGGATAGCTGGTGAAATCGCGTTGCAGCAGGAAGGAGTGGTCGCGCAGTCGGCGCACGTTGGGCAGGTCGCTCAGCGAGTCGCGCGCAGGATCAAAGGCCTCGGCCGCCATGGACTCCATGACAAAGACCAGCACGTTATAGTTGGCAGCCTTGGCGGTGAAAGACGCTGGCGCCGCTATGGGGACCTTTGCGTTGGCTCGATAATTAGCCAGCAACTGCGGAATGGTCTCGGCGTCGAGCCTGGCATCGGAGTGATCCTGAAACAGAGCGGGATACACCGTCATCTGCAACAGGGAGTGCGACCAGGGCATGGGCGGCACGCTGGGCATGTAGGCCACGGCCGCAACCACAGCGCCGCCTGCAAAGGCGGTGAGTACAGCGCGGTTGATCCAGCGAAGATTGCGCTTGAGGGCTGCGAATGCAATGAGCAGAAGCAGGCCGGCAAAGGCAAAGTCCGCGAGGACCAGCACAGCCGCGGCAACCGGATGCGGATAGAACGAGGTGTTGTGGTTGGTGATCGCCCACTTCGCGGCAAACCACAGAAGCGCCAACGAAGAGAAGGAGCCCGTGGTGATAAAGGAGAGCACCTCAAGAATGATGACCACCTGCACGACGCAGGCAACAAATGTGGCCGCAACCACACGCGCGCGCGGCGCAAGCCACAGAGTGAGCAGGCAAAACGCCATCGGCAGCAGGACAAAGCCCCAGAGCAGATCCGCGCGGTAGAGCGAGAAGGCTTCCGTGAGAGAAAGCCGGGGCGGCGTGCGCAGGCTGGCCGCGATAAAGGTGAAGGCGCGCAGATGCTTCATGGTGGCGAACTTTTCCACCAGCACGCAGAGCGCGGAGCCGAGCAGCGGCAGCAACACGACGCCCAGCCTGCCGCGGTCGAGCCAATCAGTCAATCGACGCGGGAGCAAAACTTTGTTCATCGCCAGCTCACATGCACCAGGGGTTACTCCAGAAAAACAGGATGGTTACCAGACGGATTCGATGATAGACGGGATTGCAGGCAATGCACATACCCGGTAAGCAGCATGGACTCAACGCGGTAATGAGAACGGCCTGTTCCCGGCGGGAAAGACACGGGGCAGGCCGAGTCCCAAAACGAGCATTCCGGTTACGAATCGGAACCCTGCGCAAGCCATCTGAGTACGCCGCGAGGCGCATGTTCCAGACAGACCATCGCCGCAAGCCCTGCCACTGTACAATCTCAAGGTGAAGCCGTTGTTCTGCCAATGAAGCCGCAACGGCCATTTCCGCATCTAAACTTCCCCAAGGAGAGATATATGTCCGCATCCCGCGAAAAAACCGAGGCGCGCAAGCTGCCCATGATGCCGATTCGGGATATGGTGATCTTTCCCTATATGATGACGCCGTTCGTTGTGGGCCGCGAGTCCAGCGTGCGCGCGCTGGAAGAGGCGCTGACCGGCGACCGGAAGATTTTCCTGGCTACGCAGCACGACGCCTCCATCGACGAGCCGAAGCCGAAGGACATCTTCCAGGTGGGTTCCATCTGCAACATTGTGCAGAGCGTGAAGATGCCGGATGGCAACATCAAGGTGCTGGTGGAGGGAGTGGAACGCGCCAAATCCATCGACGTAACCGACCGCGACGGCTTTTTCGTGGCCACGGTGCGCACAGGCAAAAGCGAGTTTGAGATGACGCCGGCCGCCGAGGAGTTGATGCAGCGCGTCACCTCGCTGTTTGAGCAGTATGTGAAGCTGCAGCAGTCGCTCAACTACGAAACCATTATCGCCTCGGTGCGCATGGACGAGCCCGCCAAGCTGAGCGATACCATCGCCGCCAACCTGCAACTGGGCATCGAGGAGAAGCAGGAGCTGCTGGCGATCTTCGATCCAGCGGCACGGCTGGCGCGCATCGCCGATGTGCTCGACGTTGAGATTGAAAAACTCGACCTGGACCGCAACATTCAGTCGCGCGTGAAGCGGCAGATGGAGCGGGCGCAGAAGGAGTACTACCTCAACGAAAAGATCAAGGCCATCCAGAAGGAACTGGGTCGCGGCGAGAAGAGCGAGTTCGACGAGCTGCGCAAGAAGATTGAGGCCGCGGGCATGCCCAAGGATGTGCTGGACAAGGCCATCCAGGAGCTGAAAAAGCTGGAAGCCATGCCGCCCATGTCAGCCGAGTCCACGGTGAGCCGCAACTATATTGACTGGCTGCTGGCAGTGCCGTGGAAGAAGAAGTCGAAGGAGACGCGGTCGATCGACTTTGCCGAGAAGGTGCTGAACGAAGACCACTACGGCCTGGAAAAGATCAAGGATCGCATTCTCGAATTCCTCGCGGTACGGCAACTGGTGAAGAGTCCCAAGGGCTCGATCCTGTGCTTTGTCGGGCCTCCGGGCGTGGGCAAAACTTCGCTGGGCATGTCGATTGCCAAGGCCACGGGGCGCAAGTTTGTGCGGCTCTCGCTGGGCGGCGTGCGCGACGAGGCAGAGATTCGCGGGCACCGGCGCACGTATATTGGCGCCATGCCGGGGCAGATCATCCAGCACATGAAGCGCGCGGGCACCAAGAACCCGGTGTTCCTGCTGGACGAGGTGGACAAGATGGCGTCGGACTTCCGCGGCGACCCGGCGTCGGCGCTGCTGGAGGTGCTGGACCCGGAGCAGAACACCACCTTCCAGGACCACTATCTCGACGTGGACTACGACCTGTCGCAGGTGCTGTTTGTGGCCACGGCCAACGTGCTTCACACCATTCCGGCAGCGCTGCAGGACCGCATGGAAGTTCTGCGCCTGCAAGGGTACACAGAGCAGGAGAAGCTGGAGATTGCGCGGCAGTATCTGGTGAAGAAGCAGCGTGAGCAGTCAGGACTCAGCGAGAAGAACATCGTCTTCAAGGACGACGCGATTCTGGAGATCATCCGCTACTACACGCGCGAGGCTGGCGTGCGCAACCTGGAGCGCGAGCTTGGCAACTTGTGCCGCAAGGTGGCGCGGCGCGTGGTCAAGAAGGGCATGAAGCACAAGGAAGAGCTGACCGCGGCCAATATCGCCGAGTTCCTGGGCGTGGCCAAGTTCCGCGACTCCGAGGTGCACGAAAAGAGCGAAGTGGGTCTGGTGACGGGCCTGGCGTGGACCGAGGTGGGCGGCAGCATTCTGACCACGGAAGTGCAGGTGCTGGACGGCAAGGGCAAGCTGACCATTACCGGCCAACTGGGCGACGTAATGCAGGAGTCAGCACAGGCGGCGCTGAGCTACATTCGCAGCAAGGCGCCGGCGCTGGGGCTCACGCGCGAGTTCTACCGCAACGTGGACCTGCACCTGCACGTGCCAGAGGGCGCGATTCCCAAGGACGGTCCTTCAGCGGGCATCACCATGGCTACGGCGCTGGCCAGCGCGCTCACCAGGATTCCGGTGCGGCGCGACATTGCCATGACCGGCGAGATCACGCTGCGCGGCAAGGTGCTGGCGATTGGCGGATTGAAGGAAAAGCTGCTGGCGGCGCTGCGGGCGGGCATCTTTGAAACAATTCTGCCACTGGCCAACGAGAAGGACGTGGCCGAGTTGCCGGACAACATCAAGAACAGCATGAAGCTGCACTTTGTGGACTCGATGGACGAGGTGCTGGCCCTGGCGCTGGAGAGCCCGCTGCCGGCGTTTGTGCCAGCGGAGGCAGAGGTGCTGGCGGCCGTGCCGCAGACAGAGATTGCAGGGAATTTGCCCGCGCGACAGTAAACTGGAAGCATGACTCATACAACACCGGCTGGAGCGCTGCTCCAGCCGGTGTTGTATTTTGAGGTGCGTGGCAGGCTCAAACCCGGCTCAATCGGATGTGGAATCCGCGCAAACAGGGCCGTCGCGATCAAGATCGGGAGCCACCCGGCGTTTTTGCAAGAGAGTTTCCGGGTTACACCGTCGCTTGATGTTTCTGCCCTGGATGCACTGCGAGCAATATTGAGCAGAATTTGAGAGAAGAGAGTAGCTATTCTGCTCTTTTGCGCGTACACTTCTGCCAGTTTGCAGCAGGCAATGGGCACGAAGTCTTCCCCTAACTCCATACCAGAGCTCGCGTTATGAGCGAACACATTTCTGTGAAATTGAGGGCGGCAACGTTGCCTGACTTGAAGAGGCTCGTGCAGTCGCAGAGTTCGGCGTTGCGTATGCAGAATTGAATCCCCGGGTTACGGCAGAGAATTCGACTCCAAGCGAGAAGGATAGGGCCATGGAAACTTACAAATATGGAACCTGGCGTCACCCCTTTGCTCCGCGCACTCCCGTCTTTTCATCCCTGTCGGCCTCGGAATTGAGCACCTTGAACAGCCTTGAGGTGAAGAGGTCGTTTGCCGCGGGACAAGCGCTTTTTCGAGAGGACGAACCAGCAGAGTATGTTTATCGCGTTCTGGAAGGAAGAATCAAAATCATTGCCACTTCCAGCGAAGGACGGGCTCACATTGTGCGCGTGCTCTATCCAGGAGATGTGCTGGGCATGAGTGCTGTGCTTGCCAGAGCGCCCCATGAAGTGGAAGCGGTAGCGTTAATCTCAACGGCTGTGGCCAGGATTCATGCCGATCAGTTTCTGGACTTTCTTCAAAAGAGTCCCAGCGGCATTGCATGCGTGGCCAGGGCACTGTCTGAGGAATATCTCGATATTGCCGGAGATGCAAAGCTTTTGCAGATTGGCAACGGAACCCAGGGACGGGTGGCGCGCGTGCTTCTGGCCTGTGCTCCCGCAGATGAATGCCATCTCACTTTCCCCTTCTTCTTTACCCACGACGATCTTGCCGCCATGGCAAATTGTTCGCGCGAGTCTGTCACGCGCACCTTCAGCATCTTCAAGAAGCACGCATTCATTCACACTTCCAGCGAACTTTTGACCATCCTGCAGCCAGAGCGCTTGGCAGGGATTGCCGGTTTGAACTGAATCGCATGCGCCACGTGTCAAGGGCTGCAACCGTGCCCTCCAGCGCCAACCGATACCATTGCATCAACAGGTCACCCAACGGCTTGAAGTTGAAGGTCCTGCCGTCGATGCCTCCCATGATGGCCAGGTCCAAATCCGGCCCCAGACTGGCCACATTCCGCTCCGCTGCGGCGAAACCGGGACGCGGCTGCCGCGGATTGGACGAGAGTTGGCGCTGGCATAGGGAAGAAAAGTTCAGCAGGCATAGTGCTCAGGGTCAAAAGCCCCAATGTGATTTGGGGGCATCGATGCACGGGCAGAAACCCGTACCCTTCAACAACCAAGAATCAAGGACTCATGACCGGGCCAGGGGCGCTCCGGTATTCTGGTGCCTGCGGGAACGACAGGCAGGCACACATGGATTGGAAGAGCAGCCGCATTGACAACTTGCTGGAGCAGGCCCTTCTTGAAGACAAGGCCGCCGGCGACGCAACCACCAACCTGACGATCGATCCGAACCTGAGCGCAAGCGCCTCGATTATCGCGCGGCAGCCGATGGTGGTGGCGGGGCTGGGCGCGGTGCCGCGGTTTCTTGAGATCTTTGCGCGGCTCGACCGGCGGCCGCAAGCGCAGACGCGCTTTGAGGTGGTCAGCCATCCGGAGATTTTTGACGGCGTGCGCGTGGAAGAGGGGCGAGTGCTAGCGGTGATCCGTCACAACGCGCGCGTGCTGCTGAGCTGCGAGCGCGTGATCCTGAACCTGATGCAGCATCTGAGCGGCATTGCCACGCTGACGCGGCAATATGTGGACGCGATTGCCGGAACGCAGGCGCGGGTGCTGGACACGCGCAAGACGGTGCCAGGGCTGCGGACGCTGGAGAAGTATGCCGTGCTGTGCGGCGGGGGCACGAATCATCGGCTCGATCTAGCCTCGGGCATTCTGATCAAGAACAACCACATTGCGCTGGGTGGCGGATTGCCAACAGCGCTGACCAATGCGCTGGAGCATCGCCAGAAGGGGCAGCGCGTTCAGGTGGAGGTGCGCACGGCGCAGGAACTGGAAGAGGCTCTGGCGTGCGGGGCAGAGGCCATTCTGCTGGACAACATGACACCCGCGGAGATCCGGCGCTCCGTGGAGCGGATCAGGGAAGTGTGCGCGAAAGAGCCGGGGCGGTGGGTTCCGACGGAGGCCTCGGGCGGGATTGTGCTGGAAAACATTCGCGCGTATGCGGAAGCGGGCGTGGACTTTATCAGTGTGGGCGCGTTGACGCACTCAGCCACGGCGGCCGACATATCAATGCGCATTGAAGCGGAACCGAGCTAGACATGGTTGACATGAACGCGCTGGAGACGGCGCTCGCGGAGACGCTCAGCGCAGGCAAGTTGCACTATGCTGCGGTGACCGGCTCAACGAACAACGATGCGCTGCTGGCCGCGCGCGATGGCGCGCCGCACGGCTCTGTGTACTTTGCGGATGCGCAGACGGCGGGACGGG
>Ga0307377_10008155_pt1 | contig 10678 bp, 12 predicted proteins | sample TR3MG_FD_202535 | JGI IMG/M metagenome (GOLD analysis project Ga0307377, IMG submission 202535) | Soil microbial communities from Risofladan, Vaasa, Finland - TR-3 | ecosystem: Environmental > Terrestrial > Soil > Coastal area > Acid sulfate soil | place: Finland: Risofladan, Vaasa | collected... | reverse complement strand
AGACGCATTGAGTCAAATCTTCACAATTGTATGATTTCAAGGACTTAGGCGAGTTAAATTACTAAATTAAGAATTTTTAGTAGTTAGTAGTAGTTGATTTTATTCGTCAATGTTAGGCAACTCCAGGTTTTCCCTAGCAATTTGAATAAGCCAGCGGATATAACCGGACGTGGTGTGACCGTAGAATTTTGCTTCTTTTTCGAGGATTTCCTTGCTTTTGACAGAGCATCGCAAAGGTGGCAAGTTCGTCATTAGGTTTTCTTCCATTACTTCTTTAAAATTTTTCTTTGCAGTTTTCATGACCCCAGTATAGCAGTTCAATACAAAAATATCAATACTGTTTGGCAAGCTGAATATACTTTTGAAGGCGTGGACTTCGATATTTGAAGTCCCCTGGGTCTATTCCTTCGGGGAGTTGAACGAGCTTAACTTCGAATCTATACATCTTTAAAAGTCGTGCGGCTTCAATAATAGAGGGAAGCATGGGTTTACCTTTTTTTATCCGACGTTTTCCATTGGAAGTTAAATGGTCATGCCACGAATCTGCGTCCCACATGATTGTAATTCTTTTTGCCTTAGTTTTTTGAAGCCATTCCACCTGTTCTGGGTGAAGGTGTTTCCCGTTCGTGGCCATAGCATTTACACCGACTTTTACGGCGTCAACAAATCCTTCGACCAGGACAATGTCTTCGTGAGTTTTGGCAATATCAAAATTATAAAGAATTGATTTTGATGAAACACCGGAAGGATTAAGAACCTTTTTAAATTCTTTATTTTTTTCTTCTTCTATTGTAGCTCTGGCTTGCCAGAATACGAGCTTATCAGCCATATAAAAGGGAACGATGATTCGATCCTTGCAGAATCCGGCATTCGCAATTCCCCAATCATTATAAAAAGCATACTTCCAGGGAATTCCCCTTTGAATCAAATAATCATTAGGTCCATCAATTAATTGATATCCGTGTGGTAATTCCACTTCTTTAAGGGTGTCGTCAGTTACGTCTTCATATTTGGGAGTCAAAGAGAACTTCTCTCTTTTTTCTTCACAAAGTCTTAAATTTAAAAAATCGAGAGGATCGATAAGTTGACCTCTCAAAATTTTAAGAGCGTGAGTGAATCCGACATTTGAAATCTTTTGAATAAGTCTTGGAAGGAAGCCAGAGAAGCTGCAACGATAACAATAAAAAAGACCCTGTTTAGAATTGACCCATAGTTTATATCTTTTATCAGGGGTTGGCTCACCGTTATTCACGCATTCTGGGCAACAAATGGCATATTCAGTGTGTCCGTCAGACTCGTGTGTTTTGAAATGAATATCGTTTTCGTGAAAATATTCTTCATATTTAAAATTAGGATATTTAAGATTGGATAAAATATCATAGACCGGTTCTTTTAAACTTTGTCTTTCAAGCCACATTACTTTCTCTTCCTTTTTTTCCGATCCAACCAATCGGGAACGCATCCTTTGGCAACGTGACCCCAACGCTTTGAATGAAAAGTAATCCGGCTATAATCGCATAACAATCTATAGGTCATATCGCACTCATTCGACCGATAAGTATCAATGTGAAAACGTATAATTCCCTGAGTCTTTTCCCTGGGCGTTTGATTTAATGTCGCAATGAGATCGGCAATTCTGACCTTTTCATAACATTCCGCAATATCCTTCGCTCTTAAAATCGTCGCCTTTTCGGGATCGTCTTTGGGACGCTGGGCTTGAGAGGCGGTCCATACTGGAACACGGTGAATCAATGCAAGTTGTTTGAGGTATCGAAAAACCGCAGTCTGTTCATGGCGAAACTCTTTGTGTTTCTCATGAGATTTTAACAGGTCGCCGTAATCAACAATCACTAAATTTGGTTTCCGGCCTCGTCGTTCAAGCTCTCTTAGCTTAGCCTCAATATCTAAAACCGTGTAGTCCCATCTATTATTCATCGGAATGAGATCAAGTCTATCGGAATATTTTTTCTCAATTCTTTCGAGCTTTTTTTCTTCTTCTTTTGACAACTCGTCATTACGGATTCGGTTATAAGGGATGTGAGTGAGTCGTGACTGATAACGCATTACCCCCTGTTCTGTGGTTCCTTCCAATAAGAAATGGGCGACCCTTCCATAGCGCATCATAAGACAAGCGGCTCCCATGTGAATTAAAGAAATTGATTTTCCCTTCTTGGGTTCGGCGAGCATTATCCCTAGCTCACCGCCCTCAAGTCCACCATTCAGAGTCTTGTCGAGAGGTGCGATATTCGTCGGTATATAACGCGCTCTCATTAATGCCTGGTGCAAATACCTTTGTCGGACTTCTTCAAATTCTGAGATATCAATTGAAACATCGTCATTGAAGCTCACTCCAAATAACTCATTGATCCCTTTCATTGTGTATTGATAAGCGTCGTCATGTTTCTTGGAATTCCATAGAGTTTGAGCGTCTTGGAATATCTCAATAAAAACATTCTTCCGAGCATATTCGGTCAGGTGCTCTTTTATGAATTCAGGATCGGTCGGCTTAATGTCGTAAATGGTATTTATAAAGGATTTATAAATTCTTCGACGATGCCTCTCAACGTATTTTAATTTGTCTTCTAATTCCACATACGAAGGGGCGTTGCCGGTTGATTCGAATTTCTTTTTAATTTCATTAAATAAAAAAGAATGGGCTTCAGAATAAAGTCTCTCTTCGGGAATATATTTAATTGCCTTCTCACAAAAGGCCAGATCGTTAAGCATGAGTGCCAGCATACTCTCTTGAAAGGCGGCCCCAAAGGTAAACTCTGATTTAGCCCTTGCTTCAGTGCTCATAGTCCTCTCGGTCAATGTCAACTAAGACACTGTCATAAAATTTTTCATAAAAATCTTCCCACTGTGCCAATACGGTGGAATAGGTTGGCATATAACTACTTCGACGTATGGCATACGCCTTATGTGTAGTGGCTATTAACATATTAAGATTTAGTCGCTCTTTTTTGCTTAATTCTAAAATATTTTCGATACACGTTAATTGACCTTTTGTCTTGGGATTTATTTCGGGAAGATTAAAATAAAATTCTCGCCAATAATTCCAGACGCGCATAAATCGTTTAACCGTTCTTAACCGTTCATCAATTTCAATAAGATTTTTTATTTTTTTCTGAGTTTTTTTGGTATCTCCGTGAGTCTTAATGGAGTCCTTTGAAATTATTTTTTCAACTTCTTTTATGGATCGACGCATAATGCAATCTTCAAGCATTCTGAAGTTTAAAAGACGAGGCTCTCGCCGATAGATTTCTATCTGTGATAAGTGTGGTGAAAACATGCCAGCCCTTCGGATTCGTATGTGATAGCAGATTGAAAAGGTCAATACAAGGGGAGAAGCTCGATGTGAAAAGCAGATTCACTTTTATACGCGGCAATGCGCTCAATACTGTGGTCTTTTAATGACTTATGACCAGAGATTAAAAAATCGTAAACTTCGGCTTTATCTTTACCTTGACATTTTCTTAAAGCTCTTCCAATGCCCTGGCGCGTTTGAATCTCGGTTTTTTGGCAACGCGCATTTATTAATACATCTATTGAAGGAATATCTTTTCCTTCACCAAAAATTTCTGTGGCGATAAGACAGGGTATTTCTTTATTAATAAAGGCTTCTTTCATCTTCTCTCGATAATCCAATGGCATATCACCATTGAGATAAACACTGTGATCCACCAGGCGAGAGAGGATAAGTCCATGCTCTTTTCTTCGGACTAAAATCAAAGTCTGTTTATTTTGTTTTATTTTTGACTCTGCAATTTGAGAGATAATGGTATTGAATCCGGTATCTTGAGTTATTGCGTCATAGGCTTGTTTATAGTTATGCCGAGAGAGTTCACTGATATGATATTGACGCACCTTGATATAAGGCTTGACCAGCCAGCCTTCATTGATTAATTCGCTGGTCGTCTTCTTATAAATAATTTCACTTAGGACCCCATGCATGGTCATATCAGTTCCATCACTACGAATGAAGGTTCCGGTGTAACCATAGCGATAATAGGCGTTCTCAGCCATTGTGTTGAGCTTCAGATAGCTCTTAGCTGAAGAATGATGAAACTCATCGGTCATAAGCATCTTGAAGCGTCTGAAGAAGGCTGGCTTCTTCCTTATCAAGCTTTGAATATTTGCAATCACTATGGGGGATTCACTTTCAATATCACGCGAAACCAAACTATATCCGTTTTCAAACATCCCGATGAATTCTTTTACAGTCTGTTCTCGAATGCCAGTGTCCGGCGTCACAAATAAAGTATCGACTTTATGGAGTGCGGTAATTAATGCAGATATGAAAGTCTTCCCGCCCCCAGTTCCGATATTAAATACCCCCCTAGGTCGCATTTCAGCGACCTTTTGGGCTTCGATCTGATACTCGCGTGGGACCCAGGCATCGACAATTTTAAAGGAATTCTCACCCTTGGGAATTGTTCTCAAATCGTCTAAACTGAAAGGGATCTCTTCTTTTTTTAAAAATCTTAAAACTCGGCGAAGAAGACCAGTTGGGAATATCCCATTCTTTTTCATTAACCTAATTCGTCCATCCCAAAAGGGTCTATTTTTCATTGCGAAATAAGCACCTGGGATCATGTAACTTAATTCGTCTGAAATTAATTTTTCATGGACGATATTGCAAATAGCCTGACTATGGGAATTTCCAATTTTTATTAATACTTGTTCTTCCACGGCCCTTCATAACCATAGGAGCATGAAATGGCAAGAATTTGTCCAAAATGTCACTGGGGACATTTAAAGTTACATCCTAGTTTGGCTAAGTGGTTGAAATGTCCTGTTTGCGGGTATTGTGAAGAAGAAGGGGCCACCAGATTTCCCGATGGCCCCTTGCCTTTATAATTATTTTATAATTATTTCTTTTTGACGTTTGGGATCTTTAAAGCGTCCATGACGCCACGAATAAAACTTCCAACTCTTTCAACAAAACCATCATCTTTTTTTGTGGGAGTCAGTCGAGTAATACCTTCAGCGAAAATTACAAAAGATAAAAGAATACCTAAGATGTTTGCATAATTTTCGGCAAGCCATTTTCCGACACTCATAATTGTTTCAAGCATCTTTTTTCTCCTTTGTTATTAGCTCAAAATGAACCAAGTCATAAAAGGTCTGGTCATGAAGATCAGTATCGCCATCCCAATCTCCGCCCCAACGGATTTCAATTCCAAGAATCTTTGCCACTCCCAAAACAAAACCGGCGAAATGATAAAACCGATCTTTGTCCTTCCAATCTATAGGATAAGGAGCCGCATCGACGGCATTACTTGGGATTGAATTATGTTTACTGTCTGGGAATTGAACCTTGCTTCTTCCGGTGTGGAATGCTTCATTCTGTGCTTCTTCGTCTCTGTAACCAGTGATGATTGAATTATCGTAATGTTTAATGACTTCAAAAAAAATTCTTTGAAGGTCTGGGTCTGAATCAGACAAATTTTTCATTGATCTGAATGCGTATTTTGGCATTTGTGTTCCCTTATTTTTTGGAAGGCTGCGTTTAAATCTTCTCTGAGTTTTTCAATTTTGGCTTCATTTTTGATGATTCGTTCAAAATTTTGTTTAGTCGAGAGTTCGTTTTCTTTTGTGGCAGTTTTAAAATGATCCCAAAGCATTTTGAAAATTAATAATGCGGAATTTATAACGACGACGACAATCACACCCATTATCGGGTCGATATTCCCCATGTTATACCCCTGAATTTTGAAATTATTGTGTCGGAATTAAGTGTTTACACCCGATATTAATGGTGTCACTGGTGCCGTCGGCCAAGTTATGTCTAATGGATCTGGTGTATTATCGGGCAAATCCCTGAGAGCTTGTCGGTATGTTGCCCAATTGTCTTTAGCAGTTTGATCAAGTCCATTGTCATTTAATTGAGTAAAATCGCATTTTGAAAGTTTTTTATTTCTTTGGGATCTTAAAGCAATTTCAGCAAGTGGAAGGGTTTCGGCGTCAATATCTTCTTGTGTTCTATCGACTACGACTCCGTTATTTATTTTTTTGAGTTTCACCCCATGAGAATTTGCCGACATTGCAGCTTCTTTATCTGGTGCTTCTTCAAAAGTACAAAAAGCAAGATGAGCCTTTGAGGGATCGGAAATTAAAACGCCATCGTGTTTAGGAACGGTGTCCGTCCAATCAGTATTATAAACCCACTTATCCATCGTGACGATCTTGTTATCATCCGTGGTGTCATAAATAGCAAAGTGAGTATTCTCTTTATCTTCTTTCGCTCGATTTGAAATTTCACCATTTAAAGTGTCATGATCGGCACATAATTTCATTCTATACGCTTCATCCGCAGCCGCAGCGTCAATGGCCTGTTGTTCTGCTATTTGAGCTTGTTGAACCAAATATGCTGGGTCGTCCACTTCAATCCATGCGGAACCATTCCAGTTCTTTATTTTATTTTCCGCTGGAGATCCTGGGTCTTCTAAGGTGCATTGTGCTGGCATTAATGGCCCTTCACCAAATGGACCTTCTTGAGCGGAAGAAATTCCTAAGTAATAACCTTCACCGTCATAACAATAAATTGTAACCATTTTTTAATACCTTATTATTTTATTAACAACCAAACTTGGTTGATAAGTGTTATGTGCCGTCCCCGAACCAACCGACGAAACAACATGCGTATGTAAATAACTTGAATCAGTTCCCCACCACTCACCGCCGCTATAAACGTCAGGATCATTTGAAAGAGTGTCCCATGCATAAGCCGATGGCTGACGTCTTGGATCGGCTGAGTCATTATCACCGGAAATAGCTGCCGGTGCCCATAAATAAGTATGCTCGTGATAATGAGAATGTACGTGATAAAAGGTGTGAGTGTGCCATGCGCTCAAAGTGCCTGTCGGATGAGTGTGAACTGCGTTCTCACCATAAACTAAAGAATGTTTTTCTTCACCGACAAAAACCCCCCTTTGTCTATTTGAAGCCGATGGATAAACGCCGGTTCCTTCGCCAGCACAACAAGCTCCGCGATTATCTGGCAGTTGGAAGGTTGTTGATCCATCACCTGCACCATACCATATTCCAATAGCATTAAATAAAGCCTTATAAACAGATCGACTTATTATGGCACCATTACAAAGAAGGTAATTTGGCGGAAGAGTTCCGCCACCATAAGCTTTTATTTTTCCGACCTTTTCACTCGCTGAATATAAAGAAGATCCCATAATTAAAACCTTATAATATGATTTACAATTAAAGTTGGCTGCATCGTATTATGTACGCCACCGCCACCAGAGCTATAAGTGGACGCATGATCGTGATATTGAGCAGAACCAGAACCATTTACAGGATTTCCAGATGTAACAGTTTTTGAACCCCCCGTTAAATTCGTCGATTGATTAACTGTCGCAGTCGAATTTTGAGGTGGCTGATATCGGGGATCGGCAAAGTCATGATTTCCGGCATCCTGATTGAATCTATAATAATTATGGTGATGAGTGTCAGCGTGAGTATGGGAATAACTGTGATAATGATAACCATTTGCACCTATATTATTCCATTCTCTTTCATAGGTGCTATTCCCATGATCATGTGCTGGCATGGTTGAGGTGTCTATCCCGTCGGTTTCTCTTCCAATGACCGTTCCGGTTCCATACCAGCCAACTCCCCTTTGTCTATTTGTGGCCCCCGCATAAAGTCCGGTTCCTTCACCTATTAAAGTCGCTCCCCTTGTATCTGGCGGATAAAAAGTTGTACCACTTCCACCATAGGAATAACCAATAGCATTAAATAAAGCCCTGTAAAGAGTAGTGCTCAACGGGGAACCATTGCAAAGAAGATAATTAGGTGGCGGAGCGCCACCGCCAAAGTCAGTTATAAATCCGGCTCTCTCACTCGATTTATATAAAGAAGATCCCATATCAATACCTTATTAACCAATTAACAACGATTGAAGGTTGCATTGTATTATGTGCGCCACCACTCCCACTACTTTGAACAGGGTGAGTGTGAAAGGAACTTTGCGAATTAAAAGTTACACTGGTCGCGCCACCAGTGGGACCAGCCGCATTCCCAGTCGCTGTCAGAGTTAAATTATTATTATACCTTTGATGATCGGTGTTGGTATCACCGCCAAAAGCACTTGCCATATTATATTGATGAGAATGTGGAAAATCGTGATCGTGATAATTTTTATGATAATGATATGCGCTTTGAGATCCCATTGATCTATTTCCACCAGTCACCGTCGCGCCAGTATTATGCGAATGCGCTGGAAGTTCACCCGTTATAAGAGTGTGAACTTCAGATCCGACTATTGTAGCACTTCTTGAGTGAGCCGTTGCACCAGCATAAATTCCAGTTCCCTCACCTATCGTGGTCGCCCCTCTTAAATCTGGAATATAAAAGGTTCCGCCACTTCCGCCATAAGAATAACCGATCCTTTTAAAGAGAGCTGCATAAATAGCTGTGGAAAGTCCGGCACCATTGCAAAGAAGATAATTAGGTGGCGGAGTGGAATTCGCAGCGGATCTTATATTCCCTGCGTTTTCAGTTGATTTATAAAGGCTTGATGCCATTAATTACTCCCATTGATAAACGGAAATATCATTTCCAGTCCCATTGTCAGTGATATCGTATGTGGTCGGAGAATCACTTTGCCATCCATTGATAAAATTTCCATTACTATTAATAATGATATTTCCAACGAATCTCACGTCTCTGACACAATTAAGACTTGAAGTTAAAGTTAAAGTCCCTTGGATATAACTTTGAATCCCATGACCGTGAATAATTATGGATTTACCTGCAATAGTTACCGCTTCAACTACTGAATAACCGTTTAAAACAAGGATTCTTTGACCGTCTATTGCAGCGTTGACAGCCGCCTGAAGACTTGAATGAGTCGCCTTATGAGTGGTCACATCCCCTGGGTTTCCGACTACAAAATGATAATATTGATTATGAAGTTCAACATTTTCATCTAATTCTGAAATGGCAGTAGTGAATGAAGCTCCTGACGGATAATTGTAATTAGTTGTATAAGGTGGAGTCGAATCGTTTTCATCGATCAATCCACAAGCGGTTAAATGACCGTCTGTTATTCCGTCCCCAAGCCAGTTTGTTTCACCCGATTCAAGCTCAACCGACTGCCAACCATTGCCAAAATAAACTCGGTCACTTCCGGCTTCAGCGGATCGATAAGCAAGAATAAAATTTTCTTGAGCCAGGGTGAAAGAGCTTGCAGCGATCTTATTCACTGTGAGCGGACCGGCTGGAACCGTTCCAAAGGTCGGCATGGTCACATAAATGACTTCACCGTCCAAGAAATTAGTTATGGTTTGAGCCAAAACTGTATAGGTATAGGCACGACTGGGAGCGATAATTTTTAAGTTTGCGGTCCACTTCAGTTCATCCGCCGTGGGGGCTTCCCAAGATATTGTTCCACCTTCAGTGAGAATAAAATTTAATCGTTCCAAAGTTTCATAAGGCGTGGGTCCTGGCAGGTCATACCAGTTGGGACTTCCCTTCATTTCTTTAATTGAAGTTGTAATGGCGTCGTAGGCTTCTTTAAAATTTCCGATACCCTTATCAGTTCTTGGACCTCCGAAATTATAATCGGCATCTAAATGAAAAAATAATTCTCTTTCATCGGAAATATTATTTATAACACCGCCAGCGGTTGTGACGATTGAAAGTGGGAGTTTGTCATCGTCTCCTGAAAAAGAAACGGTATTATTTACGAGTCTGACAAATTGCTTTTTAATAGTATCTGCACTTTGACCGAATTCTTGACCGACATTACCATTTGCCAGTGGGTCCCAGAGTGCCACGATATCAGGCGCACAAGAATCTTCATAAAGTTGAACTTCAATATAATTCGTTGCGTTATCAGCACAAGTGATTGTGAGAGCATCGTCCGTGGTTTTATATCGATTGATCCCATGGTGATCGATTCTGGCAGAACTCATTAAAAGAGAATCGGTCGATTGATTCACTCTGACCGTCAATCCGCCATCGATTTCAATAAACCAATTATCAATAATAAAATTATTGGGCGATAAAAAGAGTTCGTTATAAGCAAAGAACTCCTCTTCAATATAGGTGAGCATATTGTCGTAATAAATTAAGTCCCATCTTTGATCTGGCACGAAATTCTGTTTTCTTTGCAATGTCTTAACCCCTATAAATTTCAGCCAATCCATGAGATTTTATCTCATCAATTTGGCCTCGTTTTTAACAAGTAGGCTCTGAAATAATCCATCGGACTATAACACCCGCTGCCGTGATTGACTCTACAATCCTTTGAGCCAATTCCCTTGCAGCGGTAACGCCTGTGAGATAAATAGAATAATCTGTCCCGTCAACATTCGGTGTGACATAGGGCTTTATAGCTACATTAACCGGCTCACCTATCGCATGGTCTTCAGTGAATGTATAAGACGGATCAATTAATAAAGTTGAATTATTGGGTCTTCCAAAATACCGCACTTCTTTTTCTTCATTAGTTCGACCCAAATTAAAAGTCACCCTTCCGGTTGTATCTGGTATTCGAGAAGCTTCAGTCATTGATAATGTCGTGATAATATTTCCAGCCGTAATAGTTTGACCTAATATTCCTCTCAACCCTCTCACCGTTGAAGAACTTCGGGTATCTGTGAAAAATGAGCCAGGATAATTATCAAGAAGAAGGTTGAAATTATCAGTTGTATTA
>Ga0307377_10008152_pt1 | contig 10679 bp, 6 predicted proteins | sample TR3MG_FD_202535 | JGI IMG/M metagenome (GOLD analysis project Ga0307377, IMG submission 202535) | Soil microbial communities from Risofladan, Vaasa, Finland - TR-3 | ecosystem: Environmental > Terrestrial > Soil > Coastal area > Acid sulfate soil | place: Finland: Risofladan, Vaasa | collected... | reverse complement strand
CTTTTCTCATGCCATGGCCCGCGAAATGTATGAGCAGCCGGAGGCGCTGCGCCGGACCCTGGCGCTGTATCTGGACGGCGCGACATTGCGGCCAGAAGTAGCCCGGCTGCTGGCCGGCTGGCCCAATCCGGCGGGAGAGATCCTGATCGCCGCCAGCGGATCGAGCCGACACACCGGGCTCTATGCGGAGATTCTGCTGGAGGACTTGTGCGGACTGGCGGTGGATGTGGAGTATGCCAGTGAGTACAGTTGCCGCGGAGGGGTGGATCTGAGGCATCCCAGCGTGCTCGTCCTTTCGCAGTCCGGCGAAACCAGCGACACGCTGGCAGCGCTGGAAGAAGCGCACCGGCGCGGACAAAAGACCCTCGCCATCACCAATGTTCCTGCTTCCACCATGGCCACAGAGGCCGATGTCTCCATGCCCCTGGCCGCCGGACAGGAAAAGGCGATTCCGGCCACCAAGAGCTTCACCTGCCAGTTGGCTGTGCTCTATCTGCTGGCGCTCTATGAGGGTGCGCGGCTGGGGCGCATGGATGCGGGCGCGCTGGGCAAGCATATTCGCGCGTTGCAGGCCGTGCCGTCGCAGATGCAGGCACAGCTTGACGGCTGGCGCAGGCAGATGGCTGATCTGGCCCGTGCGTATCGGGATGCGGCCACGTTCCTTTACCTGGGGCGTGGCATTCACTACGCCATCGCCCGCGAGGGAGCACTCAAGTTCAAGGAAGCCTCGTACGTCCATGCCGAGGGCTACCCGGCGGGCGAGCTGAAGCACGGGCCCAATGCGCTGGTCAGCGACCGCGTGCCGCTGGTGGTGCTGGCCACGGTAGACCGCGCGCTGGAGGCCTCAGTGTTTCGCTACGAGAAGACCCTGCAACTGCTGCGCGACATTCGCGCGCAGGGCGCACGCGTGATTGCACTGGCCAATGAAGGCGACGCCGAGGTAGCCGCGCTTGTGAATGACTGCATCCCTGTGCCGCCCGCCACGGAGTACCTGCTGCCCATCCTGGAGGTGGTTCCGTTGCAGTTGTTCGCGTACTTTATGGCGCTGGAGCACGGCGTGGATGTGGACCGGCCGCGCAATTTGTCAAAGGCCGTGCTGGAGTAAGTGCTCTAGACTGCCCCTTGTCCCTCGAAGTAGGCTTCAATCTCTTCCAGAGTTTTGCCCTTGGTTTCCGGCAGGAAGAACGTTGCGACCGCAAAATATAGAACGGTAAAACCCGCGAAGAGGAAGAAGATCGACGAGTAGCCATAGCGGCTGACAAAGGGCAGAAAGATGCCGGCCAGCGTGGTGGAGACCATCTGATTGATCACCAGCGCGATGCTCATGCCGTTGGAGCGGATGCGCGTGGGCATCAACTCGCTCAAGGCCAGCCACACCACCACACCGGGCCCAATCGCGTAACAGGCCATGAACAGGTAAAGCCCCATCGCCACAAGCCATCCGTGCCCCGCATTGGGCACGCGTCCGATCATGGCTTTTTGAATGCGCAGCGGTGCGGTGCGCGCGGCGTCCAGGTTGGCAAAGGGATTTTTGAAGAACGCCTCCACCTTGTTCGTGGGCACACAGCTTGCACGCGTGATCTCAATCGGCACGGCAGCCAGATCGTCGGAACGCACAAAGCGGGTGGCCGCGGTGAAGTCACCGTAAGAGTAGATGATGGCCAGGGAGGCGCGGCCCGTGTCGATTTCGTTGCCCGTGTAGCCCTGTGCCGCCAGCAGCTTCTCCGCTTCCGCGCGATCAAAGCGCAGAGTCAGGTCTTGATTCGGACCCACCATGGTCTGGACAAGGCTGCGGCAGTCGAGCGTGAATTTTTCCGTCTGCAGAAACAGCAGTCCTACACACAGAGTGGCCACCACCACGCCGCCCGTTCCCAGCATCAGCAGGAATTTGCGTCCCTTGCGGTCCACCAGCGTCATGCCGATCATGGTCACAAGGAAGTTGACCGCAGTGAAGATCACATAGCCCCAATGGGCGTGGAGATCGCTGAGCCCGCTCTGCAGCAGGATGCTGGTGTTGTAGCCAATGACCGAGTTGATGCCGGTGGCCTGGTTGCAGAAGAGAATCGAGCAGGCGAGCAGAAAAGGAATCACATATTTGCGGCGCAGCAGCGAATCCTTGATGGTTGTGCCTGCCTGCGTGGCGGCATGCGCTGTGGCTGCCATCTCATCCAACTCGATCATGGCTTGTTCCGGCGTCCGCGAGCGCTTGAGCGCGGTCAGGGCGCGCTCGCGTTCTCCGCGGCGGAAGAGCCAGCGCGGCGATTCGCTTACCAGCAGGCTGCCCAGAACGAACAGCACGCCCGGCGGCAGCGAAACCCAGAAGATGCTGCGCCACGCCTGATCCTTGAAGGCGAAGAGCCCATGCGTGCTGGCCGTGCGCGCCACCGCCTCCACGCGATAGCTGAAGTAGATGCCCACCAGCGCGGCGGCCACAATGCCCAGCGTCAGCAGCCACTGGAAGACGCCCGTCCCTTTGCCGCGATTTTGCGCGCCCAGGCACTCGGCCAGGTAGAGCGGCACCACCACACCGATCAGGCCGCCGCTGATGCCTTGCAGCAGGCGGCCGAAGAACAGAGGCCCGTAGCCGTGTGAGAGCGCGATGACCGGGATACTCAGCACGAAGGTCAGCCCGCTCAGAACCATCAGCGGCTTGCGGCCCATCCAGTCGGCCAGCAGCCCCGCAAACAGGGTGGAAAAGACGCTGCCCAGCAGCACTGCGGCCACAATCACAGACAGCTCCGCGAGAGTCAATCCGGAGGTGGCTTCCAGGTAGGGCAGTGCGCCGCCGATGATGCCGACATCGATGCCGTAGAGCAGTCCGCCCAAGCCCGCCACCAGCACGAGAAAGTTGTTGTACCGGCGCAGCGCAGGGGACTCCAGCCCCAGAGGCATGCTAGCGGAGCTATCAGCGGTCATCGAGCATCTTTCCTTTCTTTGGCTTGTTTTTTCTATGTCTATCCTGCGGTCAGTCTCGCTTTTGCGAGCTTTTGCGTTTCCAATCAAGGTAGCAGGAGGAAGGGCTAGTCTACAATGATCGTATTTAATTCAAACGCTCATTTTATCGAGCGAAAGGCAGTCAGAATGCCTAACCGGAATTCCTCTGATGCACAGGCTGTTGTGCACGGTGTCGCATGGTTTCTTTTTGTCCTGGTATTCGCGCTTCCCGCGCAGGCAGCAGGGCCAATTCACCTGCTGCCGACGCCGCGCGAGGCGCACTTTGGTGAGGCAATCGCCCTGCCGGATCAGATGGTGGTGAGCGTCCCCGGCCGCAACGCCGAAGATGAGTTTGCCGCGCGCGACCTCGACGAGGCGGTGAAGGCCCTGGCGCCCGAGCACGAGCGGCGTGCGCAGGCCGCCTATCGCGTGGTGCTGCTGCGCACGGATTCGGCAGAGGCCAAAGCCGTGCTGGCGCGCCGCGATTTGGCCTTTGACCCTGGGATGGAGTCCGAGGGCTACGTACTGGTGATCGATCCGCATGAGGCTTTTGTGGTGGGCGCGTCGGGCTCAGGCGTCTTCTATGGCGTGCAAACCCTCAAGCAGTTGCTGCCACTGCCCGGCGCGCCGCGCGAGCTGCCCACGGGCACGGTGCGCGACTGGCCGGCCATGCGCTATCGCGGCATCCAGGACGATCTTTCGCGCGGGCCGTTCCCCACGCTGGAATTCCAGAAGCATCAGATCCGCGTCTTTTCCTCGTTCAAGGCCAACATCTATTCGCCGTATTTTGAGCACACATTGCTCTATCCGGATCAGCCGCTGGCCGCGCCGCCGGGCAGTGCGCTCACGCCCGCAGAGGCCAGGGAACTGGTCGCCTACGCCCGCAAGTATCACGTGACCATCGTGCCCGAGCAGGAGGCCTTCGGCCATCTGCACCATGTGCTCAAGTACGAGCTCTACCAGGACGTAGCCGAGTCCCCGCACGGCCATGTGCTGGCTCCGGGGCAGCCCGGCACACTGCCGCTGATCCAGGACTGGTTCACGCAAATCGCGCAGGAGTTTCCCTCGCCTTTCATCCACATCGGCGCCGACGAGACGTTTGACCTGGGCATTGGCCGCACGCACGACGCAGTGGAGAAGCAGGGGTATGGGCCAGTCTACGTCGCCTTCCTCAAGCAGATTCATGACGCCCTTGCGCCGCTGCACCGGCGGCTGCTTTTCTGGGGCGACATTGGCGGTGCGGACCCCAAAGCCGTCGCCAGCCTGCCCAAGGACATGATTGCTGTGCCCTGGAACTACTGGGACACGACCGGGTTTGACAAGATCATCGAGCCCTTCGCAAAGAACGGTATTGAGACGTGGGTCGCGCCCGGCGACGCCAACTGGAGCGAGGTGTTCCCAGATTCCAAAACCGCACTCGCAAACATTCAGGGTTTTGTGGAGGCAGGACAGCGGCTGGGCTCGACCGGCATGCTCAACACCGTGTGGAACGACGACGGCGAAGGGCTCTTCAATATGGACTGGTACGGCGTGTTGTTTGGCCCCGTGGCCGCATGGCAGCCGGGGCAGAGCTCCATCGCCGATTATCAGGAGGCCTATGCCGAGGTCTTTCATCACGACACGTCGGGCAAGATTGACCAGGCAGAAAAAGAACTGATGGCTGCCGAGGAGGCACTGGGCAAGGCCAAAACCCACATGAGCAGCGATGAGCTGTTCTGGCTGGACCCGTGGGACGAGCATGGGCAGCAGGTGACAGCGGAGGTGTTGCCCGTTGCCCACGACCTGCGCATGCACGCCGAGCAGGCCATTGTTCTGCTGGCGCAGGCGCGCGCGGCCAATCCCGCACTCCAGGAGCAGGATGCAGTGACCGCAATGGATTTGGGCGCGCGCCGCCTGGACGCCATCGGCATGAAGTTCCAACTGGCGCAGGAGATCGTTGACGGCTACAAGCAGGCGCTAGCGCAGGAGCACGACAAGACGAAGGCGTCCCAGACGCATACCCTGCTGGAGGAGATCAGCGGCATCAACGGCCGCTGCCAGGACCTGCGTGACAGCTACTCTGCGCTCAAGGGCGAGTACACCGAGGTATGGCGGACGGAGAATCGTCCTTACTGGCTCAACAACGTCACTGTGCGCTATGACCTGGCGATTGAGCGCTGGCAGCGGCGCGCCGACCAGTTCCGGCAGTTGATTCACGTCTGGCAGGAAGGCAAGGATCTGCCCCCGGCCACAAGCATGGGCCTGCCGGCGGCATCTTCAGGCGCTGTCGAGTAGAGCCAGAGCGCTCGTGCAGGTTTCGTGCGCCACCCGCACGATGGGCGGGACGGCGATTTTCTGCCGCAATGCCTCGCACAGTGGCAAACTGGATGCATGTCCAACGCGGGTGAGCAGCGTAAACTCCCGATCCTTCTGCTGATCGACGACGATCTGGTCAGCCGGGAGGTAATGGCCACGGTTCTCGCCATGAGCGGCTACCTGGTGCACACCGCGGAGGATGGAGCGGCTGCGCTGCGCATGCTCGATGGGGGCGAGTGCATTCCAGACTCCATCCTGATGGATGCGCAGATGCCGGGCCTGAGCGGCGCCAGCCTGATTGCCGAACTGCGTTCCCGTACCAGTGCGCGTGTGCTCGCCATCAGCGCCAGCGCAGCTCCAGAGGCGGTCATGTCCGCAGCCGACGGATTCCTGCAAAAGCCCTTTGACGCAGTCGCCTTGCAAGGGGCGCTGGAAAAGGCGAACGCACAGGCGGAGCCTCCCCGCGAATCGGAGGCCGATTCCGAGTATCCCGTGGTGAACGGGAAAGTGCTTGCGCAGCTTCGCCAGTTGATGCCGGAGTCGGCGGTGCGCCAGATCTTTGCGGCCATGGTTACGGACTTGGGTACGCGGATCGAGGCGCTGGAGACGGCGATTGCCGAGGGTGACGCGGATGAGGTGCGGCGCATCGGACACGCAATCAAAGGCGGGTGCGGCATGGTGGGCGCCATGCAGGCCGCGCGGCTCGGCGCGCTGCTGGAGGCAGCACCGACCGGCGGGGAGGGTAACTTTCTAGATAACAATATAGCGTTACTTCGCGATTTGCGCAGCGCAGCCAGCACTCTGGAGCGTATGCTGGAGGCTGAGTTGCCTGCCTGAACAGCGCGGGCAATTGGAGGCGCGCCACCCGCATGGAACGGTCGATTCGTATCGTGGTCGCAGACGATCACCCGGTAGTCCGCATCGGTGTCACCAATATGCTCAATGAGCAGCCGGGTTTTGAAGTCGTTGGCGAGGCCAGCGATGGCGATGAGGCCATCACCCAGACCCTGGAGCTTGAGCCCGACATTCTGCTGCTCGACTTGCAGATGCCGCGCCTGCCCGGCCTGGAGGCCATGCGCGCCATCATGAACGGCGCCGCCACCGTCAAAATTGTCCTGCTCACCTCCACCATTACCACGCAGCAGATTATTGAAGCGTTGCAGATCGGCGCCCGCGGCATTGTGCTCAAGGATGCGCTGGCCAGTCATCTGCAAACCGCGATTCGCACGGTTTTCTCGGGCGACTATTGGATCGGCGGCAAGCGCGTGGTCAACCTGGTCTCCGCACTCCACGACCTGATGCAGCAGGCCGCCGTGCCCCAGCGCAAGACCTACGGCCTCACGCCTCGCGAACTGGAAGTGGTGGGCTGCATCGTTGAGGGTTGCAGCAACCGCGACATCGCCAAGCAGTTTACGCTGAGTGAAGAGACGGTCAAGCGCCATCTCTCCAATATCTTCGACAAGACCGGCGTCTCCACCCGTCTGGAACTGGCGCTCTTTGCCATTGCGCATCACCTGGTTGAGCCGCAGCAGTGAAGCATACCTGCAGCCTCGCCGCAGGGCGCATCGATGGATGAAAAATCGATGGATGAAAAATCGATGGATGAAAAATCGATGGATGGAAAATCGATGGATGGAAAGATGGAAAAGCCCGGCCTTGCGCCGGGCTTTTCCATGTGCGCGTTCGTTGGCAGCTACGCGCGGCTGAAGGTGTAAGACCAGTTGCCCTTCGTCACTGCTCCCTGCGAGTGCAGCAGGATGCGGTAGATCTCTTCGCCCCAGTCCTTGCGCAGGTCTGGATCGGTCAGCGTGATCGTCTCCACCTCCGGCTTCAGCTCCGCGCTGTTGAACTTGAGCACAGAGGCGCTGCCTTCGCCTGAAGCCAGCTTCATGGTCACGCTGTCCGCTCCGGCTGTGGACAGGCGCGGCGTCATAACCGAGAGGCTTACCGGAACAGAGCGCTCCAACTCGAAATTCTCCTCCACCGTGATCGTATCCTTCACGCGGTCCAGCGTTATCGTGCGCATCCAGGACTTGACGCCCGCTTCCTTTGGATAGGCCGCGGCAATGTTGAATGAGCATGTTGCGTGCTCGCCGTTGGTGGAGTAGGTGCGGCCGGTGGCGTGATACTGCACGCCGTTGTGCTGCATCACGCCACCGACCGTGGGCAGGTTGTGATATGCCGACTGCATCGTCCAGATCGAATAGCGGTTGGGGCTGAAGGTCTTGGCCGTGTACGCTTCCACGCCCACGTCGATGGCCACCGGCTGGCCGTCCTGGTAGATGACAAAGTTGCCCGTGTCGTTATGACTGTGACTGCGTCCGTTGTTGGCGGCCAGCACGGCCACATACATCCCGTCCGTCGAACCTGCCTTTACGCGCGCCGTCATCAGTCCGAAATCCGGATACCATGCGTCGCGCACCAGCACGTCTTCCTTGCGGGCCGTGCGGATCTCGCTGGCTTCGAGCACTGCGGGCAGCGACCGCGAAAGGCTGGGGAGCCGCTCATTGATCCCCTTTGTCAGCCCGGCGCCGGTCGAGTTCCAGCCGGATTTGGCTGCATAGTAAGCACCAAAAGCCTCCAGTTGCGGATCATGGACCGCCTTGCCGAAGCGGTACAGGATGTCGCCCGAAGGCGAGGCCTTGCCGTGCACATCGCCGTATGCCACATAGTCGTCGCCCGCAATGTGGACGTTGATGATGAAGCGGCCCATCGCGTCGATGAAGGGATTGGCAAAGATGCTGGTGGAGTTGCCGGTGGCCGACTCCATCGTACTCAGCACTTCAAACAGGCACATCACTGAACGGCTGAAGTAGCCCGGCCCCTCTTCCTCGGCGGCATCGGGCCAGTAGTCGTTCAGGTAGGCATCCACGCTGCGGGCAATGCGCCCTGCCTCCAGCACGCGCAGCTTCTGGTCCTCCTCCAGGAGCAGTGTGGTCACCAGCAGGTTGGAGTTGATCCACGGGGTCCAGTTGTTCACACGCTCGTTGCGCCGGGGGCCGTTGAAGGCCATCCACCAGAAGTCGTCGCGCTCGCGTGCGGGCTTCAGCATGCGGCGCTCGGTCTCAATCCTGATGCGCTTGCTTACCAGTGGCGACACCGTGTCCAGTTGCGGCGCCAGCAAGTAGTAGATCCACGCAAGCATCTGCGCCGTCTCGGCGGAGAAGAGCTCGATGATCGGCTCGCTCACATCGGGCAGGCCCACGCCCGCCTTCTGCTGCGCCATGTGCGCGGGCGCGCCCCAGAAGGTCTCTTCGCACACCAGCCATACGCCGTTGACGATGTCGTCCACAAAGCGGCCCTTGCCCTCCATGCACTCGGCCAGCACCAGCCGCTGCAGCTTGGCGCGGCGGCCAAAGCTGTCGTCCTGGAAATGCGTCCGGTTGCCGTTGCGCTTGAACTCCAGAAACTTGGTGGCCAGCAGTACCGTCCACGGCTCTTTCCGGTCCTCTTCCGCGCGCGCGATGACCGCCGTGCGAATGTCCTCCGGCACCGCCTGCCAGGCGCTGCGCTCGCTCCACTTTGGGTAAGGGTTCCACGCGCCGTAGGGAACCAGCTTGCTTTCAAGAAACGACTGCGTGTATGTGGTGCGAAGCAGGTTGTGGGGCGCGACCAGTGGCTGAGCGCCTTGTGCGCCAGCAGATATCGATCCCATTGAGTGCAAAACTTTATGCTGGCCTGCCAGGGCAAGACTGCCCGCCAAAAAATTCCTGCGATTCATCGGATGTTTCCTCTCATTTCAGGGCTCGGCCAGTGCGCATGCTTTGCCACGCGTTCAGCGGTTGAAGCGCACACAACCGGTCATGTCCGCCGTTCATCGTCTCTGGATGCGCGACTCACAACAGCGTGCCGCGAATCCCCTGTTGTTTCGGACGCGAGCCAGTATACCGCTTGACATGCGCAATCGGCGGGGCATGCAGCAGTTCAGGGAATGGAGGCGCGTCGAGGCAGGTGAACAGGGAAGGCAATCGCTGCGAAGAACTTTTCGTACCTATGGTTGTTTCCCGGTTGCATCACCGCCCGCAAGGGGCTGCAACGCCGGTCTCACAGCGCCGCGGACGCGCATGGGTTCAGCCGGTTGGGGCAGGGCAGGCCTTACGCGTGGACTGGGCAGCGGAACCTCCACAACAGCTTTCATCGCGGGTGGAGGCGCAGGCGGATTCGCAGGGCGAGGCGTCGCATGCAGCATCACCGGCTGCGCCACCGGCTTGCGAGCCTGCCTGGCCCGGGAATGCTGCGTCACAGCGGCTTGATTCATGATGGCCTGGTTCATGGCGGCAGGCTGCCCATCGCCGGGAAACTTCTCATTATCCTTGCCCGCAATCGCGGCGCGCATCTCGGTGATCCAGATGGGCAGGGCCGCGCGCGCTCCGGTCTCCTTGTCGCCGAGGGATTCACGTGTGTCGTAGCCCACCCATACTCCGCACGTAACCGAGGGCGAAAAGCCCAGAAACCAGGCGTCGGTAAAGTTGCTGGTGGTGCCGGTCTTGCCGCCCAGCGGATGATTCAGCTCCGCGGCCGCCGCGCCGGTGCCGGAGCGGGTGACGGCGGTGAGCAGCGTCATCATGGTGCGCGCGGTCTGCTGGTCAATCACCTCGTTGACCGCGGGCGAGTCCTCCCAGAGCGTGATGCCGTCGGCATTCTGCACCTTCTGGATCAGGCGCGGGCTCACGCGCAGGCCGTCGTTGGGGAAGACCGCGTAGGAGGCCACCTGCTGCTCCAGCGTGATCCCCACCGCGCCCAGGGCGATGGGCAGATACGGCGGAATGTTGGACGTGACCCCGAAGCGGTGCGTCAGGTCGATTACCGTGTGAATCCCCACGCGCGCCGCCAGCTTTAGCGCCGGAATGTTGCGCGAGTCAGCGAAGGCCGCAGTCAGAGTCATCGGTCCTTTGAAGTTGTTCTCGTAATCGTGCGGCACGTAGTCGCCAAACCGCACCGGGCCATCCACAATGATGTCCGTGGGCCTGGCCCCAGCCTCGATGGCGGCTGTGTAGACATATGGCTTGAAGCTGGAGCCCACCTGCCGCTCAGCCTGCGTGGCCCGGTTGAACTGGCTCAGGGCATAGTCGCGCCCACCCACCATCGCCAGCACATCGCCGGTGGTGTTATCCATGGCCAGCAGCGCGCCCTGCACGCCGGAGTCCTGTTCCAGCGTGGCCCGCCGCGCACTGCCTTCCATCGCACTGCTCAAATGGACGTAGATAATGTCGCCGGGCTTGACCAGCGCGTCGGCATAGCGCTGCCCGGTCCACTGCCAGTCCGCAGGCAGCACAACAATCTGGCTGTCGCCCACCCGCGCGTGAATCTGCAGCGGCAGCACGCGGGTTACCAGGGCATGCACGTAGTCGCCCGGCCCTACATGCGTAGCCCAGTCAGGATGCTTGTAGCTATCCAGGGTGTCTCCAGCCGCCAGCACATTATCCAGATGGCCTTTCCATCCGTGGCGG
>Ga0307377_10008151_pt1 | contig 10679 bp, 11 predicted proteins | sample TR3MG_FD_202535 | JGI IMG/M metagenome (GOLD analysis project Ga0307377, IMG submission 202535) | Soil microbial communities from Risofladan, Vaasa, Finland - TR-3 | ecosystem: Environmental > Terrestrial > Soil > Coastal area > Acid sulfate soil | place: Finland: Risofladan, Vaasa | collected... | reverse complement strand
TGATCCAGACGGTGGCGATGGAAGAGGGGCTGCGGTTTGCGATCCGGGAGGGGGGCCGGACGGTGGGCGCGGGAGTGGTCACCAAGGTCGTCGCATAGCGGGGCGGGGAAGGATGGACAGCACCTGCGAGGGCGACAGGCGCTAGGGTCTCCGAGGGACTCCGCGTCGAAGGACGGCGCGCCGGGGGCGGAAGATGATCCGAAGATGGGCGGAACGAAGGATGTACCGCCGGTCGCTCCAACTCGCGGCCGGCCTCCTGCGTCGGGCGGCTCGCACCGCCAACGTCCTGGAGAAGATCGAGGCGCTGGAGCAAGCCGAGCAGAAGGTCAAGGACGCCTCCTGGCTCTTCCCCGAGGAGGCCGGGGAGGAGTTTGAGACCACCCTGTCGACCCTCCGCAAGAGCCGGGAGGAGGCCCTGGAGAAGCACGCGCCGCCCGCGGCGGCGCGCCTCTTGACTGCCGCGGAGGCGGGCGGCGAGGACGCGGAGGCGGCGCTGCAGGCGGCCGGAAGGCTGCTGGCGCGGCTCTCCCACTACCGGCCGGAGGATCTCCAGACCCAGGAGCTGTCGGCGCGATTTCGCGCGCTGGGCGGGGAACGGCCGCCGTATCGCCCGGTGCCAGCGCTGTCCGAGAGCTACCATCGGCCGAGCGCGGCCGCGGGCTGTGGGTCCCTGGTCTGCGCTCTGGTGCTGGGCCTGCTGCTTGTCTGGTTGGCCATCACATAGGTGCGGGCGCGCCGGCCCCGCCGGGAGCGCGTTGCGGAAACCGAGGAAAGTATGTAATCTAATGGCGAACGGTCGTCGCCGCGGTTGGCCGTCTGTGGCGCCGGTGGCCCGGGCGGGGGGCATCAAGTACCCGCCCCCGCAATCTGGCAGGCGGCGACGGGGGAGGTGGCTGAGGTCATGGGAGGCGAGGTCGATCAGAGGGAGCGGTTGGTGCTGATTGTGGATGATGAGGCAGCCACTCGGGCGCTGCTGCGGCAGACCCTGCAGGGACTGCCATTCCCCTGCCGGGTATACGAGGCGGCTAACGGCGACGAAGCTCTGAAAGTGACCCACGAGATTCGGCCTGACCTGGCGCTTGTCGACATCATGCTTCCCGCTTCGAGCGTATCCGGCGTAGTCTTGTGCCAGCAGATGTGCAAGGACTCGCGAACCAAGGTGGCCATCATCAGCGGGCACGCCACCGAGACGATCGTACAGGCCTGTCTGACCGCGGGCGCGGTAGGTTACGTCCGGAAACCCTTCTCGGTCGAGGAGATGAGAGAGAGGGTGGCGGCCTGGCTGTCAGGGTAGCCGGGCGAGCGGCCTCGGTCGAGGGCCGGGCGCATGAGCGTCTCCCCGACCGGGGGTGCGATGACGCTTGACGATTGCCTCAGGATGTGCTAGAGTGCCCTCAGTTTGATATTGTGTGTAAGCCGAGCAGGGATGGCGAGCGCGGCCGGCTCGGTTCTTCTTTGCCCAGCATGGTGAAAGGGAGTTGGTGACGTGGCGCGGCAGAGCCGGATACACGACCGAGGTTTCTGGTGGGCATGCGGCGAGTGCCGCAACCGGAACTACACGAGCTACAAGAACAAGCGTAATGACCCTGACCGGCTTACGCTTCGCAAGTACTGTCCGGCCTGTCGACGGCATACCGAGCACCGGGAGACAGGGCTTACCGCGCGCGCAGGTCGATAGCACACACCGGTTGCAGGCCCGTAGCTCTAATTGGTAGAGTGCCGGTCTCCAAAACCGGAGGGTGTCGGTTCGAATCCGGCCGGGCCTGCCATTTGCCATCGGCGGGAGTCTTTGGAGGGACTGACTGGAGTGAGAGCGGCAGCACAGGAGCAGATCGCCAGGAAAGGAAGCCCCGGGCGCTGGGCCCGTCTGAAGGCATATTTTCGGGACTCCTGGCTTGAGCTGCAGAAGGTGATCTGGCCGACGCAGGAGGCCGTCGTCAAGATGACGGGTCTGGTGCTGGCCGTGGTGCTGGTAGTGAGCATGTTTATCTTTACCTGGGACCGCATCCTCTGGACGATCACGCGGCCTCTATTCCGGGTAGAATAGCGCTGGCGGATACCGAACGGAACATGACGAAGCAGTGGTACGTAGTACATACCTTCACCGGGCATGAGGACAAGGTAAAGGTCAGCATCGAGCGTCGGGCGACCTCGACCGGGCTCAAGGACAGGATCGGACGCATCCTGGTTCCCACCGAAGAGGAGCTCCGAGGCACTCGGCGCGGCCGCCGGCAGGTGACTAAGCACAAGATCTTTCCCGGCTACGTGATCGTCGAGATGGAGTTGGACGACCAGACGCGACATCTGGTGAGGGATACGTCTGGCGTGACCGGGTTCGTGGGTCCGGACCGGCAGCCGGTGGCGCTGCAGCCCGAGGAGGTAGAGCGGCTGCTCAATACCGTGAGCGAGGAGGCTCCGGTGCTGCGTGCCGCCTGGCAAGTCGGGCAGCCGGTGAGGATCAGCTCAGAGCCGTTTGACGGCGTACACGGCAAAGTCGTCGAGGTGGATCTGAAGCGCGAGAAGCTGCGGGTGCTGGTTTCCATCTTCGGCCGGGAGACGCCGGTTGAAGTAGACTTTGCCGATGTCGAGAACCTGGACTGATAGAGAAGGCGAGAGGCGATGGCGAAAGCGATTCGCGCGGTCGTGAAGCTGCAAATCGAGGCTGGCAAGGCGACAACGGGTCCGCCAGTCGGGCCTTCCCTCGCCCCTCACGGCATCAACTTGATGGAACTCATCAAGGCCTACAACGCGGCCACCGCCGCGCAAGTCGGCTCCATCATCCCGGTCGAGGTCACGATCTACGAGGACCGCTCGTTCGCCTTCGAGTTGAAGACACCGCCGGCCGCGCAACTGCTGCGGAAGGCCGCCGGATTGGACAAAGGCAGCGGGACGGCTGGACGAGAGACGGCGGGGGAGGTCAACCCGGCGCAGGTGCGCGAAATCGCCGAGATCAAGATGCGAGACCTGAATGCCAACGACGTCGACGCGGCGATGAGGGTGATTGAGGGAACCGCGCGCAGCATGGGCATCAAGGTAACTGAGGAATAGTCCGATGGCGGGACACGGGAAGCGTTATCGTTCGGCGGCGGCGACGATTGAAGCGGAGCGAGTCTACTCCGTCGAGGAGGCGCTGCAGCACGTGAAGGAAGCGGCCAGCGCCAAGTTCGATGAGACGGTGGAAGTGGCGATCCGTCTGGGAGTGGACGCGCGTTCGGGGGAGCAGACGGTCCGAGGCGTGGTTGCCCTCCCTCATGGTACGGGCAAGTCTCCGCGGGTGGCGGCCTTTGCCCGGGGCGAAGCGGCGCAGCAGGCCCAGGAGGCCGGGGCGGACGTCGTCGGAGCGGAAGACCTGGTGGCCAAGATCGAGGGGGGCTGGAAAGACTTCGACGTGCTGGTCGCCGCGCGAGACATGATGCGCGTGGTCGGTCGGCTCGGAAAGCGCCTCGGCCCGCGCATGCCAAATCCGAAGGCCGGCACGGTGGGAGAAGATGTCGGCCAGATCGTGCGGGAACTCAAGAGCGGCCGGGTGCAATTTCGTATGGACCGGGGCGCCAACCTCCAGGTCCCGATCGGCCGCGTCTCCTACGAGGTGTCGCAGCTCAAGGAGAATCTGGTGACGCTGCTCGACGCCGTGCTCAGAGCGCGGCCGCCGGCGGCGAAAGGACAGTTCTTGCGCAAGATCGCGATCAGCTCCACAATGGGGCCGTCGGTGCTTGTCGACGCCGCTGACGCCCAGGCTCTGTCCGCGGAGACCGTCTAGCGCTCGGGAAACACCATTGGGGGCGCGCGCAAGGCGCGCCAAACGCCGAAGACAGCAGGCGCGGAAGCCTAAGGTTTGCCTTCTGGCGAACACCTGCCGAGGCAAGGCGAAGCGAATGCCGGACCCACAAGTCCGGGTCCCGTCTTCCCCTGCTTCGGCGGGGGAAGTTGCTTTTTTGAGAAGGAGGACGCCGGTGCGGAAATCGAGGAAGGAAGAGATGGTCGCGGAGTTCACGGCGGCCCTGCAGGAAGCAGAGCATGTGGTTCTCACCGACTACCGCGGTCTGAGCGTGAAGGAGATGACCGAGTTGCGCCGGGCTGTGGGGGAGGCCGGCGGCAGGCTGCGCGTAGCGAGAAACAGTCTGTTTCTCCGCGCCCTGGCCGGGAGTGAACAGTCGGGACTGGGAGAGTTCTTGATTGGTCCTGTGGCAGCGACGTTCGTCTCCGGCGATCCCGCGCCGCTGCTCCGGGCAATGACCGCCTTCGCTCGCAGACACGAACAACTCGCCTTCAAGGGCGGATGGGTGGACAGCCGCGTATACGGTGCGGCGGATATGGAAACGCTCGCCAATCTGCCGCCTCGGGAACAACTCCTGGCGACACTCCTCGCCTCTCTGTCCGCCCCGATCAGCCAGCTTGCCGCGATCCTGCAGGCGATCCCGCGCGATCTCGTGCTGACGTTGCAGGCGCTTGCGGCTCAGAAGGAAGAGCAGGCCGGCGCGGCGGCAAGCGCGTGAGCGCGTTCGCGAAGACATTTTTGACTGCAAGTACAGACGGAGGAGAGATATGACGAGTCTGAGCAATGAAGAGATTCTGGCGGCGATCAAAGAGAAGTCCGTGATGGAGCTGAACGAACTCGTGAAGCTGATTCAGGACGAGTTCGGGGTGACGCCGATGTTCGCAGCCGCCCCGGCTGCCGCGGCCGGCCCCGCGGCGGAGGCGGCCGAGGAAAAGACGACTTTCGACGTGGTCCTTACCGGCTTCGGCGAGAAGAAGATCCAGGTTATCAAGGCCGTGCGCGAGCTCACCAGCCTGGGCCTCAAGGAGGCCAAGGAACTGGTCGAGGGCGTTCCCAAGACCGTCAAGGACGGAGTCAGCAAGGACGATGCCGAAGCGGCCAAGAAGGTGCTGGAAGATGCCGGCGGCACGGCCGAGGTGAAGTAGCACGGCTCGACTCGGCCGGAACGGGCGCGTGCGCAGGTCTCGACGCCGACCTCGGTTAGCCTCAGGTCTGGTACGCGCCTCTGCGACCGGGGTAGGTAGGAGATTTGATGCGCTATCCCAGGATCGCACCAGAGGTGCTGACTGAGGAACAGTCGGCGCGGGCGGCCCGCCTGCTCTGGGGCGTGATGACAACCGAGCCCCAGGCGTCGGGCTACTCGCTCATCTACGAGCGATTCCCCTACTATCTGGGTCAGGGCGAGCGTGAGCGGCGCCGGCCCCTCGTGGACGAGATGCTGGGGCTGCCCGCCGGCGCGACGGGCCCGCGCGCGATCCTCCGCCACGATTGCGACGACGCGCTGGACCTCGACCGCTGGGCGGAATGGGAGGCCGACCGAGGGATACAAAGCGTCACCTTGCTGCGCGCGCCGGTCCCGGCGGACGGGACGCGCCCGGAGTACCTTGTCGCTCCCCCGAACTACGATGTCGAGGAAGATCGCATCGGGCGGTTCGTGGAGGAGGGCCGCGCGCGGGGAAGTGAGTTCGGGCTGCATTACTCGTCGCCGCATCCGACGGTGGTTCGAGCCGAGCTTGCCAGGCTCCGGGCCGCGACCGGACTGGCTCCCCCACTGCCTGCGAGCGCGCACTACCTCCAGTCGAGCGGGGCCACCGTGCGCGCGTTGGATGGGTTGGGTGTCTCGCACGACTTTTCGTTCATGGACTTCGCCTCGTACGCGGGCCGCGCGATTCCGCCCGGCGTCCCCGCCCACCCCGGCTTCCCGACGGGAACGACTCACGCCCACCTCATGTGGGATCCGGTGGAGGGGCGATGGCTCCGCCTGGTAGCCGTCCCGGGGGCGCTGGAAGAGGAGTTCGTCGCCGGCCGCTGCCCGACGGCGCCGAGGGATGAGGACATCGGGGCCTACCTGGACCTGTTCGCAGAGCATAAGGGCGTGCTGGTGCTCAACTGGCACACAGACCGGTGGGAGCTGGTGCCGCTTCTGGAGGCGCTGGTCGAGGAATTGCGGCGACGCGGCTTCACCTTCATCACCACCGCCGACCTGAGGCCGCAGCCTGCGCCGGAGTCGGGCCGAGGTGAAGTCGCTGACCCCAGAGTCGGTGCCCCCGCGGTCTAGAGCGCATTTCATAGCCTTAGACCGGCTGGCTGATCGGCCCACACGCTGGCATGAAATGCGCCTACCAGCGCCTGTCGCCCTCGCCGGGCCCGGCGCGCGGTTGTCAGCGGGAGTCACAGGATGAGGGGCGCGGGCCGCCAGGCTTTCCCGTCGACGTGGGTAAGAGCAAAGGCAGCCCACACGTCAGTTGGAGGTATCCATGCTCTATCGTGATCTGGGAAAGACCGGGCTGCGCGTTTCCGCGCTTGGATTTGGCACCATGAGATTCAGGATCGTCGATGGAAACGTCGACGAGGAACTCTCCATCAGCGCCCTGCGCCGAGCGATGGATCTGGGAGTCAACTACTTCGATACGGCCGTCGGGTATTGCCGGGACCAAAGCGAGGTCGTCCTGGGCAAGGCGCTTGCGGGCAGGCGCGAGGGGATGGTCGTGTCGACCAAGTATCCCCCATGGCCCCCGCGCACCAAAAAAGCCGATGACTGCCGTCAGATAATCGAGCAGTCCCTTTCCCGCATGAACCTGGACGTCATCGACGTCTACCACATGCACTGTCTCGACTGGGAGACGGCGCAAGATATTCTGGCCAAGGGAGGCGCGCTGGACGGCGCGCGCAAGGCGAAAGAGGAAGGTCTGGTCAAGCACCTCGCGTTCTCCTTCCACGACGAGTCGCCGCGGATGATCGACATCATCGAGGCCGGAGGGGACTTCGACGTCGTGACCTGCCAGTACAACCTCCTGGACCGGGCAAATGAGGAAAGCATGGCCTATGCCCGCGGGAAGGGATTGGGCGTGGTGGTGATGGGTCCAGTCGCAGGGGGCCGCCTGCGGTTCCCTTCCGAGGTAATCGAGGGGATGGTGCCGGGCGTCAAGAGCAGTCCCGAGATAGCGCTCCGGTTCGTGCTGGCCAACCCGCACGTCAGCGTGGCGCTCTCCGGCATGGACACGGTTGAGGTGGTCGAGGAGAACGTGGCGACGGCGAGCCGAGAGGGGCCTCTCAGCGATGAGGAGCGCCGGCGGGTCGTGGAGATGCTCGAAGAGAACAGGCGTCTCGCCGATCTCTACTGCACGGGCTGTGGCTACTGCATGCCGTGCCCGAATAAGGTCAACATCCCGGAGAACTTCCGACTGATGAACCTGCATCGCGTGTACGGCCTCACGGAGGCGGCGCGAGAGCGGCACGCGTGGTTCGGCCCCGATTCGCATCAGGGCAGGGCCGCCGGCGATTGCGAGGAGTGCGGAGAGTGCGAGCCCAAATGTCCGCAGAAGATAGCTATCATCGACCAACTCAGAGACACTCACGCCGCCCTCGGAGGTGGCGACTAGCCTGCGCCCGCGGCAGACCAAGCGGCTGACTTGTGCATCAGCGCCCGCCTGGGTATAATGGCGGGCGCTCCGCCATGACCCACAAGTCCTCAGACGTCATCTCGAAGCAGGTTCGCGATCACACTGACAGGCAGAACTCAGGCCGGGCGGCGCTGCTCTATCTCTCCCTCGCGGCTGCGGTCGGCATAGCATTCGTCTTCGACGAGCGCGTGATGGCGGTGGTCCGCCCGATCGAAGACTCCGCCTTCGCCAACTTCCTCGACCACACCCTGCGATGGTTGGGCGACGGCAGGTTCCAGGTGCCCGCGCTGCTCGCACTGCTTGCCGTCGGACTTCGACTTGACCGTCGTCTGACGAGGGCGAGCGGCTACGGGCTACTGGCATTTCTCATCTCCGGCGGCATCGCGAATGCCCTCAAATTGCTGGTCCACCGCGCACGCCCGTGGCGCACCGTGCCGCCGCCCGAATCCTGGTCCGGATATCTGCACCTGCCGGAGTTTCACTCTTTCCCGTCGGGCGATACGAGCACGACGTTCGCGCTCGCGGTCACGCTCGGGGGTTGGTTCCCGGGGCTGCGCGGCGCGCTGCTGGCGGGGGCGGTGATGGTGGGCCTGGCACGGATTCTGGTGGGAGGCCACTACCCCTCGGACGTTTTTGCGGGGGCGCTGCTTGGGATCGCGGTGGGGCATCTGGTCAATAGGCTGGCAGACCGGCGGGGAGCGAAACGACTCTCGTCGGCGCCGACCGACCCCGCCGTGGAATCAGTGACACTGAAGAGGGCCCGACGCGCCGCTCTGGCCGCGCTTCTCCTGGGGGTCGCCATCATCTTCCTGGCCGGCCTGGGGTGGTTACCATTGGTGGAGAGGGACGAGGCCCTCTACGCCGAGGCCGCGCGCGAGATGCTGGCGAGCGGGGACTGGATCACGCCCCGAGTCAACGGGGTCGCATTCCTGGAGAAGCCCCCACTCTACTACTGGCTGGCGGCCGCGAGCTACCGACTCTTCGACGTCTCTCCCTTCGCGGCGCGGCTGCCCTCGGCGCTTTCGGCTATCCTGACGGTGATGCTGACCTTTGCCGTCGGGTCCCGCGTGTGGGGCTGGCGCGCCGGTCTGCTGGCAGGTATCGCCCTGGCGACCTCCCTTCAGATGGCCCTGATCGGCCGCCTTGGAATCATGGACGCGCCGCTCGCGCTGCTCACCTTCCTGGCACTCCTCTGCTATGTATCGTGGCGTCAGCGGGGAGCCGCGTCGGCGGCCGCCGGATTCGGTGCGCTCATAGGGCTGGCGGTGCTCCTGAAGGGGCTCGCGGGCGGCCTCGCGGTCGGCGTCGCGCTCCTTCACCTGCTTCTCCAGGTCGCCCGCGGATATCGCCCGCGACTTTCCGGATCATCGGCGCGCGCGGGGCTTGCCGCGGTCGGCGCTTTCGCCATGGTGGCCGCACCGTGGTTCGTGGCGATGGCCGGCCGGCACGGGGAGACGTTTGCGGAGACTTTCTTCGTGCGACAGCACTGGCAGCGCATCGCCAGCCCTCTCCAGGGACACGGAGGCTCCATCGCCTTCTATCTCGCCCTCATCGCTATCACATTCTTTCCCTGGGTGGTGTTCCTCCCGAAGGCGATGAGCGAGCGCGCACACCGGGCGACGGAAGCGCGCAACTTGTGGCATTCGCTGTGCGTGGTCTGGATTGGATCGGCGCTGGTGGCCTTCTCCGTCATCGGCACGAAGCTGCCTGGATACGTCACACCCCTCTTCCCGCCGATGGCGCTGCTGGTCGGAGTCGAGCTGGACTGCCGCATGCGCGCGCCCATGCGAGCGACCTGGATTGCCGTCGCCGCGGTCGGCCTCGTGCTGGCTGGGCTCGTCGGCCTGCTGCCCCTACTGGGATCTACCGTCGGCGCCCGCGTCGGCGCCTCCCAGGAGGCGTGGCGGCTGGTGGTCCCGTCGGCGCTCTGGGCCGGGGCGTGCGTGGGGATCGCGCTCGGCGCGCTGCTCGGCGCGAGCGGCCGTCCAGCTTCGGGCATCCGTGTGATGGCCGGCGGGCAGATGGTTGCCGTGGCGGTGGTCCTGGTCGGCTTCCTGCCGGTCCTGTCGCCCTACCTCGGCGGGGCGACCGCGACCCTCACCGGGATCGCACGAGCCGAACTGGGCGGCAGGCAACTCGTCCTCTACGACACCTACCCGGAGGCGGCCGCCTTCGAGCTGGAACGGCCGTTACTTTCCTTCGAGAGGGAGCAGACGGCAGAGGTGTACGCGGCGCTGCGGGCCGGGCCCACTTTCGTGATCGCGCCCAAGCGAGCGCGGCATCTGTGGCGCGGTCTCCCGGTGCGACGAGTGTGGACGTCCGGCGACCGGATGCTTCTGGAGATCGAGGGGGCGGAGAAGAGCGGTTCTCGCCATAGGTCGCGAGCGAGGGACTAGCGAAGAACACGACTATCGATTCACCGAGGTGACGAACATGTCCAGCGTAAACTTCGATCAAGTTAGAGCGTGCATCGATGTCCCGGAGAACGCCGAGCGGCTTCTCTCGAAGTGTGAGAAGGAGATAAGCCTCAGCGTGAACCTCCTGCTGTACCCACACGGCCTGGTGGAGGCCGACGCCTATGTGGTGTACCACAACACCGCGCGCGGCCCCGCAAAAGGAGGGCTGCGCATCTGGCCGACGGTGAGCCTGGATCATACCCGCGCTCTCGCCGAGCTGATGACGTGGAAGACCGCTCTCGTCGGCGTGCCCTTCGGGGGTGGCAAGTCAGGCATCAGGCTTGACCCTCGCGAGCTGCCAGGGGCGAACAAGACCGCGATCATCAAGGAATATGTGCACATGATCTCCGGCGAGCTGCAAAGCGGCGCCTATGTGCCTGCCCCGGATCTGGGCACGAACTCGGCCGACATGGCCGTAATCTACGGGGAGACCCACATCCCGGAGTCGGTGACGGGGAAGCCGCCGCGGGTGGGCGGCCTGCCGGGCCGCCGGGAGGCCACCGGGTATGGTGTCGCCCACATCGCGTCGTTGGCCTCAGATGCCTTGCTGAAGAAGCCCATAGACGAATGTCGGGTCGCCGTCCAGGGATTTGGAAATGTTGGCGAGTGGACGTGTCGCTTTCTGAAGGAGCGGGGAGCGCGCATCGTCGCGGTTTCAGACATGAGCGGCGGCGTGTACCGCGAAGACGGCTGCCCGCTCGGCGATCTGTGCGACCACGTGGCTGCGAAGGGCGGCGTGGCGGGGGCCCAGGGCGACGCCATCACCAACAAACAGCTCCTTGCCTTGGAGGTTGATCTCCTGATCCCTGCGGCCGTGGAACA
>Ga0307377_10008150_pt1 | contig 10680 bp, 15 predicted proteins | sample TR3MG_FD_202535 | JGI IMG/M metagenome (GOLD analysis project Ga0307377, IMG submission 202535) | Soil microbial communities from Risofladan, Vaasa, Finland - TR-3 | ecosystem: Environmental > Terrestrial > Soil > Coastal area > Acid sulfate soil | place: Finland: Risofladan, Vaasa | collected... | reverse complement strand
CCTACGGTTACATATGTTCTCGCGGAGATCTCCCGGATATTTCTAATTAAGTCCTTCCAAATTTTCTTCCTCCCTGCCATTTTTTCAGCGTCTTCAGCACAACAAGCATCTAAGCTGATTGAAAAATCATTGCAACCCCTATTTATAAGGTCTTCGTACAGAGAAAAATCAGCACTGCCATTTGTAGAGATAGCAATTCTTTCCACTCCAGAATTCTTGGCGTAAGAGATTAAATCTGGAAGCCATTTGACTACGGTGGGTTCCCCGCCAGAAAACCGGATATTCTTAATAGCCTGCCCATTCGTTGACCAAAGGTCGACGTAATGGCAGGCTTCTTCAAATGTCAATTCCGCTTTTGGACGATTTCCATATACCCAAGGAGACAATCCCCGGCAATACGGGCAACGGAAATTACATGTTTCTGTAAGAATTATTTCCCCCCTCATCATACGAGAAGTCGGAGAGGAAGTCCTGGCCCGTTCATCGGATAAAGTGTAAAACCCTATTTTTTCTAAGCTATCAGACATGGTTTCGCCTTGAATGAGACATCTTCTAAACGGAAAAAAGTTTAGGATGTGACACTTGTCAGGCTATTAAGAGTTAAATCGGGATCCGGACCGGGATTGGGATCCAGACTGAGACTGAAATCGAGCCTGAGATTTGGGCAGGTATCGGGAACCGAACCGGGATAAAAAACCAAAGCTTTCCCCAGACCGGGAACCAGACCAGGACCCAGTTCCCAAAAAGGAACTAGATCTAGACTGATGGGCTCCGGATCCCAACCAATATAAAGAATTTTGATCCGATCCCGTATTGCAAACCATCATCCCAACTGTCATGATTGTCCAACTTTAATTAAAATGCTTTTAGCAGGATCTTGATCCTGTTAGGATACGAGAACTAGAACCGGACCAGGACCCAGGCCAAGACCAAAACCAAAAACCTCCCGTACGAGATCTAGATTGGGTTCCATTTTGGGAATGGGACAAAGACCGGGACTGAGTGGTCCCATTTCGGGCCCTGAAGAACTGGGATTCTGACCGAACCCCTGGAGGGAGGCTTATTGTAATCATCATTCCTGGCGTCATTAACCAGAACCTGTTTGAGAACTGTAACGGACACCGAATTGGGAACCGGACCAAGACCTGAATTTGGACCAGCACCAAAATCTCCCACTCCAAGGCCTGGAACAAAAGCCACGCCCAGATTGAGAACTGGACCAAGACCTATCTTGGGACAAACCGGATTGAGAACCCGAAATCAGGTCAAGACCTCGAACTGACCTATTCATCATCCCTAGCGTCATGATTCTACTTCGGGAACGAAATCCGCTTTCTTATAATTACAAGGGAAACATAACGTCTGAAGGTTCTCTGGATTGTTCTTCCCTCCTTTACTCTTCGGAAGAATGTGGTCCATTGTAAGCATTACTTCATCCCCTTCTTCATCTACCCCAAAAAGATTTAGGTGACGGCCCCCTCCGTTATCTTTTTCTAGGGCCCAAAAAGAACCCTCTAATCCACAATGGACGCATTTTGGATTCTTTACCAGGACCATGACACGCCGTCCATTCCTTTCCCGGGCTCTTTTACAACCTTCTTCAAAGGTTAAAGTTTCCACTCGAATGAAACTCATTGCCTTGACAGGATCTCTTTTTTTTGGGTGGTTTTTCTTTTTGGTTACAACCCATTCTTTATATTTTGAGAGGGCTTCTGATAAGGTCTTGGAGTTAAGAAATTGTTTGTCTTTTTCTCCCAAGGGAAGTGATTTATGTTTTCCTCCCCAAAAAACTCTTGGAGGAAAAAAGTGATAAGAGAGTAACAAACCTCGGGGGGATAGAAATTGGAGAAATCCTTTTTGTCTCGCTCTCCATTTCATATCAAGAAAAGATATTTCTTCGAGGTTTTCCTGAATTTCAAAAATATGTGGGGCTCCGAAACTAAAGGTTCTTAAGGCTTCTTCATAGGTTTTGTCTCTCCAGAAGTTTATAAAACCTTCTAGTTGAGATATTAGAGAGCGAAGTTCCTCTACCTTTCTCCAAGGCTCTGGTTTCTTTTTTCTGCTCATATTTTCTTCCTTAAATAAACCGGATAATTTTCAAGGTTAGGATTCCTTTCTTTTTGAGGTAACCAGGAAACGCTCCCTTTATACAAACTTTTTTGAGTTTTTTATTTTGCAGGTTGCTATTATATACAACCACAACAAACCTTGAAGGTAGTACTCGGATAATGTTCCTGTCCCTGAAAACAATTATCCTTCAATATTCTATATAGAGAGGGAGATTTAAAAAAAATTAAGGGGGGAAAGATGGGCCTTGATATAGAAGCCTTCAGTAAAATTCAGTTTGTTAAAAGCGGCGACGTAGAGGAAGAAGTCGAAGATCTTGTAGCTCAAGGGGTAAAAGCTTTTATGACCCCAACAAATCCTGCTTTTCCTGAAGCGGCTAAAAAACTTGTAAAAGGGGGCCTTTATCAGCTTTCCCCGGGGGGTACTACGTTTTCTTTCAGGGCAGGTAGCTACTCCTCGTATAATAGGTGGAGAGAAATCCTTTCTGTAATGTTTTATGGGTTTCAGCCTCATGGTATTTGGAGTCGCGTCAGGAAATTTAGGGGGAAACCCTTTGTGGAACTGATTAACTTCAGTGACGCAGAAGGAATTTTTGCCGGGAAAACCCTTGTCAAACTTTCAAAAGACTTCCAGCAAAATTACCCAGTGGCCAAAAATAAGATCCAAGGAGTTCTGGACGACTCCAACGAAGAATATGACCTGGAAGGCTGGGATTCCTCACAGTGGCTTTCTGTATACAAAAACTTCATGAAAGCGTTTGGTTTGGCTAGTCCTGATGGTGCCCTTTTGTTCCAGTGAACGATGAAATATAATCTTATAAGCCTCTTGTTTTGACTTTCCGGTTGAATTTGTATTCAGAGGCTCCCTTTTCAACACTGGGTCCAGATATTTTTTCTCCAACAGATTCAATCTCCCACCCTTCGCTCCAATTCTCTTCTTCTCGATCTTTAAGCCGAACTTTCGCCCCTTTCTTTAATCCTTCCTGATCAGGGAGGAACGTCGTCGTGACCTCTGTCCCGGAAAGACCTTTGCGGTGCAAGACACATTGCCGATACCATTCATGGCGGCAAGGGGGGGAACTATCTCGTTCATAGGGCATTCCCCAACGGGAATCGTCATTCATATTCGTTTCCGTTAAGTGAGAGGAGTGGGACTCGGACCCACGACCTGCGACTTAAAAGGCCGCTGCTCTACCAACTGAGCTATCCTCCCATTTTTTACAAGGCGGAGGCATGTGACTCAACCGTTTCAACGCTCTCCCCTTTCGGGGAGCTTTGTAGGCCGGCTCCGGATCCCGGTCCGAAAGCCAGCCTTGAATTGATAACGTACATTAATTGAGGGATGTGACGCAAGATCTTTTTTTAGAAGTTTTCGAGGCCCAAATAAAGGCAACTCTCTGCAGTTTTCATTTTCTTCTCTTTAGTTGTTCTGAGTAGGAGAAATCTATATCGTCCTATTTAGAGAACAATTATAGAGAGAAAAAAGACTCTTGGTTAGCTTCCTATTGATGCCTGAGAAGGGACTCGAACCCCCAACCCCTTGATTACAAATCAAGTGCTCTACCAATTGAGCCACTCAGGCTGCCGAACTTAAACGGATTTCTCCAAGGCAATGTGACACGTTATCGTTTGAAGAATTCTGCCTGGTCTACATATTGAATTCCGGCACGTTTGGCGAATGTCTTATCACTGGTGAAGTCTCCGACCATGGTTACTTGCTCCGGGTCTAGGTTGTACTTCCGAATCCAGTTGACCGCCATTCCAGGCATTGGCTTGCGACAATAGCAACTGAGAGGGGCGGATTGATGTGGACAGAAGGACCACTCAATATCCATCCCGATCAGTTCATTAGTCTTTTTGAAACAAGCCTCCGCTTGTTCTGTTGTCAGGCTCCCTTTGTGAATCCCGGACTGGTTTGAGGCACCTAACAGTCTGAATCCCCGTTCCTGATACCCCTGAAGCACTTCACGAGTATGCGGGAGAATTTCAATATCTTCTGGGTCCGTCGGGTACTTGTTTCCCGACTTGGTGCGTCGGAGTGTCCCATCATAATCCAGAATGAGGGCTTTTCCTGTTGGTTTCCTGTCGGATTCCCCTTCTAAAAATACGCTGGAAAGCTGCCAGTAGGGAATACGAAGAAAGGGGATTTTTTCGATCTCGTCCCATCCTTCTGCTAAGGTGGGGAGTTCGAATTCTTTGCGATATCGAAATAAAACGGAGGGTGGAAACAGATTGGGGTGCTTAGCTTCTTTGATCTCTTCTATATTAGGAATTCGTCCGAAGTGTTCCCACAAACGGTGGCACATATTGAGTTGTGCATCTTCAATGGTAGCCTGGAGATGCACAACTTTGGCTCGTCTCCCCTTAGCATGTGCAATTTTGATTAATTCTGCTCGAGACGCTGCCGTCGGGTATGTGTTATCCAGAACGACACCCCTCCTTAAACTTTTACTTTCAGAGAGAAAAACATCTACTCGACGATGCAACTCTGAGATAGATCCCCCAAGCTGGTCTCTGTTGAAGCGAGCATATCGCAAGTCAATGTACTTGTTTGTCAGGGTCGTTTTCCCAGAAGCTGGGTAGCCCAATACAACAACGATCCCCATAATTCCCCCTAACATTTGGTAAGAGCGTCGTCACACGGGTTAGAGCTTTGTTTGAGGGCAGCTTCCCCAAAAGAACTCAATCCCAGTATCTGCCCACTCTCCATGAGATCAAAATGGTGGGACTCTAGTTCTTTAATCTTATACCATGAATGAATGTTGTTACAAAGCCAAAGGATGAGGTTTTCAGGGGAGGCTTTTTTAAAACCTCCAAAATTACGCGCCCATTTTTGATGGGGATAGTCTTTGACAGAAGCCCCCTCAATTCTCCAGGAATTTTCAGGAGATTGACCCAAAAAGACTTCGACCTCATACCATATCCCTTCCGAGGTTTCCCCCTTAACACGGATATGGAACATTATTTTTAGGCCCTGATCCCCGTAAAACCACATGGGGAAAAGTTTATCTATCCCGTAGTTTCTTTTCACATAGGTAAATAGACTTTCTTTCAATTCTTCTGCAATCGGAGACCTCTTGAAAATCTCTGTAAGGGCTTGTGGAACCATTTTTTTGATCTCGCCACGATTTCCAGAGATTTTCTACTTTTCTTGGTTCCAGGGCATCTGCCTTTCGAAGCATTCTCGACAGAAGACGTGGGGTCCCATGTGGGTCCCACAGCCCATAAAGTATCCCGTGAGGTTGCCATCCCTGGGCACATCGGCACCAAGAAGCCAACCGCGGAGGATAACTCCCTGCATGGGGTCCTTGATGGGCTTTCCCGCTTTCCGGCAGTTACAAAGAAGGTACCCGTCCTCGTTGAAAGGAAGCTCGTTTCCGTTGTGGAGAATACCCGGGTCGTTCCCGTTCTCTTTGATCCCGTATCCCATTTCGACCAGTTCTCTGTGAAGCATTTGGAGATAAAAATCCTGTTCGGCTCCCGGGTTGCACTCGAGAGCCTTCTCGGCATGCTGTTTCCATTGAAAACGTTTCATTTTATTCCCCACTAAAAACACCGACTGTTTGGGTGGAGCGGTTTTTAAGAAGTCTTGCTCGGAGAGTTGTTCCACGGCAAAAGGTAGGTCGCGTGGTCTTTCCACTCTCCTTGCGGGAGGTCTAACGCAACCTCCCTGTACCAAATATAGATCGTTGAGTCATCTGCGCGTTCCCGGCGCTGTACTATATACGCCTCTGCGTCTTCAAGTTTTGTAAAGACACACAACGGAGTGTCATTTTGGCAGATAACGTAAATCTTCATAAACTCTTCTCGTATTCTTCTACAACTTTAAAGGCATAGGCAGTCCAACACTTCGGATTTGTAATATACCAAGACTTCCATTGTTCGAAAGTCGCTGGAGTCGCTTCTCCTGGAGCGAGATATTCTCTTCGAAGTCCAGGATTATAACTGCCAAGGAGGGCTCCTCCCAGGCCGTACCACCCTCCCTTAAAAATGCTAGCTTTCTTGTCCGCTACGATGTCGGCTTCCGATCTCGACTCCGCAAAAATTGCAAGAAATTCTTCACAATTTCCGGAAGGCATCCCATAACTTAAACGGTAGAAAAATACCATGTCTCTGTTCCTCTTATCAGAAGAGGCTTAGAAAACCTATAACCGGACTAGGAGACCTTCCCGAGAGATCTCGATGTCATATTCCTTATCCGGAGCAAAGGGTGGTTGTCCGATAGGCATAGGGAACAGGATCCTCCCTCTTGTTACAGATAGATCGTAAGATTTGGAATCGCTGTTTACAGGGTCGGTAGTTACGGCGACTTCATTATAGGTGTTTGAGAAGGTGATGAAGACGGGGTCCCCTCCTTGTAAAGGAGCCCCTTTCATATGGACATGTGCCTCAAATGCCGAACGGGGAATGCAGAGTCTTCGATCTGAATGCACCTTAGCTATGAGGTCTACCTGTGTGGGTTTCCCTGCCAACTTTACCGGGGCCTTGGAGGCCTGGGGGGTAAGCTGGGACGATTGGACTGCTTGTTGTGTATTTTGGTAAGTAACTTGCTGTTGCGGAGTCAGGGGGACAAGAGTCTGAGGAGACCCCATAGGGTTTGGGATATGAACCTCAAAATCATGTGCGTATCCTGTTGTATCATCCGGGCAGTAGACAAAAACGGGAATTCCGGCAGGGGTCCTTTCTGTCCCTTCCGTAATCCGAGAAACTTGGTAAGGGTATGCCTGGGTTCCATCTTGGAGGGTATAACTAGGCATTCCCCCTCCGTAGAACAAATCCCGGACATAGTTCCCGACACTTAGAGAACTAAATCGAAGATCAGGTCGGTGGACTCGGAGGTCCCTGGAAATTTCTCCAGAAGAAAAAGCCTGATTATTTTCCACATGAAAGCTAATCAGATCGTGAACGGCATCTCTCCAAGTTGTCGAGTTTGCAATTGCATTTTGTACTGTCATAGGTCTCTCCTCTTCCCTCATTTGGGGTGACAGGGTTATGTAGACTCTAATATTGATTACCCGAAAAACGACTTTATAAAGGGAAATTTGCCCTTAAATCTTTTTAATTTTAAGGAACCAGGATATGCTACTTGTCGATTTCTTGGATACCTTTACTATTGCACCCGGCTTCACTTCTTGCCTTTATTTTGGTCTTTCTCAAAGCTTCTACATATTCGATTTTTCTCCGGGCCTCTTTTTTATCCGAGAAGTCCCCAAAAAGCATTCCTTCAGGATCTTCTCTGGAGTCCCATATTCCACCCAAAGATTCCTCCCCATTTTCTTCTATTTTGATCTCTAGGGCCAAACCTAAAGGATGAAGGAAAAGGCGATTAAGTTCTTGCAGGAATCCCAGGTCTCGGAATTCGGATACCGTCATATATTTCATGTTCAACCTTTTTTTCTTTTCATCCAAGCTTCATTGACAAGTTTAGGGATTCCTTTTTGCTTGAGAGTGTTAACCGTATCTTTAAGCCCTGCATTTTCAAGGGCAACAAAAAGTGCGGCTAAGACTTCCGGGGCATTATACCGGTTAAAGGCTTCCCTCCGCATTTTTTTTCTGACATAAAGAGAAGCAATACGATTCGCGGAGAGGTGTTTTTTAGAATCAGCCATTTTTCTATCCTTGATTGAAGGATCCCACCTATGCAAGCCAATAGAAAAATTACTGTTTATTTAAAATTTCTTCAAGTTCCTCCTCGATCCCAAGTTCTTCCCCTTTCCCAAGAAAAGAAAGCGCCTTAAAAAACCCCTCAAGAACCCCACAAGTTTCCAAAAGACCAAAGGTCATTTTTTGGACGAGAGCTTTGGAAAAAGCATCGATATCTTTCTTTTTGAGGTTCAAGAAAGAAATGGAAAAGAAATATAATCGGAGAGCACCTTCTGTCTCTTTATCTAATAGCCCTTCTCGTTTAAGGGCCCCTACCCATTCTTCAAAGGCTTCAGAATCTTGGAGGTCAAGAGACCTTTTTCTTAAACCTTCCAAACTATTCATCCAAACTTTCCCCAGAAATATCTTGAGAGGTACCTTTGGAGATTCATTCCGATAAAAAAACACGAAAGGAGTAGTGCAAGCGCACTTATCCCGCCAATCTCATAGGAACCCAAGAGGAGTCCAATAAAAACGGCTAGATTGACTACAAGAAAAAGTTTGGCACTAAACGGTGCCAGGACATTCATTTAATTTCCCGAACAAGCTGGGGAGGTGTAGTTAACTGCAAAGGTTGGTCTGCTAACATATATTCTCCCCTCCACTCAACATAGACATCCTCTGTAGTGAAGAAAAAAATAGCATCCCCGTTGCTCCCATAGCTCCCATCGAGATCGGGGGAAGAAATTACCAGGTATGTGTAGGTTTCTCCTGAATGGTCCATACCAACAATCTGGTCCGGTGAAGTGAGTAGAGAGTTTACGGAACTGACTTTTCCTTTCATGGTATAGAAAGCCATGACTTTTCCGTAACTAACAAGATAAATATAACTGATTTTCTCACTGTCATTAAACCTTTCCAGACGTCTGGAGAGGTTTCGTCTTTCCAGAGAATCCTTAAGGCGAGGAGGGGGAACCGCTTCTACTAACCGTTGGTGGTTTTCTTCTGTCTGCTCCATTTCTCGTTTAGTACTTTCTCCTGTTTTGATGTTTTCCGAACAGGAGATAGAAACGAAACAGATCACGGCTAAAATAGGGATTAAAACCAGTGTTGGATTGCGCATTTACATTTTTCCTTATTTGAGGGTGTCAGGAAGGTCATGGTCTTTGAAGAGTGCTCTATTTTCCATCTTCGATTTGGCATTATAATCTGCAACCACGGAAGCCCTTTGATTTTTAAGCCCTAAGACAACGGAGTTTAACCTATTCCATTCCTGTTTATCCTCAAATCCCCAGTCTTTCCGAGAATTTTCTTTGAGGCTTTCCTCAAGACTTTCGAGAGCTGTCTGGGCCTGTATGAGTTGGAGATCGTATGCATCTACTTTCTCCTTTGTTTCTTTAAACCATTCGTAATTAAATATGACATTATCAGCGTCCATTGTCTTTTCGGCGATGTCGGTAGCTGTCCGGGCGGGCAACGTAATGATTTGCACAATCCAGACAATAAAACCGATTATTAAGGTAATAAGGACCACGTAAAGAATCCCAAGAATAATCGTCCTCAGGGGCCTCTCTTCCCACCTCTGTTCCAAATCTTTTACGCTAGGCATTTTGCCTCCTCTTTTCCAGGGAAATTGATGAGTTTAATCAGGACTCCTCATCCTCTTTTGGGCCTGTTACACAACTGCATTCCCGCCGTGTCCACTGCATGCTGTGCTGTGATTTTGCCCCCGATCTGCCCCACACACCCCGCAAATCTCCTGTACGCGCACTAAGGTTGGGGTGTCCATGGTCGTTATGCTGCAGAGCATATCCCTGGCCCTCTCCAGGTCCTCAAGTGTAAACTTGTTGCCCTCAAAAGACCGTGTGCGTTGATATACGTTGACGGCCCACCGAAGGAAATCTGGTCCTTCCATCTCCAGCAGAGTAGCGGCTACGCAGAAGACCACGTCCAATGCAGATTCCGTTTCTTTGCTGTTCATGTCTCTCCTTGTGCGAGTTCCGGCCCATCCCATCCCTTCGCCCACTGTCTTTCTAAGTTTTATATCCCACAAGAAACAGAAGAGTTGGGTAAAATCTCAGAGCGGAGTTCTTGGGAGTGTTCCACCATTTTTTCTATTATGGCAATAGCCCTCTCGGCTGAGGCCGAAATTCCCTGGAGGTTTAAACCGGGATCTGGAAAGGAAGATTCTGGTTCTCTTTCAAGTCCTATAAGTGTAACCTGTTCGTCGAATTTTTCGGTATTTTCCAGGAAACGGAGGGTTATTAAAACTCTTCCAGCACACCCCCAGATTATCATCTGGACTCCGTCAAAGACGGCTTCATATCCCCCGTGTCCGAGGTTATCTCTGGAATCCATACGGGACAAGACTTTCCGGGCTTCTTTATCTCCATCCTCGGCCAGTTTTTTCAGACGTTCCCGGTCCAATCCTGTAGGAGAGGGTGAGGGAGGGAGTTCGGTTACTTCAGAACTATAATACTCTTGGAGCCATTCAGCCCAGACTTGTTGACCGAAATCAGAGATGGCCCCATTAATCCTTTTAAGGTCTCGGCAGACCTCGGAGCAAGGGTTCTTATTCCATTTCTCCTTCATGAACTCGACCATTGTGGCATAAGTTGGGCTTTCTCTTTTTTCTTTAAGGAAAGACTCTAGAAATTTAAAGTGGTCCTTTGATCTCCCATATCTACGGGGGTCCCCCTCGAAGTATTCTTTTCCGTATCTGGCAAACCATTTATGGTCATGTTTCTCCATAAGGGCCTGCATTTGAAGCCAAGTTGTGATCACCCCTGTTTTTTCATAAAACTCTAATTCTTCTTTGAGATGATTTTCCACATATTCTAAATAATGTTTATGAGCCCTCTTTTTGTATTTTTCATACGCCTCTTTTTGGCTCTTATAGAGAAACATAAAAAGTTCATTGATTGTATCAGACCACTCATGAGAGAGATTTTGGGGAAAGTTTAGAATTGGGGAAAACTCTGTAATAATTCCCAAGGGGCATTTTTCTTCTTCCCATTTTTGGAGCTGACTC
>Ga0307377_10008148_pt1 | contig 10682 bp, 8 predicted proteins | sample TR3MG_FD_202535 | JGI IMG/M metagenome (GOLD analysis project Ga0307377, IMG submission 202535) | Soil microbial communities from Risofladan, Vaasa, Finland - TR-3 | ecosystem: Environmental > Terrestrial > Soil > Coastal area > Acid sulfate soil | place: Finland: Risofladan, Vaasa | collected... | reverse complement strand
CGCTGGGCGTTGGCGCGGCGCATCGTTATCACCTGGTTCCTGACCCTCCCCGGTGCCGCCGCCATCAGCGCCGTTTGTTACTACATCATACATTACGCGTTCGGCATAGCGTAACTCTCCAGGAGGAAAATATGGCAACTCGCGCACTCGTTATCTCCCTCGCAGCCTGCGTGGCCTTCTTCGCCGGCTGCGGCCCCTGCGGAAAAAAAGAAACGCCCCCGCCGCCCACCGCCATCGAGGAGGTGCTGACCGAGGCCGTCAGCCAATGGGAAGTGGGCCGCTGGTGCGAGTACCGTCTTACGAGCGGTAGCGGTAAGGAGTCGGAGGTCCTCGTCGCGCTCACCGGCAAGGAAGGCCGCGGCGGCCGGGATTACTTCTGGCTGGAGGTCGTCGTCGAGCGCGAAGGCCGCAAGGCCGTATCCAAAGCCCTCGTGCCCCAGCTCGAGAGCATATCCTTCCTCAAAAGCGGCAAGGACCTGGCGGAGGAATCCGAACGCCTTATCGTCAAGGTGGGCGACGCGCCGGCGGTAGAGCTGCCGCTCAAGGAGCTCCAGCTGCTGCAGAAGGCGATGGAAACCGTAGGCCAAGGGCCCGACTTGAACGAGGTCTTCGGCGGCGGCGCGGGCGTCGACGCCGAGGAGGCCGGGGCCGCTCCCTACGAGACCCTCGCCGGTAAGAAGCTTAGCTGCGAAAAGCTCGTCCTCACGAAGGCGGGACGGGAGGCCGGCTACGTCTACGTCGCCGAGGAGATACCGATCTTCGGTATCGCCTTCTCCGAACACGAGAAGGGCACGCTGGCGCTGGTCGACTTCGGCGACTCCGGCGCCACCACCGCCATCACGGAAGAGCCCCGGAAGCTCGACCTTATCGGCATCGCCGAGGGTTTGAAAGACATTAAAATAAAATAATCACACTATGGCGAAACCGAAACCCAACCCGGGCCCCGAGGCCGAAGCTCCCTTCGGCGAGGGCAAACCGGTCTTCGTCGTCGGCGAGGCCGGGTCCAACTGGCGGGCGGGCGTGCTGGGCGGCGACGAGGAGCGGGCCCACGAGCTCATAGACGCCGCGGCCGACGCCGGCTGCGACGCCGTCAAGTTCCAGGTCTTTCGGGCGGAGACGATATACGCCCCCGGCGCGGGCCAAAGCGACTACCTGGCCGAGGCCGGCATCCGGGAGGACGCGCTCGAGCTCCTACGCAGCCTCGAGATGCCGTACGAGATGCTGGCCGAGCTGGCCGCTCACGCCCGCGAACGCGGCCTGGAGTTCATGGCCTCCGCCTTCTCCGTAACCGACGCCCGGGCGGTGGACCCGCACGTCACGGTCCACAAGGTGGCCTCCTCCGAGCTCAATCACCTCCGCCTGCTGGAATTCTTGACGGCTACCGGCAAACCCCTCCTGATGTCGACCGGCGCCGGCACGTACGCCGACATCCAACGCGCGCTCGACTTCGTACGCGCCGCGGCCGACGTCCCGGTGGCGCTCCTGCAGTGCACCGCGGCCTACCCCACGCCTCCCGAGGCCGTGAACCTTCTCGCCATCCCGACGCTGGCCGAGACGTTCGGCGCCGTCGTCGGCCTGTCGGACCACTCCGCCGACCCGGTGGCCGCGCCCGCCGCGGCCGTCGCGCTGGGCGCCAAGGTGATAGAAAAACATTTCACCCTCGACCACGGCCTTCCCGGACCCGACCACTCCTTCGCCGTCGAACCCCACGAGCTCACCGCCATGGTCCGGGCGATACGGCTGGTGGAGAAAATGCGGGGCACCGGCGAAAAGGAAGTCCAACCCGCCGAAGAGGAGCTATTCCATTACTCGCAGCGCGGCATCCAGGCCACCTGCGACGTCGCCGCCGGCGACGTACTGCGCGAGGGCGAAAATATAGACATCCTGCGCCCCGGCAAGAACCGCAAAGGTTTGAACCCGTTTCGCATAGACGACGTGAACGGCCGCCGCGCCACCCGCGACATTCCCGCCGGCGACGGCATCGGGGAGGGCGACTTCGCTTGACGGCCTCCCGCGGCCGCCACCGCCGAAGAGGGTTATGGTAGAGAGAGCGTTCTGGGAAAACCACCACGCGCGCCGGCGCATGGTCTACCCCGCCGAAGAGGTCGTGCGGTTCGTGGCCTACGCCTTCCCCCGCGAGGAGGACCGCCGCAACCTTCGCGCCCTCGACCTGGGCTCCGGCTCCGGGCGCCACACCGTCCTCCTGAGCCGCTGCGGCTTCCGGACGTTCGCGCTCGACTACTCCTTACAGGCCGCGCGCAACGTGCGGGCCTTCCTGGCCGAAGAGGACCTCGCCGGAAGCGCCGCTTGCGGCGCGTTGGACCGTCTTCCCTTCCGTGATAATTCTTTAGACGTCGTCCTGCCGTGGGAGTGCATATTCTACGGCGACGAGGCCGCGGTCGCCGGGGCGGTGGCCGAAGTCCGGCGCGTCCTCGCGCCCGGGGGATGGTGCTTCACCAACCTCCGCTCGCCGGAGGATTCGCACGTTACCGAGTCCGAAAGCGCCGGCGGCCGGACGCTCCTCAATCGCGGCGAGTGGGACGGCCTCCGCTTCACCGTGTACGACGAGGAGGGCGCGCGCGCTCTCTTCGCCGACGGCTTCGACGTGGTGTGGTTCGACCGCTACGCGATCACCCGCCGCAACGAGACGTCTCGGGATGCAGGATGGATGCTGCTCGTCCGCAAAAAGTAATCGCCCTCCACCAACCGGTATACCTTCCCTTCGCGGGCTTCTTCCGGAAGATGGCTCGAGCCGACGCCTTCGCCTTCTTGGACTTCGTCCAACTCAGCAAACAGAGTTGGCAAGTCCGCAACCGCATCAAAACGCGCGAGGGGCCCCTCTGGCTCACGGTGCCGGTTTACGTCAAGGGGAAGCACGACCAGCTCATCCGCGACGTCCGCGTCGCGGAAGGGCCCTGGCGCCGCAAACACCGCGACGCCATCCGCCAGAGCTACGCCACAGCGCCGCACTTCGCCGACTACGCCGGCTTCTTCGACGACGTTTACGGCCGCGAGTGGAAGTGGCTCGTCGAGCTCAACCTCCATATAATCGACGGCCTGCGCCGCTTCCTGGGCGTCGAGACGCCCGCGGTAGACGTAAAGGGGATGACCTTCGCGGGGACGAAGACGGACCTCGTCGTCGACATCTGCAAGAGGCTGGGAGGCACGGCGTACCTCTCCTCCGACGGCGAGGCGGCCTATATTGAAAAGGAGAAATTCGAGGCCGCGGGCCTGCGCCAAAGCTACCTCGGCTGGGAGCCGACGCCGTACCCCCAGCTCTTCGGCGACTTCGTGCCCAACCTCTCGGCGATAGACGTACTCTTCAACTGCGGCCCGGCGAGCCTGGACGTGATTATGGGGGAACCTCCCGGCAAACCGTGACGGCCGCCGCCCAAACGCGGCCGCACCTGCAGGTGCGGCCCTACGTATTACTTCTTCGCCGCGGGCGCGACTTCTGGTCGTTGGCGCACCTGGTCTTCGTAGGGGACGACCTTCAGGTCGGCCCACCGCAGTCTTTAACAATGTGAAGAAAGGCCGGCTGGCGCCGTACGTAGGAGGCCCCGAGGATTAATAAACGTTCGTAGGGGCGACTGGCCAGTCGCCCCTACCTCCCCGACGCCAAAAAGCAGGCCACGAAAAAACCGCCCCGGGGGGCGGTTTTAATATTTCCGGAAAAGTAGCGAAGCTCACATATCCAAACGTGCGATTACCCTCGCCGCTTCCTCGCGGTCCTTCTCGAAGACCATTATTTCGCCCCAATACCCCTGGCCCACGACCAGCACGCCGTTATACCAGGGGACCTGCTGCGAGACTACCTGCGCGTCGACGCCGGCCTCCCGGAGGGCGTCCGCTACGCGAATCGCCTCCGGCTCCGAACCCGCGCGAAAGACGACCGCCGTGTCCTCGTGCGAGAGCAGTATCTGCCTAACCTTCCCTATACTATCCACGACGTCGACGCCCTTCCACTCCGCCATCTCCGCCAGGCTCTCGTCGGCGGTGAGGTATATCGCCGGGTCGGCCGCGGCGACGGCGAGCCGTAAGCCCTCGTCCCGCGCCTCGTCCTCGTACGCCTGCACCTCGTCGGCCGGCGTAAGCTCCACGCCCTCGCGCCACAGCTCATCCATCAGGGCGACGACGCGGTCGTCCGGCAGGTCCTTCTCCTTCAACAACCTTTTTACTTCGTCGCGTATACGGCGACTGTACCCTATCTTCGCCCGGCCGTACGACAGCGCCGGCAGTATGGGCCGGGGGCTGCACTCGAGCAGCAGCTCCGCCAGCGGCGCCGCGTCGATGACAACGACCACCTGCTGCTCCCGGTAACCGGCTTTGGCCGTCATTCGCTCTCCTCTTTTAAATAGTCGAAGTACTTGAGCCCTTCGTCGCCGGGGAAGCGCTCCGCGAACGCGTCGCGTACTTTACGCGCGTCGTCCCGCCGTTCCTCTTTGTAATACGCCTCCGCCAGGGCGACGCCGAGCAGGCGCCCGGTATCGTCGTCGCAGTCGCGCCACGCGCGCTCGAGCAGCTCCACGCGGTCGCCGGCGGCGTTGATGTCCGCCGCCAGCAGGACCGCCCGGCCCCGCAGCGGCCAGGGAAGCTCGCCGTCGGCCGCCATCTCGCGGAAGACGATGTCCGCCGTCGCGGCGTAGCCGTCGGCCACCAGCGCGAGCGCGTCCACGTACGTCGCGAGCATCTCCGCTCCCACGTTTTTCTTATATAATAACAAGACGCAGTCCAGCGCCTGGTTGGCCAGCGGCGCCGCGGGGTCGCCCCGGCCGTAGGCTATAAGCTCGGCCGCGGCCTTTTCCTTCTCCCCTTCCCCGAGATAGGCCGCGGCGTCGTGGAGGGAACCGGCCGCCCAGGCCATCGCCGCCAACGCCAACGCCGATATCGATAATATTACTGCTCGCCGCATATATGAACCCTTATTCGCCTCCCGCCAGGCGGCGGTAGTATTCGGCCAGCGACGCGCGCAGGTCCGCCGGGACGTACCCCGCCGCGGGCGGCCCGCTAGCCGGCCCGGCCTCGAGCCGGGGCGCGGTGAGGGTACCGGGCAGCGGCGCCACCGTCGGCGTCGCGTACTCCCGGGCCGGCTCGGCGCGGCGCCGGCTCGAGCGCCCCTGGACCCGCAGCGCCCGCGTCGACGAGAGCATCCGCTCCAGCAGCTTCTCCTGCTTCTCGATGACGCGCTCGTCGAGGCGCCCGGCTTCGAGCTCCCGCTCGAGCTCCGCCATCTCTTCGGCCAGGCCGCCGAGTTCGCCCGCCTTCTCGGCGCCGCGGCCGCGCCCCTCCCCCGCCAACTTCTCCAACCCCTCCCGTATCATCGCCTGCTCCGCGGCCATCCGCTCGAGCGCGAGCCGGAGTTCCGACGGCGACATCCCGGGCATCATCGAAAATACCGATTTGCCCTGGCGGTTGACCTGGCGCTGGCCCTCGGCGAGCTTCTTCATCCGCTCGATCATCTCGGCCAGGCCCACCGACGAGCCGGCGGCGGCGACGTTGCTCCGCACCTCCAACAACGCCGCGGCCACGACGTTAAGGCCCGCCAACGCCCGCACGTTCGCCTCGGCCGCGGCACCGCGGTTGCCGAGCTCGACGTTACGCGCGCCGGCCTCTAACTCCGCGCCGATTTCCGCCAGCGCCTCGCCGACGGCCAGCGGCACCAGGAGCGACTTCTCCGCGGCCGCCCGGGCGTCGTCGCCTATGTCGCCGACCTCCGCCGCCAGGCCTTCCTGGCGCTCCGCGAAGGCCGGCCCGGCGCCGCCCGCCAGCTCCGCGGCCATCGCCTCCGCGCGGTGGGACGCGCCCAGTACGCGCTCAATGGCCCGGTCCAAATCGGCCAACAGCGCGCGCCGCTTCCCCTCGCGGTAGCGCGTCGACAGCTCCCGCAGCGCCGCGGCCAGTTCTTCCAACTCCTTTTCCGCCGCGGCGCCGCCGGCCGCGGCCTCCTCCATTTCGCCCGCGGCGAGGTATTGCGCCGCGCGTTCGGCGGCCCGTTTCGCTTGCCCTTCCGCGTACTCCTCGGCGATTTTGCGGAGCTCGGCCGCGAGCTCGGCGTCTACCTCGTCGAACGCCTCGGCCGACTCGCGTACGTCGGCGCCGAAGGCTTCAACGTCGCGCGCCAGCTCGCGTTGGTCGCGAGGGGAGTCCGCGGCCTCGAGCCGCTCCAGGACGTCGCGCTGCCGCTCGGCCAACTCCTCGGCGCAGGCGGCGAGGTTGCGCAGCAGCTCCTCGCGCTGCGCGTCCTTTAAGATATTTATGACGCGCTCGAGGTTGCGTTCCAGCTCGGCCTGGTCCAGCTTGACCTGCTCCATAAGCTCGCGGACACGCTCCGGGTCCACCTCGCGGAGCGCCTCCGACAGTTTGCGCAGCGCCTCCTTCGACTGCTCATCGAGGGCCTCGTTCAACAGCCGGTTCGCCTCGACGATCTTGGCCGCTAGCTCCGGGCTGATAACGTTCTCGTCGGCGCGCTCCAGCAGGGCGTCGAGCTTCTCGGCCGCTTCGCCCAGCTCGCGCCGGAGCCGCTCCTGTTCCGCGACCAGCTCGCGCAGCTCGGGCCGGGAGAACGCCTCCTCCCGCCCCCGCGCGCCCGCCTCTTCCAACTGCTCGCGCAGGCGCCGGGTTTGCTCCCGCAAGCCCGCCAGGTCCGAAACGCCCTCCGTCATCTCCTCGCTCACCTGCTCGAACATCTCCGCCGCGGTGGGGAAGCGGAAGCGGTACGTCGCCGACCGGCCGGCCTTGGGGCCGCGTACGTCGTCGTTGTCGAACGCCTCGACGTAGTACGAGACGACGTCGCCGGGGAAAAGGTCCATACCGGGCGGGATGAGGTCGACGTCGCCCTCCAGCTCGCGCCGGCCGGCGCCGGAGCCGACCTCGCCCGTCAGGCGTCGGCCGGTCGCCTCGTTGTAATAGACGACGCGCACGTCGCCCAGGCCGAAGTCGTCGGCGCAGGTGAATCGCAGCCGCGGCGAGCGCGACGTATCGGCGATAACCAGGTCCCGGGCCGGCTCGACGACCGCGACCTCCGGCGGCCCGTCCGGCTCGAGCGCGACGGCGAAGCGGGGCGTAAAGGTCTCGCCCCACTGCGACGCGGCCTTGACGCGATAGGTACCCCCCTCGGCCACGACGAACTCGCCGGCGAAGACGTCGCCCTCGGGTTCGCACGTCGCGCGGAGGCCGCCGGGCGCCTCGAGCTCGACCGCTTCCGCGCCCTCGACGCCGACCTCGACGCGGACCGTGGAACCCGCCAGCGCGCGCACGTCGCCCTCTCCCGGCGGCAGCGCCCGGGCCGGCAAGCCGGCGTACGCCGGCGGCGTCACCGCGACGCGCAGGCCGCCGAAGGACGGCGGCGGTACGACCTCGACCTTGTAGCGCCGGCTCTTCTCGCCGCCGGCGACGACGTAGTACCGGAAATCCTCGGCGCCGGCCGCCACCGAGGCGGCGAGCTCCCGCGGCCCCCGGAGCTCCATCGGGACCTCGCTTGCGGCGCCGCCCCGCTCGACGACGACGGCCGCCTCGCCTGCAAAGTCGCGCCGCAGCGTCGCCTCCACCGCCAGCGTCGCGCCCACCCCCACGCGGGCGTCGCCGGGCGACACAGCCGCGATAAGGCCGCCCGCCGGCGCGGCTTCCGCCAGGGCCGCCAGGCGGTCGCCGAGGAACCCGGGCGCCGCGAACGCGACGACCAACCACGCCGCCGCCGCGCCGGAGAGCAAGCCGAGCGGCACGAACCGATACCTCCCGGGCAACGGCGCCTTCATACTCGCCGGGAGACGCCGCTCGACGTCGCCGACGAACGCCTCGGCCAACTCGGGCGAGGTCCCGCGGTCGCCCTCGGCCGCGGCGACGTAGTACGCCGACGCCAGCCGATGCCTGAGCGACGGGACCCGCGACTCGGCGGTAACCAAGGCGTCGGCCAGGCGCGCCCGCGCCGCCAGCCCCCGGCCCAGAAGCCGCCAGAACCCGTACAGCGCGCCCGCGGCGGCGACCGCCGCCAACGCCGCGGCCGGCCACCACCCCCAAAGCGCCGAAGCACCCAAGGCGAACAACGTCGCGGCCGCGACGACGGCTATAACGCCGGCGGCACCCGCCAGCGCCGCCGCGGCGAGGCGGCCTCGCCCGAGCCGGATAACGGCCCTGATAATCTCGCGCGGCTTATCCATAGCGTCGTGACCGGTATAATTTTAACCCATTATTCGCCCCGTGCCAACATTATTAGGAAAGGACCGCCGCGGCGGACGCAACTAGTTACGCTTTACTATACGTGAAAGCTTTGCTAAAATACGCCATTATGATGACCAACACAAATCTATCGCGGCGGGCCGAGGTGACGGTTTTAATTTTAATATTCGTCCTCGCCTTGGCCCCACGGCTCTGGTGTTTCTTCCATAATTTCTTGCCCGAGGCCGACGCCGGAAACATCCTGGAGGTCGGCCGCAACCTGGCCCAAGGGCGCGGGTACGTAACGTACGCCAAATGGGACTTCTTCGGCGAGCCCGGCGCCGTCGTCCACCCGGAGGGCAACCGCCAACCGCTGGTACCGCTGGTGGCCGCGGCGACGTTCGCGCTGGGGGCGAACACCGCCGCCGCGGCGCGGATACTCACGCTCATAGCGTCGCTCGGCGCGCTGGCGTTGTTATACCTGCTCATCCGGCGGTGGCTCGGGCCGGGGCTCGCGCTGGCCGGCGTCGCTGTCGCGGCCGTCGAGCCGGCGTTCCTGTGGTTCTCGAGCCGGGTCCAACCGGAAGCGTACTTCGCCCTGCTCTTCTTCGCCGCTATCGCCGTCGCGGGCGACTTCGAGTCCGAGCGGCCCTCTCTGGTTAGACCCATTATCGTGGGCATACTTTTAAGCCTCTCGTACCTGTGCCGGTTGAACGGCGCGCTGCTGCTCGTCGCGTACGTCGCGGCGCTGTTCGTGGCGTACCGGCGGAAGGCGTTCGCGCCGGCCGGGCTGGCGCTGCTGGCCTTCGCCGCCGCGGCGATGCCGTGGTGGATACGAAACGCCCGCACCTTCGGCGACCCGCTCTACTCCCAGGCCAAGTACTTTATAATCGCGCCCAACCAGGAACAAGTGTGGGCCATCAAAAGGTACGTACCGACGTGGGCCGGGTTCTTCGCCTCGTACGACTTCTTCGGCCTGTTAGGCCGGTACGTCCGGGGCATATGGCGGGCGCTCGAGCCTTTCCTGCTCGGCAATCTCGGCACCGGCGAGCCGTTCAAAGGCGCACCGTTCGCCGCGTTCGTCTTGCTGGCGGCCGTGGCCGTCCCGGTGCTCAGGCGCCGGCGCGCGCTTCTCTTCCCGGCGCTCGCTCTGCTGGCCTCCATCGTGGGCCTCGCCGTTTGCGGCTGGGGGCTTTTCCGCTACTTCACGCCGTTCTACTTGCTGGCCATACCCCTCGGCTTTGCGGGCGTAATGCGGGCGGCGGGTTTATTCGAACGGCGGCGGCGTTGGGTCACGGCCGCGCTGGTCGTAATATTGCTACTGCCACTCGTCAAACCACTCGCTAAAACGCTCCGGTACGACGACCGGGTCGAATACCAACGCCTCGCCGACGTCGCGACGTGGCTCAACGAACACACCGGACCCGACGAGGTCGTCGTCACCTGGCCGCGCGTCGTCCAACTGCTTTACCAATACGACCGGCCCACGCTCTACTGGCCTGCCGGCGGCATTCGCGAGATCCTAGCCATCCTGACGAACTATAACGCCCGGTACGTCGTCTTGGAACCGCCCGCGCTCTCGCTCCGCCCCGGCCTTACGGCGATATGGTATAAGGGCTATACCGGCCTGAAAAAAGTGCCGACGGACATCGCGGGAAGCGAGCTGACGATCATCCGCGTCGACTACGGCGGCGACGCTTTTAAACAAGTTTATCGCCCGGAAAACGCCGACTTCATAGTGGTCTACGAAGTCGACCAGGCCAAGCTGCGTTCCACCGTATACGGCGCGTACTTGACCGGCATACAGTAACCGGCACCGGCCTTAAGCCCGGGCGGGCCCGAACGGCGTTTCTCGAGAAGGGAATAAAAAGGAACGACTCCGAAAACTGGACCGCCGCGATACGTTCATATGCGAAGCCGGCCGCCTACGGGCGGCCGGCTTTACGGTAGGCGGCCTTTATTCGAAAAATTTTGAGCTGCGGGCCGTTGACGACGAGGTCGTAACAACGTTCGGCGGCGAGCCGGCGGCGGTGGTATTCTTCCATATCCCACGTGATGACGTAATCCACCAGCGACGCCCATTTCTCCGCGTCGTACCGGCCGCCCCCTATTATCTCGACCGCGGCCGGCCGCGGCGCGCCGGGGCGGAACCGCACCGGGAAATACGGAAGCTCGGCTTCGTAATTGGAGAAATTCAGCAGGCGCGAACGCAGCGCGTAGTAGGCGCCGGCGTGCAACGTTACGCGCACCAGCCCGGGCCGGCCCTCGGCGTAATCCAGGTAAACCATCCCGGCGCCGGGCCGGAACCCGCAATCGGCGGCGGTAAGCTCGCGCAGGACGCGGTCATATTTGCGATAGTAATATAAATCGCCTACCCAGGCCGCGGCCGCCAACGTAACCGCCACGACCAGCGCCGCCGCGTCGCCCCGCCTACCGAGGCCGTCGCCGGCCCAAATAAATACGAACAGGAATACGAACGCCGCGAGGCGGGCCGAGACCAGCGAACCGCCCGCGGCGGCGTCCGGCGC
>Ga0307377_10008147_pt1 | contig 10684 bp, 13 predicted proteins | sample TR3MG_FD_202535 | JGI IMG/M metagenome (GOLD analysis project Ga0307377, IMG submission 202535) | Soil microbial communities from Risofladan, Vaasa, Finland - TR-3 | ecosystem: Environmental > Terrestrial > Soil > Coastal area > Acid sulfate soil | place: Finland: Risofladan, Vaasa | collected... | reverse complement strand
TGGACAAATTAGTGTCCACTGACGATTGTTTTTAATACCACCTCACTTTCTTTCTACAAGTTAACCATTCTGCTCTTGCATCTTCTTTTTTTGCATGCTCGTGTGTCCTCTTGTTACACATACCACAGATCAAATAGTATGTTAACTTACAACCATCCTTAATGGTCTTTAGATGACACTTGTGTCCACAAGTACAAAGAAGATTCAATAGACCTCCTATATATGGTAAAGAGCAGACTTAGGTGTTATACCCAGTCTACTTAGTCAATGAACTTCATAGATGCGATTTAACGAGGGGGCTTATGATAAGTGCACAAACCCCCTCGTATGAGGTAACAAAGCGAAATTTAGTATGCTAATGCGCGTTTAATAGTGAAAAAAATAAGAGGCAGAGCCGAAGCTCTGCCTCTTTGAGTGGAAAGAGTGAAGAATTATCTCTTCTTACTCTTTTCAGCGAGCAACGTCCGCAGGTTTTCGATCTCCGTCTTCTGGGCTTCGATCGTCTGCGAATACTGATCCTGCTTCGTCATACAGGCCAGATACCTGGGCTCGAGCACCAGCTTGATCTCCGAGTCCTGCTCCGCCTGATACATCGCAACGACGAACATGTCGCGGAGCAACGGAGAAGTAGCACACGCCATCCTGACAACCTTATCAGGGTGGAGACACAACTGAATGAGCGTCGCTTTGTTCCGACGTTCATACCCTGCAGGATCCTTCTTGAACGCCGAAGGATCGGTAACCTGAAACAGCTCGTTCAGGTTAGCTACTGAGTTGGACATTTGATTGGACATAAGAACCTCCTAAAGGTTAGTGAAGTGAAAGTTGTGATGGTAGATAGTCTGACCTACTCATCTTTATCGTTGTAGTCAATGAACGGCGTGATGTCGGTGACGTTCGATGGTGTTTCGAGTTCAGTCGGATCAGGTGTCTCCTGAATATCGACCGTGATCATTCCCTCAGATGATCCTTTTTCGAGGATACCCTTACAGTTGGATATCCAACTCTTGATTGCATTAATGTTCTGGCTGTACCACGACATAGGCATCGTGATCGTAATCGTGAATGTCTTGTACATCCTCTCCTCCTGAAGCTAGGCGTTGAAAGTAATCGACACAGTCTTCTAAGACTGTCTCGAACTCGTCGAATACGTCATTGAACATACTACCTCCTATGTAGTTATAGAGTTATGTTTCACGTTTCTTCTCTATCTTGATTATCTTCAGTCCAGCCCACCCTAATCGTTTGATCAACTCATCGACCATGTCTCCTCGCTCGATAGACTTCTTGACTTCTCCAGTAGGCATCTCGTAGTAGATATAATGCAACGCAGTGGGCGACTTGTCCCAACTGTTACCCATATCTATCTCCTTATCTTTAAACTGTTTATGATTTCTATCATTACTTCTTTACCCCATACGTCAGCAATGTGATTCCCTTCACATATGTTTACGAAAGGAATATGATACGGCTTATCAGTACCATGAAGTACTACAGCTACTTCTAGTCCGTAAGTTGTTTTACCTTCAGTTCCCTTTAGCTGTATAAGCTTAGCTGACATAACCTGTATAGACATACATATCTCCTTATCTATCACCCGGGTAGGGCGAATTGAAATATTCCTTATACTACACCCTCTGTTCCACCAGGGTGGAAATTGATACGTAATTAAAATTTTTGAATTTGACCTTTTCAACAAAATACACACTATAGACGGTGTAATTGCACTTTACACACTATAGATGGAATAACATTTTTTTGTAAAAAAATAATTTGGATTTGACCTTTTTTTCAAGTAAATGTATAATTGTGAATATATACGTAATTAACATACAAAAGGGTATATAACTGTGAATATATGTGTAGTTATGGGTATTATTTGTATGCAATATGTTATGTATCCTACAACATTAGAAGAATGTCATATGCAATGTGCTTTAGGTCTGCTTCCTAAACAATTATTTGTGTTAGCCATTAGTCCTAAACGGCCGTATGTTAATTGGGAATATATTCTTTTATATGTTTATGGTAGTCGCCAGGCGGCTGTTGCATTTGGTAATACTTTTAGTAAAGAAAGATATTATCCTGTTGTATATCCATTAATATATGGTAGAATTTCTCATTTTATATCAGAATTTGTAATTGTTGAAAATGAAAGAAGTGGTTTTAAACTTTTACAGGGGCCTGAATTTTTTCAATAAAATTCTATTTTGTAATTAGGTATTCTTTACATGAACATTCTAGATTATAATTTTCGTCCCAATCTGCAGTTACTTGACGAGTGTAAAATGCAGGTAGCGTTAGGATTGTTCCGTAAAACTTGCCATGATGTTATTGTTAAATACGGCGACTCATATGGTGATGCTTTTCCCAACATCGCGGGTTATTATTTGACGTTATATAGCCCTTTTTATGCTGGTAGTTTTTATAATGATACACTTATATTTATACCTGATGGGGCGGATTTATTTGATGATTGGTTGCGCGCGGAGCTTAAATTGGATAATGTAAATATTAGTTGGTATGACAAAGGTATTTTTCAATGGCCTAAAATTGACCATTGGAAATCCTTTATTATATGCGCTACTAACAATGAGTTTAAAATTTTGCGCCGGCCGCATAGGTTAATATGAGTAAATTATGTCGACATAATTCTTTAGCTTGTACGATTGATAATATCTTTTGGGCCGCGCCGGCATCTGTCGAAGAATGTGAGTTACAATATGCGTTAGGTACTATTGAACGCGGTTTTTGGGATATTCAATTGTATACGGATTATTATACGCCCGGTCAGTATCATTGGTGTCATTATACTTTAACAATATATGCTCATATTAAGTTTAACTATTTTGATTATACTAAAAGTAGGTTTATAGATTGGTTGAAAAATGATTTCAATGCTATAGAAATTCGTAGTTATAATATTCATTATGATGAAATTTTACGTGAGTCTTTTGTAATTATTCCTGCGCCCGATGATTTTAAAGTTCTGGGTCGTTATAATTGTAGTTAGGGTATAGTGAGTATGAATATTGAAATTTTTGGTTGGTGTGGTACATTGTGCCAAATGATCGGCATTCTTTTGAACGCCCGCAAGAAAATAAGTTGTTGGTATGTTTGGTTGTTATCAAATGTGTTTCTCTGTGTATATAGTTTTGTATTAAACCTGTGGCCGGTGTTTGTTTTGAATTTAGTGTTTGTTTTATTTAATATATATGGTTTTAGACAGTGGCGTAAAGCGTGATATGTCAAAGACTATAGACGGGATACTCATGGTGGTATCAAATCTGCAGTCCGTTGGACGTGTTCCGAGTCCAGTGAGTAATATCGGGATGGATTGGTGGAAGGCCAAATAAGTGATGTTTGATAATCAGCCCTTGAAGCCTATGGTCTTTGACTTTTAATTTAAGGAGTAGTATGAAAAGATTGAGTGTTTATTGTGCTCATCCTATTAGTGGTTTAACATGGGATGAAGTTGTAGATTATTATCAAGATATTAATTCTCTGTTAGGGGGTATGGGTTTAGATGTTTTACATCCTATGACGGGGAAGGGTGAAATTCGTACTGAAATCAGTGAAAGATTTCAGCCCGCGGATTTTAAAAGTGCGATTGCATCTAACCACGCAATTTTTGAACGGGATCGGTGGATGGTAAATCAGTGTGATATGTTGTTATTGGATTTAACTGGGACTACTACTATTTCAATTGGGTGTATGATGGAGTTGGCGTGGGCTTCATTACTCGGTAAATATACTGTAGTGATAATGGAACCTACGAATATTCATCTACATGCGTTTGTAGTTGAGGCGGCTGATATTATATTTGAAACTGAAAGTATCGCGTTAGCGTATCTTAAAAAGTTTGTTACTCAGAGTATTTAAGTGTTAATAAATAATATCTTTTTCCGGTAGTGAAGCAATATACGCCTGTGTCGTGGTTTGTCCCGCTGTGATTGCTGATGCTACTAACGCGGGGCGTATTGTGTATTGTATATTGTTATATAGTGCGCGTATTGTATTAAGTGTTGTTACTACTGTAGAGCCTGATACTGGTACTGAAATAGTCCATTTAGTTGAAAATCCTCTCCATACTGCTGGATCGGTTGGTTCTTTAATAATATTAAGTCCTAAATCTGCTAACGCTGTAACTGATCCTGAATACAAAGTATTAGCTTCTGTAGCGGTCAACACGTTAAAAGTTAGGTCGATTTTTTCTGGTACTCTATTTGTAGTCATTATTTTTTCCTTTATAGTCATAATATAGTGTCAAATTAGTGTTTTTAAAATGTATTATATTTTAACAATTAAATAAGGAGTTTTAATATGGCCGACAAGATTGTTGCAGAGTACCTCGAGTTTAAAGATTGTCCTTCGATCGACGGTTTGATATTGAAAGATATTTCTCACGAAGAATGGCGTGAATATGAACACGGCGGACAAGTATTTCGAATTATTTGTCCTATTGCACTTTATTATCGTGAGGGCGGTACTACTCATAGAGTAGTCGACCATTGTGGTGTTAGTCATTGTCATCCTATTCCAGGAAATGGTTGTGCATTAAGGTGGTATAATGGCAAGAATCAATCACCAGTAAAGTTTTAATGGGCAGTAACTCAGTGGTAGAGTAGAATCCTTATAAGATTCCAGTCAGTGGTTCAATCCCACTCTGCCCGATAAATAATAGGGAGTGTGTAATCTACACTCCATTTAAATTTACTTCTCTATTTGTATTTTCTATGGGGACTATATTAGGGTGAGTGTGTTTATTTAAATATATTTACCTGGAGTTATACAATGTCAATTCGTTTATTTTTAAGTACATTATTGGTTCTTGTACTCTGTTTATTACCGGTCAACGGATGGGCGACTATTCGTATAGTCGATGAGGATTCTGATCTACCTATCAATAATGTTACTACATTTGATACGATTACTATTACGGCGACGGTTCATACACCAGATCGGATGTTTACTATCTTATCTGGTGCTCATGATCTCAGAATCTATCAAACTGATCCTGTAAATGATACAGTCTACTGGGGTGAAAATGGATATCATTATAATGGTACGCCTGATTATTATGCTCGAGGATTCTGGATCGTTGGTAATAACTATAACATGATGTTTGAGGATCTTAATTTAGTTTACAACCCCCCATTAGATTCTTTGGTCGATACTGTACTGCTTGGCCCTCATCTGACTCGTATGGGAGGTAGTACTCACGATATAACTTTCCAAAATTCTTATGTGCGGATGGCTGGGCGTAATTCCCAAATGTGGGTCGATCAAGCGGGGGCTATTAATGCTACGCTACGGAATATAAAATGGGATAATCGTAGTGAGGCTTTTACAGCCCGTGACCAAATGGAAGCTTATTCGATGGTATCTATATTTGGCATGAATACGCGTGCTTCGAGTTATGCAGGATTTGAGTATCACTATAGGATTGTAAAATGTTCAACACTAGCAGCGGATTGGGTAAATTACTCTTTCACGGGTGACTCTATGAAAGTATGGGTAGATTCATGCTACCTCTATGCGGATGCTGTGAATACTCTACCGAATCTAAACGATATCTATGGTGTTGCTGAACAGACTTATTTGATTACAGCAGATGACAATAACAATAGTGCAGTCAATCCATATGGTGGAGTCAACCTTAAAATTACTAATAATCAATTTAGATCCGGCACTCAGCATGCTGGCAGTGCTGCGATAGGAATTAGTACTGCGGGAGCTGATACTACAGAGGAGGGTGGAAACTGGATTTACAATAACGATATTCAAGTGCATAAGGGTTGGGCAGGTTATTATAATAACTCCTATGGTATGCAATTTAGGCAAAACACTGCTAATGTAGTATTCCGTAAAAATTATGTTCACATGTCCGGTGGCACAGATAATAGTGACTCTTCCTATAGTGATTGGGTTGTAGCAATGCATATTTATGCATTGTATGGTGATCCAGCTAATATAATTGTGGACAGCAACGTAATCGAAGTGCCTTTTCGAGATATGACCGCCACTGCGAATCCTCTCGCTAATACTAGAGGTGCCTACGGTATAATGTTTGGGGCAGGTACGGCAGGTACTAGCGGTTTATGGAGTAGATATAATAGGATATCCGCGGGTAGCGCTCCTTTTATGTGGGGAGAACCTGGAAATCCTAATCCTAATCTCGATGGTATTTCAATTGGGGACACCCTAATACTACTTGACAGTGGTACTGTTAATCAGTGGCCCGTGATATCCTGTGTAACTGGTAATGCTCGTAATAAGATGATCGATGTGTACTATGATAGTACGTCTGAGAGTCCCGTCAATTTAGTAGGATTTGCGGGGTCTGATGTAGGGGATGTAACTATCCAAAAGACTCTGAACATAACCGTACTGGGTACGAATGGTGTACCTGTGCAGGGAGCTAGAGTAAGAGTAAGAAACAATCCCGCTACTTATAATCAGAATGTAATGCTAGATAATGCTACAGATGTTTTAGGTTTAGCAGAACCTACTGTAGTTAGCATTAGGTACTACGAGGATGGTACAAGTGATTCTGGATCATATAACCCATTTATTATGTCTGCAATAGTAGGTACGGATTCTGTAGCTGAGGTTAAGAATTTCAATTGGGCGACTAGTGGGACTGATACGTTGGTGATGGCCCATACTCTTGGTGGAATATCCGTTAGTACTCCGGTAACTATTGGTAGTGAGGGTGTGTATAATGGTACCTATAGTGATGGTTCGCTCTTAAGTCTACCCAGGCGTAACTTTATGATAGCGGGGGATACTTTAGGATTACATATTAAAGCAGGGGATAATCCTTTAAATCCTGCTTGGAGTTATAGTGTTAATCAGGGTGAGACTTGGACAGCTGTTATGGGTAATATTGATGGTGGTAATGATCCAGGTATAGATTATCATGCAAGCGACTGGGCACATAGCAATGGGGGATTTGTATGTACTTTTCCAAGTAGTTCTGCACCTCCAATTGGATTTAGACGTTTTAATTCTTTTAGTGAGTTTGGTACTAATCCGGTAAGGGATCCCATTTCTCTTGGGGGTTCTTGGAGGTCAGCCGGGTATAGTAATGGTGATACCTCGTGGGTAGTTGCACGTTTGAGTAGTACGTATACTTCTCTTTGGTTTGGGTGGTCAACTGATGATTTTGTAACAGTACATGAAGGGACTATCTCTCTTCCAGCAGGCGCCAGTAATTTAAGGATAGGGTTATTTCCCGATGGTAACGGTAATCCTAATATATGGGCATTTCTTGTGGGCGTAGGCGTACGCAAATATCCGTGGAATGGTACAACTTTTGTATCTGATGCTTATACTAATGTCACTACACTTTCAGGGGATGAGTGGGATAGGGCGTTTTCAATTCTATGTGATAAAAGCGGTTATTGGCATTATGTAATGTCTACAGGTCCATATGGTACAACAGTAGATACTGTGGTTCATGTAGATAATACTACAGGAACGTGGGTGAGGACTAAAGTTAGTAATGTTGGTTATTTTGATAATGGGAACCAGGCTAATGTTTCTCCAATATTAACTACAAGAAACGATAGTGTTTTTGTATTTTACGCGTGTAATAATTTGTTTGGGGTTGCAATGAAGATCCGTGATCCTATTACAGGATGGGATAAAGATTCAGCTTTAATTACACCTGCAGGAGAAGTTATAGGAGCCAACGGTTTCCAAGTTCCTTATAACCTTCCAGATACATTAGCTTATATTCCTATAGCATGGCTAAATAATAATTATAGTGGTAGATTTAGTCAAGTATTAATATCATCAGCGCCTGCGGGGGGTGAAATTGAAATTACTAGCCTCCCTTATACTGTCAGTACTAGTAATAGTACTTATTTTATTTCACAAGATCTTCACGCTGATGGTAATGCGATTACATTTGCAAATGGGGTACATGATGTTGTTTTATATCAAGATGCCCCCGAAACAGATACTATTTACTGGGGGGAATTAGGAGAGGTTAGTGTAATTGGGATTGATTTTGAGGGGAATAATTACAATATAGATATACATAATATTAACTTGGTACAGAATTGTCTCGTCCCTGCGTCTCTTGTAGATGGTTTTAATTTAAATACCGACGCCTTTAATTTAACTCCTACTGTACATGATGTTACTTTTAGTGATAGTTATGTATATATTCATGGACAGTCTGCACAGGCGTGGTATAGTACAGAAAATTATAATATAGATTTACGCAATATTACGTGGGATAATGATAGTCATGCGTTTGTAGATAGAACAGGGTACGCTAATTACTCTATGATATCTTTGAATGGGTTGAATGATAATACCCAAAGTGATTTTTTGTATCATTATAGGATAGATAAATGTGCGACAACTAATGCGAATTGGATTAATTATTATGTACATGGTACTGTTGCTGATGTTATTATAGATACTTGTGATATATACATGGATGCGATAAACAGTCTTTCTAATAGCGGTACAGCGGGATCAGCTGAACAATGTTATGGAGTTGTAATTTATGGTGGAACTGCGCAGAATGTTCAAGTAACATATTGTACATTTACTAGTGGTACACAACACGCAGGTAGTGATGGGATATATGTAAATTCCGCGGGAGTTGATACTACACAAACGGATGCGATTTGGATTTATGGTAATTTATTTACTACTACAAAAGGATATGCGGATGAATTAAATAAATCATCTGTTATAAAACTTCACCAAAATACAAAAAATGTTGTGATTAGGAAAAATGATATCCGTTCTACAGGAGATACTAATGATTTGGATTCTGCGTATACAGATCTTGTAGAAGGTATTAGAATTGAAGAAATATATAATGATCCTGCTAATATTATAATTGACAGTAATACAGTAAATATTACATATAGAGATTTAACCGCTGCTCTTAATTTTACAACAGGGAGTGAACAGGGCGCAGTTGGTATTAGATTTGCTTTAACTTCTGATATAGGTGGGAGTGTTTTACCTGATTCTATTGATAATATATATTGTAGGTATAATAAAATAACTGCGGGTAGTGTTCCATATATGTTTGGATCTGATGTATATAACCTCGAAGGGGTGGGAATAGAAATTTTTCATGACACTATTGCTATTAGTGATAGTAGTACTACAAATTATTATACTTTTTATTTAATTGGAAATCATCCCGGAGTAGATTCAAGTTGTATTAATCGTGCAGTAGATTGTTATTATGATGTTGCGAGTGGTGCAGATCCTGGTAACATGGGATTTATAAATCAAGGTGATTTAGCGGTTAAAAGTACTTTACATGTGAATGTGGTTGGTTCTAACTCACGCCCTATATCAGGGGCAACTATTCGTGTAGTCAATTCCTACGGGCAAGTAATTATTGATGATGTATCGTCTGATACTTTAGGAAATGTTATACCAGTTCTTACTGAATGGCGCAGGCGATTTTCGTCTTATGATAGTTCGGGGTACAACCCTCTTACAGTTACTGCTACTTATGGTACAGATGTGAATTCCCATTCTTTTTCATTAGGGTATACTACTGCGGCTAAAAATGACACTATCATGTTGAACGGTACTTTAGGGGGGATAACTATAAGTGATCCCATTACAATTACGACTGGTCTTACTAATGCTAAACCATTATTTGGTACTCCTTATAGAAAGGGGGGTATACTTAATGATTTACTTTGGTTAGCTCCTGCACAAGGATTAGGCAATCCTGCGTGGGTACACAGTGCAGATGATGGTGATAATTGGACTTCTATATTTGGTGGTTATTTTGGGCGTGATTATACCCAATCCGCGTGGGTAACATTAGATGATCATGGTGCACACCTTGCGTATCCTAAATATACTCTTCCTGGAGCTGTTTATTCTTATGTTGCATCGCCATCAACTAGTTGGGGTGATGTATCAGCAGAGATTGAGCTTACTTCGGATGCTGTTCTTACCGCAGTATATAGTTATGGAGATACTACTTGGGTAGCTACATGTTCATCAGATAATAGTACCGACGATATATTTATTTATTGGAGTACTAATCATTTCCTTCCGGGAAGTATTAATTATGATACTATATCTATGCCGGGAGATGTCGTAACTAGTGATAATCCTAGGATAGTGATTCAAACTGACGCTACTGGTGTACCTATTCTTTGGACTTTAAACCCTGGGGATGGTTGGCAGTATTATGAATGGTTGGGGACAGAATTAGGTTTTGTAGCATCTTCTGACTTTTTAGTGACGGGGACTGAACCTTATGCAAATGATCTTAACAATACATTTCAAGTTACTTATAGTGGAGGCATGTGGCACTTATTTGTTGGTGTAGGCACTGCAGGTACTGCCGATTTACATCACTATTCTAATCCAAATCATGGTACGTCTGATACATGGGAGTTAGAATACGTCAGTCTTAATAGTAGTCATTCGGGGATTGAATTTTATGTAGCTGCTAGCGCGTATCATGAGGATACTGTTGCTGTCTTTTATACTAACCCTTCTAATACTGTTGTAATGAAACTCTGGACTTTAGTAGGGGGTATGGATGCAGATTCAGTTATTATTGCTACGGGGATTGGGTGGGATGTACAAGTTCCCTTTTTAACAACTACTAAAGATTATCTTCCAATTTGGTATACTTCACTTAATTCTCCTTTTACATTGTATTTTAAGAAGA
>Ga0307377_10008145_pt1 | contig 10686 bp, 6 predicted proteins | sample TR3MG_FD_202535 | JGI IMG/M metagenome (GOLD analysis project Ga0307377, IMG submission 202535) | Soil microbial communities from Risofladan, Vaasa, Finland - TR-3 | ecosystem: Environmental > Terrestrial > Soil > Coastal area > Acid sulfate soil | place: Finland: Risofladan, Vaasa | collected... | reverse complement strand
CTTTGTCTCCGAGGCAGTGCTGGAGGCGGCCGGCTCCACCTTTACCAACAAGTACGCCGAGGGCTATCCGGGACGCCGCTACTACGGCGGGTGCGAGTATGCGGACATTGTGGAGAACCTGGCCCGCGACCGCGCCAAGCAGCTTTTTGGCGGCGATCACGCCAACGTGCAGCCCCACTCCGGCTCGCAGGCCAACGCCTCGGCCTTTGCCGCTGTGCTGCAACCGGGCGACACCATCCTGGGCCTGGACCTTGCGCATGGCGGCCACCTGACCCACGGCCACAAGCTCAGCTTCAGCGGCAAGCTCTACCGCACCACCTTCTCCCACGTCCGCAAAGACACCGAGACGCTGGATTACGACGAGATGGAGGCAACCGCCGAGCGCGAAAAGCCCAAGGTCATCATCGGCGGCGCCAGCGCCTATCCGCGGCTGTGGGACTTTGCCCGCATGCGAGCGATTGCCGACAAGGTGGGCGCGATCTATGTGTTTGACATGGCGCATATCGCCGGCCTGGTGGCGGGCGGCGTGCACCCCTCGCCCGTGCCCCACGCGCAGATTACCACCACAACGACCCACAAGACGCTGCGCGGGCCGCGCAGCGGTCTGATTCTCTGCAACCAGGATCTGGCCACGTCGATTGACAGGTCCGTCTTCCCCGGCCAGCAGGGTGGACCGCTCATGCATATCGTTGCCGCCAAGGCCGTGGCCTTTGGCGAGGCGCTGCGGCCGGAGTTCGGCGGCTATGCCGCACAGATCGTGGCCAACGCCAAGGCGCTGGCTGCCGGGTTGCAGGAGGCGGGCTTCCGCCTGGTCTCTGGCGGCACGGACAACCACCTGATGCTCGTGGATGTTTTTGAAAAGGGCATTCTCGGGTCCGAAGCGGAGCTGGCGCTGGGCAAGGCCGGCATCACGGTGAACAAGAATTCAATTCCGTGGGACACCAACCCGCCGCTCAAGCCTTCGGGCATCCGCATCGGCACGCCGGCGCTGACTACGCGCGGCATGAAGGAGCCGGAGATGCGCCAAGTGGCTGCGTGGATCACCAAGGCCCTGGAGCAGCGCAACGACGATGCCGCGCTGGACCGCATTCGCCACGAGGTGGCCGAGCTGGCCAACCAGTTCCCGCTGTATGCCTGGCGGCGCGCGTCCGTCAGCGTGGGATAACGCGCACGAACCCTGGTTTGCCGGAGACCATCCCTCAGAGGCCCAAGCTCCGGTCAGTTCGGGCTGTTTTCGGCACGACTAAAGTCGCGCCCTTTCACACTACATAGACGACCATCTGTGTAGTGGACACCGCTGGAACGCAGATGCCGCAGGGCCCGCTCAACACGGCTTGAGCGGGCCCTGCTGTTTGCGGGGCAAAGCTTTTGGGTCGTATGTAGATGCTTCTGAAGTAGAAACAGCGGAAATTGTCAGTTATCCTTGCTTTATGGCTTCTGAAACGATTCTTGCACTAATCGACGCGGAGATTACCAAACTCAAGCAGGTCCGCGCTGTTCTGGCCAATGCCAGTGGAATTTCCACCAAGCTCAACAGTGCCTCAGTGAAGAAAGCGGTAGGCAAGGTAAAGACTCCCAAGAAGCGCGTGCTGAGCCCCGAAGCGCGCAAGCGGATCGCCGATGCGCAGCGCAAGCGCTGGGCGGCGCAAAAGGCCAAGCCGAAGGGGAAGTAAAAGCTTCCTTCCGCATCACCGGTTCACTTGTCCAAGTACCGCAGGATGATTGACCGCAGAGCTTGAAAGCTCCATGGTTTGGGTCGCGGCAGTGGCGCGACTGAAGTCGTGCCCCGACCCAAAGCCACGGTGCATCCGGGCGTTCTATTCGATGCCGCTCATCACCAGCATGCGCGGCTCGGTCATCTCGTCGATGGCCGAGCGGATGCCTTCGCGGCCCAGTCCGGAGTCCTTTACGCCGCCGTAGGGCATGGGATCGAGGCGCCAGGCAGGCGTGTCGCCGACGATGAGCGCTCCCACCTCCAGCTCGCGATAGGCAGTGAGGATGCGGCCGGCGTCGCGCGTAAGCAGCCCGGCCTGCAAGCCAAAGCGGGAGTGATTCACCTCGGCCAGCGCCTCTTCAAAGTCGTCGTACGGCTCGATGACAACAACCGGGCCGAAGACTTCTTCGTCGCGCACCTTCATGCCGGATTTTGTACCGGTCAGGATGGCCGGGGTGATGATGGAGCCGTTGCGCGCGCCGCCGGCTACTAGCTTGGCGCCGCCTTCCACGGCTTCCTTGATCCAGCTTTCCACGCGTTCCGCATCGCTCAGGCGAATCAACGGCCCCAGGTCCGTGGCCTCCTCTGTGGGATCGCCGGTCACGAGCCTGGCCGCGAACTCGACCACTTTCCACAGGAAGGTCTGGAAAACTCCGCGATGCACAAAGACGCGCTGTACGCTGATGCACGACTGCCCCGCGTAGCTGAAGGCCGCATGTGCGGTGCGCAGGGCAGCGTCGTCCAGGTCGGGCCAGTCATTGTGCACCACCATGGCCGCGTTGCCGCCCAGCTCCAGCAGCACCCGCTTGCGGCCGGAGTGCACCTTCAGATCCCAGCCCACTTTGGCGGAGCCGGTAAAGCTGACCAGCTTGATGCGGTCTTCCTTCTCGGCCAGCCACGCGGTGTCGGCGTTGCCCAGCGTCAACACTGCCAGAGCCTCCTGTGGCCAGCCGGCCTTGAGGATCACCTCGCCCAGCGCCAGCGCGGTGAAGGGCGTTTGCGGAGAAGGCTTGAGGATGAGCGGGCAGCCCGCGGCCATGGCCGGCGCTACCTTGTGCGCCACCAGGTTCAGCGGGAAGTTGTAAGGCGTAATGGCCAGCACGGGACCCACCGGAAAGCGCTGCACCAGTCCCCAGCGGCCCTCGTTGCCTTCAGTCAGGTCCAGCGGCAGGCTTTCACCGCCCAGCCGCGCGGCCTCTTCGGCGGCGGTCTTGAAGGTCAGCACGGCGCGATCCACTTCTGCGCGCGCCAGGCGCACCGGCTTGCCCGCCTCTGCCACTATGAGCTGGGCAAAGCGCTCTTTTTGCGCAATCAGCGCCGCGGCCACATCTTCCAGAATCTCGCGGCGCTTCCAGCGGGGCAGGGCGCGGGTGCGGCGCAGGCTGGCCACGGCGTGGCTCACGGCCTGGCGCGCATCGGCGCGTGTGGCCACGGAGACGCGGCCTACCAGTCCCTGATCCCAGGGCGAACGCACTTCCAGCGTGTCGCCGTCGATCCATTCCTTGCCGCACAGCAAAAATCCCGTTTGTGTTCCCGGCCGCATCTTCATGGCTTGGACGCTCCTCGATCGCTTCTCTCCTCATGGTACAAGCGCGGGCTCGTGCTCCGTGTGCGCGGCTCGCACCGGGCTCAGGCGCGCAGCACAAAACGGAACCGCGCGTCCTCGCCGTACCACATGATGTAGTTGGTGCCCCACGCGTTGTTGTAGAGGCAGCTGTGAATCCCCTTGCTCAGCTCCGGCTGTTCATTGGAAAAGTGCAGCGGGCTGCGCTCGCCCAGCGCGACGACGGGCGCGTCGAGGGTTTCGACGGCAAAGGCATGGCTGCCTGCCTTCCAGGCGAATCCCTTTTGCAGCGCGTGCATGTGGCGATTGCCGGAGGCGACCACGTCGAAAGGCGAGATGGCTTCGCCGCATTTGTCGAGGGTCCAGCCGTGCGCATCTTCCGCGATGGGATTGAAGGTGAGCCACAGCGCCTCAGGAAAGCGCGTGGCCGGCTTGCCAAACCACGACAGGCTCAGGTGGATAACCGGCTCGGCCCTGGGCAGCGTGAGCTCGATGAAAACCTTGCGCGGGAAAGCGGCCAGGCCCGCTTGCAGTGCGGCCACGTCGTCCATGCGCGGCTCGATGAAGATGCGGTGCGCCTCTGCCGTTTCCTCCACGTGCACAGCGGCGGAGGCGGGTTGCCAGGTGCGGCTCTGTGCCCCGAATTTTTCGATGTTTGGCTTGCCGAAGTCCTTCAGCGCCCAACTGGCGTGGACCTGCAGATAGCTTGCCATGAAGCGGTCGTAGTCGTCTTTGGAGAGAGTCTGGTAGGTGAAGAGCGCCAGCGGATTGTTGTCGCTTGCCCAGGCGCGTCCGGTGGCCTTGTTGAGCAGGTGCGTAATGGCTCCCGACTTCGCGTCAATCTGTAGCGCGAAATGAGTTGTCTCAATGGGTTTTCCGGCCGCGGCTGCTGCGGCATTTGCAGGCATGACGGGCCACGCTGGCTTCGTGCTGGCAATGGCCAGCAGCGCCTCTTCGCGCAGTGCCTCTGGCAGCGTGGCTACGCCCTGCATCAGATCCTGCCGCTTTTCGATCCAACTGAACTCGACGACCTTGTAGTTCTTCGTGTCCAGCATCTTCGCCAGGTCGGCGGGTTTGTAGTTGTCAAAGTCCAGCCAGGTCTTGGTGTCTGTGCCCCAGGTGTGCTCGGCTTCCAGCAGCGCGTGGCGCAGCAGTTGCAGGTCAGTGGCGTCGCCAATTTCGAGGGCACCGCGGGCAATCCACGCCTCGCGCAGCCGCGCCACCTCGCGATAGCGCGCCACCTTGAGCGGGTCGCTGGCGCATCCGTAGATCCACGTGTCGCCGATCTCTTGGGTAACGACGGGCAGTGCGCCGCGATAGGGCTGCAGGGCGTTGGCCATCTCGCTGAGGCCGCAGGCAGTGATTTCGGCATTGGGATAGCGCGTGGCAAGCTCGGCGTGGATGCGCGCGATCTCATCGGGCGTGTGCGGGCCGCTGTTGTCGCCGCGCACATAGACGGCCAGCGCCAGGTCAGAGCCGGGCAGGCGCGTCACGCCGCCGTAGCCCAGGTGATACATCACCGGCAGGCTCGCGCCGCTGGGGTCTTTCCACAAGAAAACGGGCGGCAGCCGGGCCGGCGCCGAGGCGTCGTTGACGCCGATATCAAGAAAGGTGACGCCGTGCTTTGCGAGCGGCGGAATGATGCCGCGCGTGTGGCCGGGCACATCAGTCATCTTGGCCCCGGTGGTCACGGTGCCGAAGCGCTGGTCGAGCGAGCGCGAGAGCGCCAGGCTGCCCTCGATCATCGAAGCATCGATCATCTCGGTCTGCCAGGTGAAGGGCAGTGCGTGCCATGCGATGTCGCCGCGCCGGATGGCTGCTTCCATTGCGGTGCGATCGGCGGGCGAGGCCTGGTCAAGATACTCGAAGAGCAGCCACGAGCCGGTGGTCCACACATAGCGGCGCTGGCCGCCAGCGTTTGCGGTGCGCGCGGTGGCAATGGCCTGGGGAAAGAACTTCTCGAAGTAGCGCTTATGAACAACGTTGTATTGCGTGTCAATGAAGCCCGCGTCAAAGTGGCACTTGAACATGACCAGCACACGCTTCACGCCGGGGTCGGGCTCTGGCGTCTGGGCAAAGGCTGCGTCGGCCCGCAACCACAGCGTGGCGCCAACGGCGGTCATGGTTTTCACAAAGTCACGGCGTTTCATAGCGGTCTTCTCCCTGTGCAGGCAATCGCCCGCAGTGTAGCACTGGCCGGCCCGCATCGCTTGCCGGCGCCTGCCATTCGAGCGCGGGTTGCGGTAGACTCCATCCATGATTCACGATGGCCGCAGCCGCAAGCTTCCCTTTGATCCCGCCGAGGCGCTCGCACATCTGCGCGCGGCAGATGCGAAACTGGCCGCGCTGATTGAGTGCGCCGGCCCCTTCACGCTGCGCCTCGATCCCTCGCCTTCGCCCTTCGAGTCGCTGCTGGAGTCGATTCTCTACCAGCAGTTGCATGGCAAGGCCGCAGCCACGATCCACCGCCGCGTGCGCGAGTACTTTGGCGGCGACCCAGCGCCGCAGCTCCTGATCGACACGCCCGATGAGCCGTTACGCGCTGCCGGCGTCTCCGGCAACAAGATCAAAGCACTGCGCGATCTGGCCGCGCGCACGCTGGACGGTACGGTGCCCACGCATGCGGCCATCCGCAAGATGACGGATGCGGAGATTGTGGAGCGGCTGACGCAGGTGCGCGGCATTGGCCCGTGGACCGTGGAGATGCTGCTCATCTTTCGCATGGGCCGGCCCGACGTGCTTCCCGTGACCGACTATGGCGTGCGCAAGGGCTTTGCGCTCACATTCCAGCGCGTGCCCAAATCGAGGCCGCTGGCCGCGGAGGATCTGCCCAAGCCGGAGGTGCTGTTGCGGCGCGGCAAGCGCTGGGCGCCGTACCGCTCCGTGGCCAGTTGGTACCTGTGGCGCGCGTGCGATCTGGCCAAGGGCGCACCGCCTGCCGGACGTGCGAGCCTACAATAGCAAGACGGCTGGTTTTTCTTGTCCAGGGCCGGCTCGCGATAGGATTTTTTCATGGCCGCCACTCAACATTACCTTTGCATTCATGGCCACTTTTACCAGCCGCCCCGCGAGAATCCATGGCTGGAGACGGTCGAGATTCAGGACTCCGCCGCGCCCTACCACGACTGGAATGAGCGCATCTGCGCGGAGTGCTACGCCACCAACGGCGCGGCGCGCATTGTGAACACGCGGAACCAGATCACGCGCATCGTGAACAACTACGCGCGGATCAGTTTCAACGTGGGCCCCACGCTGCTGAATTGGCTCAGGGAGAACGCGCCGCGCACCTATCGCATGATCCTGGGCGGCGAGCGCCGCAGCCGTGAGCGCTTCAACGGGCACAGCTCGGCCATGGCCCAGGTGTACAACCACGTCATTCTGCCGCTGGCCAGCCGCCGTGATCGCGTCACGCAGATTCGCTGGGGCATTGCGGACTACGAGCACCACTACGGCGCGCCGCCAGAGGGCATGTGGCTGGCGGAGACGGCTGCGGACAACGAATCGCTGGAGCTGCTGGCAGAGCATCGCATCAAGTTCACCCTGCTGGCGCCCAGCCAATGCAAGCGCATCCGCTCGCTCAAAGAGGGCGCTGCGTGGATGGACACGCCACACGCCTCGGCGGACACCACGCGCCCTTACCTGGTGCGCTTCGCCTCTGGTGCATCCATCGCGGTCTTCTTTTACAACGGGCCGGCGTCGCGGGCCATTGCGTTTGAGGGTCTGCTGAACTCTGGAGAAAACTTTGCCGCGCGCCTCAAGAGCGGATTCAAAGAAGGCGCGCAGCCGCAACTGGTGCATGTGGCCACTGACGGCGAGTCCTATGGCCATCACCACAAGCATGGCGAGATGGCGCTGGCCTATGCACTGCAACTGCTGGACACCGATAAGACCGTGAAACTCACCAACTACTCCAGCTTCCTCGACGAGTTTCCGCCGGAGTATGAGTGCGAGATTGTCGAGAACACCTCCTGGAGCTGCGTGCATGGCGTGGAGCGCTGGCGCTCAGACTGCGGCTGCAATGGCGGAGTACCGGGCTATAACCAGGCTTGGCGCGGGCCCTTGCGGCAGGCCCTGGACGAGCTGCGCGACGCGGTTGCGCCGCTCACGGAGCAGGAAGGCGCGCTGTACTTTCGTGATGTGTGGGCCGCGCGCGACGCGTATATCCGGTTGATTCTGGACCGCAGCGACGAGTCGGTGGAGCACTTTTTCCGCGAGCAGCAGAGCCACGCGCTCTCTGCTGCGCAGCGCGTGCAGGCGCTGGAGCTGATGGAGATGCAGCGCCACACGCAGCTGATGTATACCAGTTGCGGCTGGTTTTTTGACGATATCTCCGGCATTGAGACCGTGCAGATTATTGCTTATGCGGCGCGCGTGCTGCAGCTTGCGCAGGATCTGTTTGGCGAACGCGCGGCATCGCTGGAGCCCGCTTTCCAGGCTCGACTGGCCGAGGCGCACTCCAATGTGCCAACGGCGGGCGATGGCGCACAGATCTACAAGGATTGCGTGCGCACCATGGGGCTGCGCCTGGAGCAGGTGGCCGCGCATTACGCCATCAGTTCGGTCTTCTCTTCGTTCGCGGAAGAGACGGAGCTGTTCTGCTTCCGCGTGCGCAGGCTCTCGTTTGACATTTACACCTCAGGCCGCGGGCGGCTGGCGCTGGGCCGCGTGCACATTGCCAGCGCCATCACCGGCCTGCAGCAGAGCTTCTCGTTTGCCGTGCTGCACTTTGGCGATCAGAACATCACCGCCGCGGTGCGCGCCTATGAAGAGTCCGATGCCGCGAGCTTTGAGGCATTTGCCGCGCAGGCCACGGAGCAAGTGCAGGCCGCCAACTTTCCTGAGGTGATTCGCCTGCTCGACCGGCACTTTGGCCGCGTGGACTACTCGCTCACTTCGCTGTTTACCGACGAGCAGCGCCGCATTGTGCAGCTCATCCTCAACTCCACGCTCTGGGATATCGAGAACTCGCTCACCACCATCTACCAGGACCACGCCAGCCTGCTGCACTATCTGGCTCAGGCCGGCCTGCCCAAGCCACCCGCACTCACGCTGGCCGCAGGCTTTGCCATCAATGCCGGGCTGCGCCGCGCGCTGGAGGTGGACCCCGTGGACCAGGCGCAGTTGCGCTCGTTCCTGTCGCTGGCCAAGGCCGACCAGGTTCCGCTGGAGACGGCGCACCTCTCGTACATCGCCGATCTGCGCATGAAGCGCGCCATGGTGGAGCTGCAGATGTCGGCCGGTTCGCTGGAGATGCTGGACCGTGCGCTGGTGCTGGCGCGCACCCTTACCGAACTGCCTTTTGAGCTGAATCTGTGGCAGGCGCAGAACATCTGGCATGAGGTGCTGCGCACGTCCGACTATGCGCTCACGGCGCTGGTCCCCGCCGATCATCCCCGCTGGGAGAAAGACTTCAGCGAACTGGGCCGCTGCCTCTCGATTGACTGCAAGGCCATGAGCGAAGTGAACGACACGGTGGAGATGGTGGGCGACTGAGGCTGCGGCCTACTGCTGGATGCGGCTCAGCCTGCCGTGTTTCAACGCAAAGCGCTCGCCGCGCCACACGATGGTGTCTGCGGCGAAGCCTGCGATCCAAATACCCATGGCCACTGCATCACGCAGGGGCAGCAGCCACAGCCAGGGCAGCACCTGGCGGTCGCTCAGCACATGGGCGCCCACGGCCATGGCCAGCGTCAGGCGCAGAAAGAAGCTGAGCCCCAGCAGCCATACGCTCAGCGGGCTCACGCCGCTGGCCACCACGTTGAGCAGCGCCCACACCAGCCCGTGCGTAAAGATCAAACCGGCATAGCCGCCAGGACGAGCGTCACGCACGGTGCGGGCCCAGCGCACCTGGTGATCGACGAAGCCCTGCCAGCGATAGGCTGGAACGCTGGTCTCCACCACCTCCGTGCACAGCGCCACGCGATAGCCCGCGTGGTCAATGCGCACGCCGAGTTCGTGGTCGTCGGCGAGCTGGTCCACCAGCGGCAGCAGCCCTCCGCTGGCCTCCAGCGCCGGGCGCGTCACGGCCAGCGTGGAGCCGAGCCCGTAGTGCAATCCGCCCTCGATCACTTTGGAGAGCAGCACGCCGGACTGAAAATCCGTGGCGATGCCCAGCGACTCCAGCAGCGAGGGCAGCGTGCCATGCGCGCGTCCGCGATAAAGCGCCGTCACCATGCCCACCGGCTTTGCCTGCGCATCCGCAGCGGGCGCAAAGCAGGCCATCACGCGCTCCAGATAGCGCGGCGAGACGGTGATATCAGAGTCGTTGATGAGCAGAATGTTGTAGCGCGCGTGGCGCTCTAACTGCACCAGCGTACTCACCTTGCCGTTGGCGCCCAGCCGCTCCGGGCACTCCACCAGGCGGATGGAGCGCTCGGGAAACTCGGCCTGCAGGGCATGTACAGCCGCGACGGCTGGATCGTCGAGCGTGGCAACGCCGAAGAGGAGTTCGTACTCGCCGGTGTAGGTTTGCCGGCAGTGGCTGCGGAAGGCCGCGAGCATGCCGGGATCAAGCCCCTTGAGCGATTTGAGAATGCTGACGCCCGGTGCCAACGCCGCGTGCCGCCGGCGGCGCTCACGCAGAAAGATCCACGCCGCCACGAGAGCCGCCAGAAAGTAGCCCATGCCGGCAACGGTCAGCGCCGTCGTCGCGATCTCCACGGCCTGGGCCAAAGCGTGCGGCATCACAAGAGCCAGTGTACAGGGATCGGAACGACCGCTGGACCACGGCAATGAGCGCAGGAAGGGCAACGATTCCTGACGCCTGTTCCCTGTTACTCGTAGCGCAGCGCTTCGATCGGATCGAGGTTCGCCGCTTTCCATGCGGGATAGATGCCGAAGAGCAGGCCGATGGCGCAGGAGACGCCGAAGCCGATGAGCACCCACGTGAGTGAGAGTGTGGCGGGCAGGCCAATGGGCAGCAGACGGACAATCCCGGTGATGATCGCGCCCACAAGAACGCCGAGAAGGCCCCCGATGGCGCACAGCGTTACAGCTTCCGTGGTGAACTGCACGAGGATGGTCCGCTTGGTGGCGCCGAGGGCTTTGCGCACGCCGATCTCGCGCGTTCGCTCAGTGACTGAAACCAGCATGATGTTCATCACGCCCACGCCGCCCACCATCAGGCCTACGCTGGAAACGGCGATCATGAACATGACCAGGCCGCTGGTGAGCTGGGTCCACAGCTTGGAGAGCGAGTCCGGGCCGAAGATCTCAAAGTCGTCGGGCGACTGTACATGCACCTTGCGCCGGATGCGCAGCAGTTCGCGAATCTCCTCCTCGACCAGGGCCTTGTTTTTGGGGTCGTCGTATTTCACGCTTACCCACATGTCCTTGTCTTCGGGGTGCAGATTGTGGAAGGTGCCCAGAGGAAAGATGACCGCATTATCGTTGGGATTCTTGCCGCCGC
>Ga0307377_10008142_pt1 | contig 10689 bp, 8 predicted proteins | sample TR3MG_FD_202535 | JGI IMG/M metagenome (GOLD analysis project Ga0307377, IMG submission 202535) | Soil microbial communities from Risofladan, Vaasa, Finland - TR-3 | ecosystem: Environmental > Terrestrial > Soil > Coastal area > Acid sulfate soil | place: Finland: Risofladan, Vaasa | collected... | reverse complement strand
TACCTCTTTCCTGCTCACTACCCATGGGCCTCTATTGCCGTTGGCGTTAGCCGGCTTATTTTGGGGCGTGTACCGACGATCAAGACCCATTCTACTTGTCGCTGCCTTTCCTGTAATATATTTTATCTTCATAAACAGGTTTGCGGTTCGAAATACCCAAACCATCCTGCCTGTCATTCCATTTTTAGCTCTTTTGGCTGCTATAACGCTAGTTGGTTCCGCACAATGGCTAAGTTGGAGATTCAAGTCGCCACAAAGAACCTTCTTTTTGGGTGGTTTGATATTAGTTGGCCTGGCTCTTATCATCATCCCCTTTGCCCAATCGACGGAAAATGCTCTTAACCTCGGGGCTTTTAATGAGCGTGAGCCAGCAAGAATTTGGGTAGAAGAAAACTTGCCAGGTGGCTCGAAAATCGCTGTGGAACCCTATTCCCCTTTTGTAGATCCTGGTCGCTATGCAGTGGTCAGATTGGACTTCAGCGCGATAATCCATCCCCTACAGTGGTATCGAGATGAAGGTGTCGAATATGTTGTCATGAATACAGGCGCATATGCGCGTTACTTCAATGATCCAGGTCGATATAGTGATGAGATCGGGAGATACGAGCAGCTTTTCTCAGGTTTTACTCTGCTAAAGTTGTTTGAGTACGAGGAGTATACAGCACGAATATACTCAGTTTATCAGTAATTTGGACCCGAAACTGAAGACGCAGAATCCAGATTCTGACAGGTCCTATGACTCATTTTCGGTCACTAGTCCCCTTCTTCCTTTTAGTTCATCTCGCCGCGGGGGATCGGGACTGAAAGCCAGTTTTCACGGGGTGGGAAAGGGCCGTTGGAGCACACGGACTGCAAGCGAAAAAAAGAAATTATGCGTTGAGATATACCAATTTCTTTCCCTTTTGTAGCCCGGTAAGTGAGGAGAATGCCGACTGGAGTTAGCGGAGAGGTAGGGGTGGCCATCGATTCACAATTAATTCGATCTAAACTGCCATCTAGGCAATTGGTCGTGGCCGGGCAGGAAATGGGAGTAAAGCAGCCGGCAAACGAGGCCTATTGTCTGAATATTTAAGCTGGTAAGGCTTATGGGCAAGCAATGACTTCACTTGTACCCTGCCGTACAAGGTATCCTATGAGGAAGACGTGGCGTTTACGGCTTTGTGCCATTGACTGAAAGCATGTAGGTGGCTGCTCTTGTGATGAAAGCGGCTATCTCACAAGCCCCATTCTTTTTAACAAGGAGTGGCTCGGCCGGTGATTCGTACCATTCTGACCGGCTTTCGATAGTTGAGGACGCGGCTTTTGATAAGTGGAGTTTTGCTTGGGCTGGGTCGGGTATTTATGGGTTGGCTTACTCAACAGGTAGGCTAGATCTTCTGTCAGGGTAGATATCGCATGGCTGGGATAAGCCTGGGTGAATGGCAGCCCCTGATTTATTGCATCGGTCATCTCGGGTGCGAAGGGTACGTATGCTGAGAGCGAACGGCCGATGAACTTTTCGATATCGCTTACTTTGATAGCGTTGCCAGGGCGCGTTTCGACCAGGATCAACTCGATATTTTCCTCCTTGATGCCCATCGCATCGTAGGCATCCAGTGCCTTTACTGCCAATTGCTGGGAGATATGTTCAGGCGATAGCAAATAGAGGATCTGCTCGGACTCTTTCAGTATTTCAAGAGTGTTGCCACGAAAATCATGGGCCAGGTCGGCGATAACGTACTCGTATCGATGCTCCATCAATTTTAAAGTGTGTTCGAGGAGGCGCGAGCTGAAGCGATCTGCGTGGCCCGGATCGCGGGGAGCCGTTAGTATATGCAGGCCGCTCTCATGGGCAATAGATTCGTCTTCCAGGCTTCGGTGAACGGAATTGCTGGCGCTGGAGCGTAGTAGGTCGGTCCAGCTGAGGCCTTCAGATAGATGGAGGGCCATGGCAACCTGACCGCTGGCAAAATCGCCATCCAATAGTAGAGTGGGCTTGTGCCACAAGTTATTAAGGGTAAAAGCCAGATTGATAGCCATCGTTGTGCAACCAAGACCGCCTCGTAGGCTATGAACAGAGATGAGCCTGGCTTGATCCCAGGTTTTCAACGGTTTTGTTGGGTTGTTGGGAGAGCTTTTGGTTTCATCAGTCAGCGCCTTGGCCTTGGCAACGATATCTTCAAGGCTGAAGGGTTTGGTTACGAAGTCGTCTGCGCCAGCTTCAAGCGCTGTCTCGCGACCATAAGAGGTGGCCAGGGCGGTGAGAACCATGATAGGTATATGGGCACAGTTGGGATCGTTTTGTAGCTTCCTGGCTACTTCGAACCCGTCCATACCCGGCATAATTATGTCAAGTATGATGAGATCGGGATGAAATAACTTCGCTTCACGAAGACCGCTAGCACCGTCTTCAACGAAAGCAACTTCGAAGTCGTTTTTGACCAGGACCTTTTGCAACAGCGCGCGCATTTGCGGCTCATCATCAATCACCAGTATCTTAGGCATATCAGACCTCATCCATTAATAACTCTTCTACAGCACAACATGTGCTGTGGGTGGCAAGATATTTGTCAAGGAATATCGAGTCCTTGTCCTTCGCAGTAACAGAGACATTAACGGTGGGAAAAATACAATTTATTCACGTCACGAGAACGGGCGCTATGCAATTGGTCATAGAATTAGACGCGGTGGGTCATAGCGGGACTTGATGTAGTGAAATGGCTGGTAATTGCTTTGTTGATGGCTTGATTAGGTTGAGGGCGAGAATGCGCTCCAGAAATTAGCCGCTGGTCAGGTCGTATAAATACATGACGGCTTGGTCAAGCTTGTCCTCGACCAGGCGGCTGGAAACAAAGTCCACTAAGGCTCTGACGAATTGATCTTGAAGATCAATATCGACATGTGGGTTCCTTCAAAGACAATCGAACGGCCATGTCCGCTATAAAAAAGGCACTCTGCGCAGGTCTGCCATCCCCAAACCGTAAGAACTTCTGATAATGAAAGCCAACCATCAGTATCAAGATGAAATTCCAACTTCTCTGTCCATTCTTCGTTTAACCGAAGGGCAGATTAGCAGTGGATGTCTTGCCCGAACAGAGAACAAATAATCAGGCAGCTTGATTGGCCGTATTGGCCAATCAGTTGGTGAACCAGTAGGGGAAGAAAAGAGGAAGAGGCGCTTCGTTTCAGCAGCATTTAGAAGAAGTATTAGGATTTAATGTCCAAATCGTTAACGTGGCCATGAGTACATCTCACACATACTTCTTCTCTCCGGCATCGATTGGTACCTTTAGCCAATTTTCTCTTGGCGGTAGTGGACAGCTATAGTAGGGACTGTAGGCACAATATGGATTATAGGCATAGTTGAAGTCAATCTCGAATCGATTGGGCCCTATCCGTTGCATCCCGGGCCGGTGATCATCCATATACCGGCCGGCGCCATAAGTTTCCAGGCCGTTGGTGGCGTCTTTGAAGGGCATAAAAAAGTCAGCGCCGAGCGCATTGCTATAGATAGTGAGGGAAGTTTGCTGACCACCGAATTCAAAATCAAACTTGCCCCAGCGGCGGTAATCTTGTTCCGCACCGGTACTGGTTTGCATAGTGATTAAGGGCTCGTCTTCTGGGAAGCGTTCAACCTCAACCTCTAGAACCAACTCCTGTTTAAACTCATAGTAGTTGAGCCCGCTGAAATTGTGCTGGGCATCATGGTCAAGTGGTGACTGAGGATGGGATCCCATAAAGCTATCAATCTCGTGTCGAAAATGTTCTAATTGGCTCATTTATTACTCCTTAATAGGTCTTTAAATCGGAAGGTATGGGTCTTAATGACAACCCATAGAACCAGACGCCTTCGTCTTAATGGTGATTTATGAATTCAATGTGGCCTGAATAGCAGCCGCCATTGAATCGTACGAGAAACTGACAATTTGGCCATTAATATAAAAAGTTGGCGTACCCGCTGCGCCGGCTGAGAAAGCCGCTTGCCGATCCCGGGAAACATAGCTGGCATATTGGCCTGTGTCCAGGCATTGGCTAAATTGACCGGTATCCAGGCCAATGGCAGTCGCGTAGCTCTTCAGCTGATCAGGGGAGAGAGCTGCCAGTGGTGTCTGCTCATATATAAAATCATGATAGGCCCAGAATCGATATCCATTTCATGCTTGCGCAACAGTTCCATAAAGGCCATAGTTATATCGGTCATCTTGTGCTCCTTTTCTATTGTTTTGTTCGAACAATTAGAGAAGCACAGATGACCATTTTCGTCAAACCAATTTACACCACACTATGAGACTCTACCTTTGGTTATTGAAAAACCCTTAAAAAACTTGTTCCATAATCATTATAAACTTATGATTAGATCAATCTTATTTTGGATACTATATAGAGATTTATCAAGCATAAATGCTCAATAAACCTAAATTTTTCATTAAATCAACCATGTTTTGCTGATTTATTGCCTGATCTAGGGCATCATCCAGCATATTACGTTTGATAAAATGAATATGAGGATTTTATCGAGCAGTTACGCAGGTTAATAATAGTTTTAGATCGACAGGAACGCATGGAATCCCTCGGCAATCAAGAGCTCCAGATCATCGGGGAGTGCCTGAAGGCAGTAGCACAAGGTCCGTTCCTCGTCGATCCCCAGGCAGACGATCCGTGGTGGGAGTTTTCCACTCTCATGGGTCTCAAGCCGGAGGAGCTGTCCAACATTGCCGATCGCTGGCCGGACGTCGACAGCGCGAGTACGGATGTTCAGCTGGCAATCAACAACTCCATGAACAACCTTCTTGGCTATCCTCACGGGTGCGAGGCTGAGTGCTCGCAGTACATATTGGTTCCTGCAGCGGAGGTGGCGAGAGTCTTCGACAAGTGGCGGGCGCTGACGGCACAGACTGACGGAGACTCTTCCAATGACTATTTCAACCGGATGATGTAGAAGTGAACGGCCGTGAGATCTAATACGTGCGTGAACCCGACGGTCCCCCCTGTCAACGGTCCGTGCTTGCGCACGGTCGGCGTCACATCGGCCTGCAGGTTACGCACAACGTTAGCCCGCATGAGTATCATTGCATTGAATGCAAAGGGAGAATCTAAAGTATGAAAAACACTAATGGCAATCAAAAAGAGTTATCACCAGAACAACATGAAGAACTACTCAGTGCATTGAAAGCCCGGTTTGAGAAAAAGATGAATCGCCATGAAATTCTTGACTGGCCTAAAGTACAAGAAAAGCTCGAAGCTAATCCTGAAAAACTGTGGTCGCTGAATGAAATGGAAAGAACGGGTGGTGAGCCGGATGTAGTTGGTTATGATGAAAAGACGGGCGAATACACTTTTTATGATTGTTCAGCAGAAAGTCCGAAAGGCCGAAGAAGCCTTTGTTACGATGGCGAAGCGTGGGAATCAAGGAAAGAACATAAACCGAAAAATAATGCCATGGATATGGCTGCTGAATTGGGCATCCAGATATTAACCGAAGAACAATATCGGGAGTTGCAGAAACATGGAAATTTCGATACGAAAACATCAAGCTGGGTGAAAACACCCTCTACGATCAGGAAACTTGGTGGTGCCATCTTTTGTGATCGTCGCTATGATCATGTTTTCATGTATCACAACGGTGCAGAATCATACTATGCCGCAAGGGGGTTCCGTGGCTTGCTAAAGGTCTAGACTCTGCACAGCCAGGGAAGTAGGATGTTTCTTGTTACACGATCCAGAAAATAAACATAGTCGGTTCTGTACCATGTCCATAAAGATATAAATGCGGGCTAACCCAAGTTACATTTAACTCGGCTTCGCCTCAGAGTGAGCGACGCGCTAAACAGCGTTTCAAGCCATGTAAATGATGTTGGGAGGCGCAAAATGCCGAGCCGGTGAACAAATCGTTGGCAAGCTCACAGAGTTTCCAAAATAACTAATTGAGATACTGAATCAAACAACGATGATTTAATCTTCAATAAATTCAATACAAGGAGAAAGGACAAAAGCTGAGTATCGGCAAGAGGTGCGGCAGGCTGTGTATGCTGTACTTGAGCAAGGTTTGTAACCAACTAAGTTTAAGGTTTAAGATTATCTGGAAAAACCGGGCATTTTGCGTAGCAAAGCGGGAATGGTCGCTTGGCGTGAAACTATACAAAAACTCGGCGGGAGGGGAGAGAAATGAAAAAAGCCCGCATGATCGTTCTCACACAGGCTTTTTGTCGTCATACTCTAGGGAGGCATAACTTTGCCACCCCATTTGGGAAAAATAACCTTACCAGATCGGCAATATTATGGTTCCCAGCACACACCATTTCTGGAGTCCTAAAACAAGGCGGAGAGGGTGGGATTCGAACCCACGGTGACCGCAAAGCCACAACGCTTTTCGAGAGCGCCCCGATCAACCACTCCGGCACCTCTCCATATATGTTGTTAATTGTTGAATAATAAATGCGACTGCGGGCTGCGCCCGCTATGTTGTGTGGCGTAGCTGACGGAAGAAGGATTGCATCAACCCGGCCGATTCATCTTCCATGACCCCTGAGGTTACCATCACCCGGTGGTTAAATCGTGGTTCGGCTAACACATCGATTACCGAGCCATCGGCGCCAAAGCGGATATCCTTTGCGCCGTAAACCAGGCGTTCTAAGCGAGCCTGGATCATCGCGCCGGCGCACATGGGGCATGGTTCCAGGGTGCTGAAAAGGGTAACGCCGCCAAGTCTCCAGTTGCCCAGTGCTTGGGCAGCCTGGCGAAGAACCACCATTTCAGCATGAGCTGTTGGATCTTGTTCCGCCTCCTTGACATTATGCCCTTCGGCGATAACCTGCCCATTGAGCACCGCCACTGCGCCTACCGGAACTTCGCCGCTGGCCATGGCTTGTGCAGCCTGGGTTAAGGCCAATGCCATCCACTGTTCATCTGTTTTATTGATAAAGTGCAGTGCTGTCACAACGCCTGCATTATAACTGACCAATTGGTCATTTGCCACAGATAGACCGTGAACGATAGGGTAATCGCATACTAAATCCGATCAAGTGGAATTGCGCGTTCTCGGTGCCATATCAGCTTTATTAACGGTAGAATATCCCGAACAACTCAACATAATGTCAACATTAGGTGTTATACAAGCCGTTTTCAATACCAAATCTGAGCCGAAATGAGCGATCATGACACTTTTGAGTCTCTATGCGATTGCCCTGCCATCTTTGCCTAGACAGAACGCTTGTGCTACATTACTCTTGTACAATATCCAATTTCCGATTTCTAATTTCCAATTTCGCAAAATACGCCAGGATCTCCACCTCAAATCCGAAGCCAGAAGAGTAATGGCCAGGTCCGAGTACAGTCGCTGGATCCCGTTGACCGGTACCCAACAATTGCCGGGGCGCCTGGTTCGCCTGCTCGACTCACTCTGGCAAATACTCATCCGCGGCCGCAACCATTCCGGTAATCCCACAGAAAAAAAACCCTCCCGGGATCAATTACCGGGCCGGATGGTCCGTTGCGGCCGTGGGCGACGGTGGGAATTTGCAGGGCAATCGTTTACTAAATCCTATCAAGTGGAATTGTGCGTTCTCGGTGCCAAATCAGCTTTGTTAACAGTAAAATATCCTGAAAAACTCAACATAATGTCAACATTAGATGTTGTACAAGCCGTTTTCAGTAGCAACTCTGAGCCGAAATGAGCGATCATGACACTTTTGAGTCTATAGGCGATTGCCCTGACGTTAACGAAGATGTGTCTACCCATATGCGCCGACTTTGGTCCTGCTGCCATATGGAGCCTTGAAATCATCGGTGGCGTTGTTATATAGTATAGATGAGAAGTTAGGCATGGACTTGGAAGCAATCGAATCTTCGAATTATACTCACCCTTGAATCTGATAATAAATAAATCTCTTTCTTGAAGATAGGTCACCTAAATGTCTAGACACCGAATTTTTCGCTTATTGGCCCTTTTTTTGGTTCTCACATTGGTATTGGGCGCCTGCCGGAGCAAGGAGGAAAAACCAACTGACCCGGTACCATCAGCGACTTCAAAGCGTGATGATCCGGTAAGAACGGAACCGGCCGTCACAAAGGTTTCCGAAGGTACCGCGACGGCTACGCCGGAGACAACGGCTGGACCCAGCGTCGTCTATGATTGGGCGCCGCAACTCGTATACAGTTCGCCTGCCCAAGGCGAGGAAGTCATGCTTAATGGTGCGATTACGCTTCGATTCGACCAACCTATGGATCAAGGATCCGTCGAGGCAGCTCTGCGAGTCAGCCCCTTAGGCAAGATGGCACCGGTAAAGGGTTCGATCATGTGGCCCAAGGTGGACACGTTGATTTTCACGCCAGAAGATCAACTCGAACGAGAGCAAGCGTACGAAGTATCGCTGACCAACTCTGCCCTGGCTAAAACGGGACAGACCTTGCTTGAACCAGTCAATCTGGTGCTTGAGACAGTTGGCTACCTCGAAGTTAGTCAAGAGTTACCGGCAGCAGGGACAAGAGATGTGCAGACCGATGCCGCCATCACGGTTGTCTTTAACCGGCCGGTTGTCCCTTTGGTAAGCACCGGACAGCAGGGGGATTTACCGCAACCTCTCCTGTTTAAGCCGACCGTAGTTGGACAAGGGGAGTGGGTATCAACCAGCATTTATCGCTTCCTGCCCGAAGAACCCCTTGCCGGGGCGACGAACTACCAGGTTATAGTACAGGCTGGACTACAAGATATTGGTGGTGGGGAACTGGCGGCGGATCACAATTGGCGATTTTCCACAGTTCCACCCAGCGTGGTATCCACCACCCCTGGACCCGATGATTCAGGAGTCGATCCGACACGGCCGATTACGATCACCTTTAACATGCCCATGGATCACGATAGCACGCTGGCTGCAGTCTCGCTAAGACCGTTGGCGGATCTTAACCCCGTATGGTCGGAAAACGATCACATCCTAACCTTGGTACCTGGGACAAGCCTGGCGCTTGAGACTCCCTATGCCCTAGAGATAGATAGTTCGGCCAGATCAGCAATCGGCCAGGCTTCGTTGGACCGGGTCTATGACATTCGCTTTACGACAGTTCCCTACCCAGTCATTGTTCGCACTTCACCTGCTAACGGGGAGGAAGCTGAACAATATCAGCGAGGCGTGTCGATTTATTTCGCCTCGCTGATGGATCTGGATACCCTCGAAGACAAAGTCCTTATTACCCCAACTCCAGATGAAACGAGAAGTTACTTCAATGAGTATAACAATTCATTGTTTATCGATGCTGAACTAGACCGGAGCATGGAGTATGTGGTAACTGTTCCCGGCAGCGCGGCCGATCCATTCGGCAATACGCTAGGGGAAGATTACACTTGGCGGTTCCGTACAGCCGATTATGAACCCCTCGTTTCGATGAATCTGCCCGAATGGGTAAGCCAATTTAGTTCCAGCCACCCGAGCGACGTTGATCTGATTTATCGTAACGTATCCTTTATTGATGCTCGTCTATATGATGCGGGTTTACCCACCGGGACCTTGGTTCAACGGCGAACAAATGAATTTTTGCCCCGCAGTGAAATGCTTCGAGGGTGGTCGATTCCTGTGGAGAAGAATCCGGAGACAGCCAAACTGTTGACCTTGAGCCTAGCCGACGGCGGCGTGCTGCCCACCGGTGTTTATTATCTGGAGGTTGATGCGCCGGAAATCGGACAGGATCAAGCATATTGGCAGAATCAAGAAAACCTGATTGTCGTCGGGGATACCAATCTTATCGTAAAAGAAATGTTCGAGCGGGTTTATATTTGGGCAACAAGCTTGGCGGATGGCCTACCGGCCGCCGGACTTGATCTGACGCTTTTCGATGAGTCAGGTAACCAAATTGGAACAGCGGTATCGGACGAGAACGGATTGGCTGATTTTCCTTATCAGCCAAACGAAGAGTATTTACCCGGCGTGTTGGCAGTCAGCAATTCACCAGGTCAGACAGGTTTTGGTGTAGGCGGCAGTCTGTGGAGCGACAATGTGACCGCCTGGCAGTTTGGTCTCGACTCGGCCTATAGAGACGAATTTGAGCGTTTTGCTTATCTGTACACCGACCGGCCGATCTACCGGCCTAGTGACACGGTCCATTTTCGTGGCATTGTGCGCGATACGAATTATGGACGTTACCCGTTTCCAACGGCGGATTCAGTGACACTTGGCCTGGAATTTACAACCAACTATGAGACGCTTGATTACCAGTTCCGATCAACGCTGGATGAAAATGGCGAGTTTAATGGTGCATACATTATTCCTGAAGATGCTCCGCTCGGTTCGTACCGGTTCTATTTTCAGGATCAGGACCTCCAGGCTGATCGCCAATTCACAGTCGCCCAGTATCGGAAGCCAGAATTTCAGGTTGAGGTGATTCCAAGTACCGGAGAAACATTGCGAGGCGACACCGTGGACGTCGCCATCGATGCCAGCTATTTCTTTGGCGCTCCGGCTACTGATCTGGTGGTCAATTGGAGCGTCACCGAGATGGAATATAACCTGGATGTTGAAGGACCATATTATAATTTTGGCGACAGGGCTAATTTCTATTATGAGCCTGGCGGCCGGTTTAATTTTGGTCCTGGCCAGCCATTTGGCAAATATGTTATGGGTGGCGAAGGCATAACAGATGGCGACGGCCGGTTGGTTATTCAACTGCCCGCCAATTTATTGGCTGAAGCTGGGCCAGGTAATCGACTTGTGACCGTGGAAG
>Ga0307377_10008141_pt1 | contig 10690 bp, 11 predicted proteins | sample TR3MG_FD_202535 | JGI IMG/M metagenome (GOLD analysis project Ga0307377, IMG submission 202535) | Soil microbial communities from Risofladan, Vaasa, Finland - TR-3 | ecosystem: Environmental > Terrestrial > Soil > Coastal area > Acid sulfate soil | place: Finland: Risofladan, Vaasa | collected... | reverse complement strand
CTTGTCATCTTTGGCACGCCGCAGCAGATGCCCACCATTCTTGGCTTGGCCACTGCTGGAATCACCATCGTATTGCAAGACTTCATTCTTGCGTTTTTTGGCTGGTTCTCACTCATGGGCAAGGACGGTATTCGCGTCGGGGACCTGGTTGAGATCAACGGCGTAAGCGGGGAGGTAACCGAGATAGGCCTGATACATACGATGCTTCTGGAGACAGGTAACCTGACAGACAAAGGTCTTCCCACGGGCCGCAGCATATCATTCATGAACAGCTTCGCCATTCGCGGTCAGTACTTTAACTTTTCAACGTCCGGGCAGTGGATGTGGGATGAAATCACCGTCCCCTTGCCTGCGTCCATCGACCCCCGCAGCATGGTTGAGCGCATCCAAAAAGCCGTGCTGGATGAAACGCAGGAGGGCGCCGGCATTGCTGTGCGAGAATGGACGCACACTGGGCGCAGCGGCAACCTAAGCCGATTCAGCACTATTCCTGTGGTCAACCTGCTGCCGTCCGCAACGGGCTTTGATGCACAGGTGCGCTATGTTACGCGTGCATCCGCGCGATTCGACGTACGCATCGCTTTATATAATCGTGTATTCGATTTACTGCGGGAGCAGAACTGGCCCATGCAGACTGAGGAGAAGCCCGGTATTGTGGTTGCATAAGCTATCCAACTTTTTTGGGTCGACGAAGAAAGTTTAAGTTGACAGCGCAGGGAGTTTGCCTTTAGCTTTGGAGCAGATGCAGAATCACCGCCATCACGGTCACCACCACCATCACGGGACCCAAATGCCGGCGGACTGCCATGGCCTGAAGTAAGAGCGGCCAGAGAGATCTAAAAGATACCAAAGCCCGCCGGCGACCACCGCCAGCGGGCTTTTTCATGCCTCAATTCAAAATTTCACACTGAATCAGGAAGACGAAACAGGAAAAACGATGAGCAGCGAAACAGCAGCAATTGATTTTGAAAAGATGGACGGCCTCGTACCGGGAATCGTGCAGGACGCGCGCACCGGCGAGGTGCTGATGCTGGGATTCTTGAACCCGATCAGCTACGCCAAGACGCTGGAAAGCGGATTTGTAACCTTCTGGAGCCGCACGCGCCAGAAGCTGTGGATGAAGGGCGAAACCAGCGGCAACCGACTGCGTGTTGTGTCTGCCGCGACCGACTGCGACAACGACACGGTGTTGTTTCGCGTGATAGTTGAGGGCGACGGGCTGGTTTGCCACGAAGGCACGGTGAGCTGCTTTACGAAGGCTGTTGTAGCTGAAACGGAGGCCGCACGTGGCTAACAAGCTGAGAATCGGCATTCCCAAAGGAAGTTTGCAGGACGCGACCATTGCGCTGTTCAAGCGAGCAGGATGGAATATCTACGCGGACGGGCGCTCCTACTTTCCATCCATCGACGACAGCGAGATCGAGTGCATGCTGATTCGCGCGCAGGAGATGGCCCGGTATGTGGACCACGGTGTGCTGGATGCGGGCCTGACCGGCATTGACTGGGTCGTCGAGAGCGGCCGCGATGTGGCCAGCGTTGCAACACTCACCTATTCCAAGCAAAGCCGCCGCAAGGTGCGCTGGGTGCTAGCTGTGCCGGAGGGCAGCGCCTTTGAGAAGGCCGAGGATCTCGAAGGCAAGATTATTGCGACCGAACTTGTCAACGTGAGCAAGCGGTACTTTGCCGCCAAGGGCGTCAATGTGAAGGTGGAGTTCAGTTGGGGTGCGACGGAAGTGAAACCGCCGGTGCTGGCTGATGCGATTGTGGAAGTAACGGAGACGGGCAGCTCGCTGAAGGCCAATCATCTGAAGATTATCGACACGGTGATGGAGAGCGAGACGCACCTGATCGCCGGCAAGACGACGATGGCCGACCCGTGGAAACGTCAGAAGCTCGACCAGATTGCCATGATGCTGCGCGGCGCGATTGATGCACAGTCTCAGGTGGGGCTTATGCTCAACGTGAAACGTGCGGACCTTGAAGCTGCTCTGGCAGTGCTGCCGGCACTGAATTCGCCGACTGTTTCGGAGTTGAGCGATTCGGAGTGGGTTGCAGTGAATACGATTCTGGATGAGAGCACGGCCCGCGACGTGATTCCGCGGCTGAAGGCGGCGCACGCAACGGGCATCGTGGAGTATCCGCTGAACAAGGTTGTGCTGTAAGTACGAAGCCCAAGTGAGACGGGAAATATGAAGCTGATCCAGACTAAAGGACGAGGCGCGGCGCAAGCAGAGGACGTGCTCGCCGCGCTTGAACGGCGAGGTGTCACGGCGCTGGATAGCGTGCTGCCTGCCGCACGGCGCATTGTTGCGGACGTGCGCAAACGCGGCGACCACGCACTGCTGCATTACGCTGCGGAATTCGATGGGCTCACCGGTGTGGAAATGCTGCGGGTGAGACAGGAAGAGATGGCCGCGGCATGGACTGGGCTCGATCCGGCGTTGCGTAATGCTTTGACGACGTCTGCAAAGCAAATTCGCCGGTTTGCCAAGCGGCAGATGCCGAAGTCATGGAGCGCGTCTCCGCTTGCTGGCCTCACTACAGGACAACTGGTGCGCCCACTTGGCTCGGTGGGTTGCTACGTGCCCAGTGGCCGCCATCCGCTGCCTTCTACCTTACTGATGACGGCAATCCCTGCGCAGGTTGCGGGGGTTAAGCGCATTGTTGCGGTTTCGCCCAAGCCTGCGCCGGAGACGCTTGCGGCCGCGCATTTGCTGGGCGTTACAGAGTTTTATCGAATTGGCGGCGCGCACGCCGTTGCCGCGCTGGCATATGGAACGGCAAGCGTCGCACGTGTGGAAAAGATTGTGGGTCCGGGCAATCTCTACGTTACGGCGGCCAAGAGGCTTGTGGCTTTCGATTGCGCAATAGATATGCTCGCCGGGCCGACGGAGATTGTTGTTACCAGCGAGCGCGGCAGTGCGGCCGGGATCGCTTCCGATCTGGTTGCGCAGGCGGAGCACGATCCGGAGGCGCTTGCGATCTTTATTACTACAGGCAAAGATCTGGCACAGGCAGTGATCGCGGAGGCAAAGTTGCGCAGCCGCGACAATGCTGTTGCACGCGAAGCTCTGAATCGTAACGGAATCGTGATTGTGGCGGCCAGCGTGGACGAGGCGCGGCAGATCACGAATCTGCTTGCGCCGGAACATTTGACAGTGGATGCGGCCGGCGATCTGGAGTGGGTTGAGAATGCCGGGTCTGTGTTTGTGGGTCGCTGGTCGGCGCAGCCGATGGGGGACTATATCTCCGGCCCAAATCACACGCTACCCACGGGCGGCATGGCGCGCGTGCGCGGCGGGTTGAGCGTGTACGACTTTGTGAAGTTGATGACCGTGCAGGAATATACGGCGGAGGGACTGCGCGCGCTTGGACCGCAGGCTGCATTGCTGGCGGAGGCTGAAGGGCTGGTGGGTCATGCCGAGGCGATTCGGACGCGACTGCGCAGAAGTTCAAGAGCAAGGAGGTCCTGTGGCTGAAGGTGTGACGACACAGAATCCTGCGCCGCGCGCGCGCGTGCAGGCGATGAAGGAGTATCACCCTCCGCTGGGCTGCCGCGATACGCTGCGGCTGGACTTCAACGAGAACACGCTTGCCTGTTCGTCGGAGGTGCGCGAGGTGCTTGGGAGCATCTCTGCCGGATCACTGACGCGCTATCCCGAACGGGAGCCGGTGGAGGCGATTGTGGCCGCGCATCTTGGCGTTGGCGCGGAGCAGTTGGCGTTGACGAATGGCGTGGACGAAGCCATTCACGTGCTGTTCGAGACGTTTCTTGAAGCGGGCGACGAGTTGTTGCTTCCGGTGCCGACGTACACGATGTATGAGGTGTATGCGTCCGCGACGGATGCGCGCGTGGTTGCGGTACAGGCTGCGGACGATTTGCAATTTCCTTTCGAGCTGCTGCTTGCTGCTATCACACCACGAACCAAGATTATCGCCATCGCCAATCCCAACAGCCCTTCGGGCTCATTGGCCACTCGGGCGCAGTTGCTCGAGATTGCAAAACGTGCGCCGCACGCGGTGCTGCTTGTGGATGAGGCGTACTTTCATTTTTGTGGCGAGACGGTGATGGACCTAGTGGGTGCTGTGCCCAATCTGATTGTTGCGCGGACGTTCTCGAAGGCCTACGGGCTGGCTGGATTGCGGCTCGGATTGCTGGCGGGACCGGTTGAGCTGATGCGCTGGACGCGGCGGGTACTTTCGCCGTACAGCGTGAATTCGCTTGCGCTGGCGTGTTTGCCACCGGCGCTTGAGGACACGGCTTATCTCGATTGGTACGTGGGCGAAGTGCTTGCCGCGCGCGCGGAGTTTGAGGCCGTGCTGGATGCGGTCGGAGTGCGGCGCTGGGCGAGTTGCGCCAACTTTATTCTGGTTGAGATTGGCGTGCAGCATAGAGAGTTTGTGCGGCAGATGCGCGAGGCTGGCGTGCTGGTGCGCGACCGGTCGAGCGATCCAGGCTGCGACGGACGGGTGCGGATTACGATTGGAACGCGGGAGCAGATGAGACAGGCTGCGACGGCGCTCAAGAACGCAGTTGTTGCGTTGGGAATTGGAAGAGAGAAGCGATGACGACGAAGAAGACAAAGAAAGCTGCCCGCGGCAAGCGGACGGCGAATTTTGAGCGCAACACTACAGAAACGCGCATTGCGATCAAGCTGACGATCGAAGGCAAGGGACAGTACAAGGTCACGACCGGCATTCGCTTTTTCGATCACATGTTGGAATTGTTTACGCGGCACGGCGCGTTTGATCTTGAGCTAAAGTGCGATGGGGATCTCGATGTGGATCAGCACCACACGGTTGAAGACGTGGGGATTGCGCTGGGCGAGGCTTTTGACCGTGCGCTCGGCGACAAGCGCGGTATCTTGCGCGCCGGATATTTTCTGATGCCCATGGATGAGACGCTGGCGATTGCTGCTGTGGACCTGAGCGGACGCGCTGCGTTTGCCGTTGATACGCAGGTGCGGACGCGGCTCGTGGGCGATTTGCAAACCGAACTGGTTACGGACTTTTTTGAAGGTTTTGCACGTGGGGCAAGAGCCAATGTGCACGTGAAGACGATGTACGGGCGGTCGAACCATCACAAGATCGAGGCAATCTTCAAGGCCTTTGCACGGGCGCTGCGCGTGGCCTGCTCGCGCGACAAGCAATTGGGCGAGATGCTGCCTTCTACAAAAGGATTGCTCTAACCACCGCAGTGAGCCAAGTTCGCTCGCGGAAGACTCCGGAGTATTAATGCGCGTCACGGTGATCGACTACAAGGCGGGCAATCTGACATCTGTGCTGAAGGCGCTGCGGCACCTGGGTGCGGAGACGATTGTGACCGACGGCGACCTAGCGATGGTGGAAGCGGCTGAGCGGATCGTGCTGCCAGGCGTGGGGCATTTTGCAGCGACGGAGCGGCTGGATGCGACTGGTCTGACTGGGGCGATTCGCGCGGCGATTGCGCGGGGCGTGCCCTTTCTCGGCATTTGCGTGGGGATGCAGTGGCTTTATGCGGGTTCGAGCGAAGCGCCGAGGCAGCCGGGGCTTGGATATTTTTCTGAAAAGTGCGCGCGGTTCGCCGAGAGTTCTGAAAAGGTTCCGCATGTGGGTTGGAATTCGCTAGAAATTCGGAAAGGGTCGCGGCTGCTTGCGGGCGTGGAGCCAGGTGAGTTTGTTTACTTCACACATTCCTTCAAAGCTCCGGTGACAGCGGATGCTGCAGCGGTTACGCAGTACATTGAGCCTTTTGCCTCGGCGGTTGAGCGCGGCAACGTGATGGGCGTGCAGTTTCATCCAGAGAAATCGGGGGCGACGGGAGTGAAGATTCTTCGCAATTTTCTTTCGTGGGAAGCGACGGGAACGAAATGATCACGAAGAGAATCATCGCTTGTCTCGATGTGCATGACGGCCGTGTCGTGAAGGGTGTGAAGTTTGTCGATATTGTCGATGCCGGTGACCCCGCCACGCAGGCGGCGCGGCATGCGCGCGAGGGCGCGGATGAGATTGTGCTGTTGGACATTACTGCGACGCACGAGGGGCGCGCCACGCTGCTCGACACGGTGCGGCGGACGGCGCGAGAACTTTTTGTGCCTTTCTGCGTTGGGGGCGGGATACGCACGGCGGACGACGCGGCACAGGTGTTCGATGCGGGCGCGGACAAGGTGAGCGTGAACTCTGCGGCGCTGGCCGACCCGACATTGATTGATGCGATTGGGAGGAGCTTTGGTGCGCAGGCCGTTGTCGTAGCGATCGACGCTAAGCGCGACCCGAAGGCGGCTGACCCGGTGCGCGATGCGGAGGTGTTTGTGCAGGGTGGGCGCAAGCCGACGGGACGACGTGTGGTGGAGTGGGCGCGTGAGGCCGAGCAACGCGGGGCGGGCGAGATTCTGCTGACCTCGATGGATTCCGATGGCACGCGTGCGGGTTTTGACTGCGAGCTGACGGCCGCGGTGAGTGAGGCTGTCCGGATTCCTGTGATTGCGTCGGGGGGAGCGGGGACGGTGAAGCACTTTGCGGATGTGTTCGGGCGCGGCAAGGCCGATGCGGCCCTGGCTGCGAGTATCTTTCACTTCGGGGTTTCGAGCGCGCGTTCGCTCAAGGAAGAGCTGGCAAAGGCCGGCGTATCTGTGAGGTTGCCATGCTGATTCCATCGATTGATTTGCTGGGCGGGCGGATTGTTCAGCTTGTGCAGGGCGAGAAGCTACGCCTTGCGTTTGACGATTGTGAATACTGGATCGAGAAGTTTTCGAAATTCCCTCTGGTTCAGTTGATCGACCTGGATGCGGCGATGCGACAGGGCGACAACTCCGCGCTGGTTGCGCAGATTGCCAAACGGCTGCCCGTACAGGCGGGCGGTGGCATCCACTCGATTGAGCGCGCGCGACAGGTGCTGGATGCTGGGGCGAAGCGCGTGATTATTGGCTCGGCGCTGTTCTCTGAGAGCGATACGGTGAATACGAAGTTTGCGGCCGAGTTGGCCGCGAGCATTGGTGCTGAGCAGGTTGTTGCGGGCATTGATACCAAGAATGGGCGCATTGCGGTGAAGGGCTGGAAGGCGGAGGTTGCGCTGACACCGGATGAGGCGATGCCACAGCTTGAGGCTCACGCTGCGGCATTTCTCTACACGCATGTGGATGGTGAGGGGATGATGCAGGGCTTTCCCATTGAGACGGCTGCTCGGCTGCGCAAGCTGACCGAGCGGCAGTTGATTGTGGCTGGAGGGATTCGCAGCCAGGAGGAAGTGGACGCGCTGGATGCACTGGGCGCCGACGCTGTGGTGGGGATGGCGGTTTATACGGAGCTGCTAGCAGTTTGATGCTCGTAATGCCGCTCTGGCGACAAAGACGTGCTGCCCAGGCTGGGCAACCGGGACGCTGCTACTTCTGCATTTCGCCGATGGCCCGACCGGTTTCGACACGTGAGGCGCGGAGCAGACGGGCAATTTGCTTTAAATGCAGTTGCACGGCGTAGGCGCGCAGAATCTCAGCCTGTGAAAAGCCGATGCCGGTGTGCCGCACCGCTTCCATGCGGGCTTCAAGCTCGGCGATGTCCTGTTCGAGATTCATGCTCTGCGGCGGAATATAAAAGCTCCATTTGTGAATGCAGCCGGCGACGTGGTGAAAGCCTGTTCGAATGTCCACTGCCAGTTGCTTCAAGGCCGGCTCAAGCTGCTGCGCATATCCATCCTCGTGGCTGCCTTCAACGGAGAACTGAAGGGCTAGGAGGGCGTCAAAGAGCGAGTGTCCGAATTGTGAGAGCATGTTAAGTCCCTCGCGCCATCCGGGACCGCCCGAAGGTTCATTGCGCACGGCCTCTAGTAGCTTGTTGTTGCTACTCAGCAATGCCTGAACATCGTCGCGCAGCGCGGAGAGATTCTGAGAGGGCGCACCACGAAATCCCTCGAGAATGGCTTCGAAAAAAGTGGCTAGAACGAGGAATTCCTTGGACAGGCCATCGCGCAGTCGAAGACGGGCGCGGTCGGGAAACACCAGCGTTGTAACGGCGAGAGCAACGAGGATACCGAGAATCACCTCTCCCACGCGATCCATGGCAAGTCCCCAGCGTGGGCCTTCCTTGTGGATGAGCATCACGAGGGTGATGGTAACGCCCGCGAGCCGCGAACTGTTGCGGAGACCGAGGAGACCGCAGACGATGATTGCGGTGAGAACCGCGAGCATAAAGTTCCAGGGAAGCACGCCAAACGTGGAGAACAGGAAGCCAATGGCTGCACCGATGACGGTGCCCAGCAGGCGATCGCGCGAGGCGTTAACGGTGGAACCTACATTGGACTGCATGACGATGATGGCGCTGATGGAGCCCCAGTATCCATCGTGCAGGCCGAAGCGCTGCGCGAGCCACCAGCAGAGGGTGGCGGCGAGCGCTGTTTTTGCGGCATGAATGAGAAGATGCCGATGCTCCCATGTGAGAAATCCAGAATTCTCCGCGGTATCCATGCGTAGCTTTACCGCGAGTTTCTGCTGGGAGTCTGTCTTGCTGAGCCTGAGCCGCATAAATGTTGCCTGCGGTTAAATGTTCTCATAGAGGGCGATGGCGGATACAGGTGCGGCGGCCAGATGTCTGCGGTAGGATGAGAGCGAGGCCCTCGCAGATGCTGGGCCCAACCGAACCCTATGCTACGACTTGGATACCCAGGAATATTGCGCGCGGAGCTTCTTCGCGATTTCCCCGAAGGAGTGGAACTGGTTCGTATACCGGACCCACCGGACCACGACATCGAGATCGATGTGTGGATTCCCGATCCGTATTCGAACCGAGCTACACTCGCGTGGCCGCGGCTGCACGGCGTGAAGCTGGTCCTGTCGATGATGGCGGGAACGGAGTGGATTCCGCCGCTGGTGGGACCGCATGTGACGATTTGCAATGCACGCGGGGCACACAACATTTGCACAGCCGAGTGGACGATTGCGGCGATTCTGTCGATGCTAAAGTACTTTCCGATGTACTACGACATTCAGCAGGAAGGCCGATGGAAGCGGAGATTTGAAGCGCCACCGCACTACGTCGCGATCACGGGGGACAAACGACCGTGGTATCCGCCGGTGATGCTGGAGGAGTTGACAGGCAAGACGGTGCTGCTGGTGGGGTACGGCTCGATCGGCAAGGATATTGAGCGGATGCTTGCGCCATTCCATGTAGAGGTAATGCGCGTGGCGCGGAGTGCGCGTACGGAACCCGATGTCCATGCCGTTAGTGAGCTGGACAATTTGCTGCCGCGAGCCGAGGTGGTGGTTCTGATTCTGCCTTCGACCGAGGAGTCGCGGGGGTTGATTGGTGCCGATCAGTTTGCGCTGATGCGGCAGGGGACGCTGCTGGTGAATGCGGCGCGGGGGCCAATTGTGCAGACCGATGCGCTGGTGGAGGCGCTGCACTCGGAGAGGATTCGCGCGGCGATTGACGTGACCGATCCCGAGCCGCTGCCGGAAGGGCATCCGCTGTGGAGCTGCCCGAATCTGCTGATCACGCCGCATATCGGCGGATCGAGCGCGGAGTTTACGCCACGCGCGCTGCGGACGGCGGCGGGGGAACTGCGCCGCTACATGAAGGGCGAGCCGCTAGAGAACGTCGTGCAGGCTGCGATTTAGGCGGCGACCTCTGCGCGACGCCAGTCGCGCAGGCCGACCACGGCCAGCACTACAAGGCCAGCGTAGAGCAGGGCCGTCAGTTGCAAATCCTTGTAGATATACTCTCCGATGTAGATGAGATCGACGGCGATCCAGAGCCACCAGTTTGCGGTGTGTTTGCGCGCTGCCCACCAACTGGCGACGAGGCTGTAGCTGGCGAGCGTTGCATCGAGGTGGGGCAGAGCCGCGCCGATGCGCACCATGAGCCAGCCGAGCAGAACTGCCCCGAAAGCGCCAGCGGCGAGGCCCGCTAGCCAGCCGCGCAGATTGAGCGGGACCACGCGGACTTCGCCCTCCTGGCGCACGCCGCGCCACCAGTGCCACCAGCCATAGAGGGTGAAAGCGACAAAGAAGACTTGAAGAAGCGCGTCGGAAAAGAGGCGCGCGCGGAAGAAAACCGCGAGGTAGAGAAAGTCTGCGGCCAGCACCACGGGCCAGCAGATGAGCAGTCGGCGCGTGGTGAGCCAGATGCCGATCACGGTGGTGACGGTTCCGGATATCTCAAGCCAATGCGCGGCAAGGTAGTTTGCGATTGCTAACTCCGTCATGGCGCGCCAACTTTTTGCGCGCGATGCCCGCGGGTTGCGGCCCAGCTTTCAATTGCTTCCAGCAGATTGCGGCCGGCGGGGCCGTGGAACCAGCGGGCGTGACCGACGAGCCAGCCGTCGTGGGCCATGGGGGCCTTTTCTGCAGAGTGGAGCACGCCTAGAAAATAATCGGATTCTGAGAGCGCGAATTCGGCATGGCAGAGGGCGGTCATGGGGGCGAGGGCGGCGGCTTCTGCTGCGGAGAGCGGGTGGATCGATTCGTAGCCCTCGAGCAGAGCGTGCAGGTGGTCGAGGTGGACGGGCACATCGTCGGGGTGGTCTGGATCGGCGACGAGGACGAGCCACTCGACGATGTTGCGCTCGATAGCGTTGGCTATGTCGTAGACGGCGTTGGTGCGGTCGGCGAGGCCGAAGTCGATGGTTGCCGTGGCCTGCGCGCTGTCGCTAAAGTCGCTCCAGATGAGGTTGGAGGCGTGCAGGTCGTTGTGCGTCCAGAGCGGCGGTAAGGCGGGCAGG
>Ga0307377_10008140_pt1 | contig 10690 bp, 12 predicted proteins | sample TR3MG_FD_202535 | JGI IMG/M metagenome (GOLD analysis project Ga0307377, IMG submission 202535) | Soil microbial communities from Risofladan, Vaasa, Finland - TR-3 | ecosystem: Environmental > Terrestrial > Soil > Coastal area > Acid sulfate soil | place: Finland: Risofladan, Vaasa | collected... | reverse complement strand
CCCCACCCCCGTTCATCCCAAGCGCAAGTCTTAGTGCACGTTTTTCACGAGGAATTGTGCAATGTCAGTTTCTTCCGCGAAAGCCTTCTGCGCGCGAAAACGGCCGGCGTGTTAAGGTTTTTGCCATGACGAAAATTGACGAGCAGAGGTATCCAATTGGGCGCTTCAGCCCGCCGGCCAGCAGCACAACTGGCATTCGCGCAGCGCTAATTCAAAGTCTGCACATGCTTCCCGAGCGTCTGCGCGCGGCGGTGAACGGGTTGAGCGAGACACAACTCGACACACCCTATCGCGAGGGCGGATGGACGGTGCGGCAGGTGGTGCATCACGTGGCCGATAGCCATGTGAACGCCTATATCCGCTTCAAGCTGGCTCTGACCGAAGATTGGCCCACTATCAAGGCCTACGATGAGGCAGCATGGGCTGAGTTGGCGGATAGCAGGTTGCCGGTCGACGGTTCGCTCGCCATCATCGAAGCGGTGCACCAGCACTGGGTGGCGCTGATGGAATCCATGACGGAGGAAGATTTCCTTAAGGGATTCGTTCATCCGAAGAGTGGCCGCCAGAACCTTTCGACGGCACTGGCGCTCTACGAGTGGCATGGGCGTCACCACACCGCGCACATTACCGGCCTGCGCGCCCGCATGGGCTGGTAGGCAGAACGTGGCTGCAGAAGACGCCGCGGCCGCGACCGGCCATCTTGTCCAAAGCATCGAAACTTATCTCGCCGACCACCCCGGGGCTGTGCTGCTGGAGGACGGCCGCGTCCTCTTCGATATGCGTACGGCCCGCTACGCGGTGAGCGAGTCGCACGGGCGCTGCCTGCTGCAACTTTGGAGCGAAGAACGTAACCTCGTGCGCACGGTGGTGGAGGTGAAAGAGCGCGCGCAGTGCCTGCGCGTGATGACCAGGAGGATGGGCGCGACCAAGCCGCAGGCGCTGGAGCTTGTGCCCACGAGCGACAGGCGCACGCCTACAGCGCGCGATGCCAGCCGGCGCAGCTATCAGAAACTGCTGGGGCGCGTCCTTACGCGCAGATTCCTGGATGCGAAGGTGGATGGGCTGCGCTCGGCGATGGATCTGGAGCACAGCTTCGGGCCCGCTTATGTGCGCGGGCGGCTGCTGAAGGGAACTGCGGCAGACGCGGTGATCGGGGTCAGCGAGTCGGAGTCTGGTGCGATCATCGACGGGATTCTGACGCTGGGAATTCTGTGGCTCGAGTACTGCCGGCAGCACGGCGACGGGAGAAGACACTTTGGCGGGCTCAAGGTGATTTTGCCGGCCGGGGCGTGGCGGACAACGGCAGAACGCATGGCCTGGCTGAATCATGCTGCTGCCGATTTTCAGCTTTTCACTCTCGACGAGCGCAGCGAAGAATTGTTGCCGGTGGATTTCCGCGATACGGGCAACCTGGAGTCGCGGCTGGTTCATGCATTTTCAGCGGCTGCTGCAATTGATCGTTGCGAGGCGGGAATTGCGAGGCTGATGGCGCTGCTTCCTGATTCGGCCCGCGAGCGAGTGGAGGTGCGGGCCACTTCAGCTACCGAAGTGGGTTTGTTACTGCACGGTCTGGAATTCGCTCGCGTGCGGCACGGGGTCGGAGTCCACTCGTTTGCGCGTGAAGACGAAGCCACCTTTGGTGCGGGCGCCAATGAGACGCCACTCACTGAGGAGAACGAAGGGCTTTGCCGGGAGTTGTGCATGCGCTTGTTTCAAAGCCGGTATCCCGATGGCGTGCACAACGATTCGCTATTTCGCATGCAGCCGGAGCGCTGGCTTGAATCTCGATTGCGACTGGGAATCACTGAACTACTGCCGGGGCTGCGCGGCGACTTGATGTATGCACAGGTGCCTGCACTTTCGAGCGGTGACCGAGGACTGCTGGACCTGTTGACGCTGGACCGCAAAGGGCGCCTGTCGGTGATCGAACTCAAGGCGAATGAGGATCTGCATCTTCCGTTGCAGGCGCTGGATTATTGGATTCGCGTACGGGCCCTCAACAACGACCGGCAGCCCGTTGTTGGCGGCCGGCCTCTGTCTGCGTTTGAGCGGCAGGGATACTTTGTGGGCGTGGAGGTTTCGCCGCTTGAGCCACGGTTGTTGCTTATTGCGCCATCATTGCGGATTCATCCCGCCAATGAACCGGTACTGCGGTACTTTGCACCGCAGGTGGAGTGGGAACTGATCGCTGTGAGTGAACACTGGCGGCGTGAGTTAAAGGTTTTGTTCCGCAAGCGGAGTTCCGATCCACGCGCATAATTGTGCGAAGATCAGGCGCGCGCTCTCCCGAACATACATCCTTCTCGTAGATCTAGAGGACATGAACAGCTTGCTTTGGTTCGCGCAGCAGAAACAGCACCACGATCATGCCGATAAAAGGCAGCAATCCAGCAACAATCAGGATAGGGTCGAACGAATGGAGCAGTGCAGTATGGCGCGCATCAGAGACAACGCCTATCAGCAGTGATGCGACGATCGTGCACAGTCCCGCCCCCGTGTTGCCGATGCCGCTGACTGAAGCTACAGAAGCGTTTTCGAACAGGTCCGCAGGCAATACATTGGCGATGGTGGTAAAGCACCCGTACGAAAATGTTGAAAGCGCAAAGAGCGCGGTGATGAGGTAGACGTTGGCGGTGAAGATGGTGGGGATAAGCAGGAGGACCCCGATGCCGCCGCCGATGATGAAGGCTTTACGTGCGGCCGCGAGGGACCAGCCGCGGCGAATGAGGACGCCGGAAAGCCAGCCGGAAAAGAAGTTCCCGGCATCGGTGGCGAGAAACGGAATCCAGATTGCCAGCAGACTGCTACGCAAGTTGATGCCCTTCGCCACCAGGTAGATCGGGAACCAGTCGGTGACAAAAAACCAGACCGGGTCGGTGAAGGCTTTCGAAGCAACGATCGCCCACGTTTGGCGCAGCCTGAGCAGCCCAAGCCAAGGCGTTTTTGCGGTGCGCTCTAGCGGGAAGCTCTCATCGGCTGAGACTGCAGTGATGAGCTGTCGCTCCTCGGTCGAGAGTCTCGGATGACTTTCGAGAGGATGGTAAAGCCCGCGCCAGCAAAACAGCCACAAGAACCCGAGCGTACCAGGAACCATCACGGCAGGCCGCCATCCCCAGCGAAAGTAAATGCCGAGCACGATAAAGGGCGCAATCGCGCCGCCCAGCGAACTGCCGCTGTCAAAAAGCGCTGTTGCCAGCGCCCGCTCCTGGCGCGGAAACCACTCACCTACTACTTTAATGGCTGCCGGCCAGTTGCCCGACTCGCCCGCGCCCAGAAGAAAGCGCATTCCAGCAAAGCTCCAGAAGCCGGAAGCGAGCGAAGTAAGCAGCGACACGAGCGAGTACCAGGCCACCGTGAGTGTGAGGCCGCGTCGTGAGCCGATGCGATCCATCAGTCGCCCGCAGGCCGACTGGCCAATCGAATACGCAATGCGGAAGGCGATGACGATGGCGGCGTAGTCGGTGTTGGTCCAGTGGTATTGGACTTTGAGAAACGGAGCCAGCAGCGACAGCGTCTGGCGGTCGAGATAGTTGATCACCGTGGAAGCGAGCAGCAATCCGCCAATCCACCAGCGTAGACGGTGGATCACGTGGTGGGCGGTTTGTGGCTGGTCACCGATGACCCCTACCCCTCTGGGAGATTTGTGTGCGTTTAACGCGCTAACAGGGCGGAGGAGTCGCGATCAAGATAAACGGTCACATTTGGGTGCCGCCGCAGAATGGACGCAGGAGCGAGAGGCGTAATTTCTCCTTCGAGACACACCTTCACGGCCTTGGCTTTCCGTGCATCCGGGACGACGACCAGAATTTCCTTTGCTTTGAGAATTTGCCTGATCGACATCGACACTGCGCGGGTCGGAACTTGGGAGATATCAGTGAACCAGCCTTCGCCGGCCTGCTGGCGGCGGCACGCTTCATCAAGCTCGACAATCAAGTATGGCTTCTCGGTATCAAAATCCGCGGGCGGGTCGTTGAAAGCAAGATGCCCGTTTTCGCCGATGCCCACAAAGGCGATGTCGATTGGCGCGATATTGAGTTCCAGGCCCACCTGCTCGGCAACACCCTCGGGATCGGAATCGACTGCGAGAAAGTGGAATTGCGTGATGCCGGTCTTCTCGATCAGCCTTTCGCGCAGGTACTTGCGAAAACTAGCCGGATGGTCGGCGGGAAGACCGATGTATTCGTCCAGGTGAAACATCTCAACGTTGGGCCAGTCGATGTCGCGCTGAGCGGTCAACGCCTCCAGGAACTCAAAATGCGATGCGCCTGTAGCGGCGATGATGCGCGCATGATTGCGTTCGGCCAGTGCCTGCTGAATAGCGGCTACCGCACGGTCTGCTGCGGCCTTAGCCAATAAAAACTTGTCCTCGAAGATTTTAATAAACATAGATGCGGTCCCAATATTAGATTTCAAGCCGCACCCATTCTCTCATCCGAAAGGCAGATCAAGAAATCCTGACGCTACTCTGTCGGCTTCCAGCGGAGGATTGGTTTCCTTGCTGCCTGCACTTCGTCTAGTCGGGAGACCCGCGTGGAGTGCGGCGCGGTTTTGATCACTTCGGGTGTTTCTTCTACTTCTCTTGCAATGGAGCGCATGGCGGCTATGAAGAGATCCAGTTCTTTGAGCGATTCGCTTTCGGTGGGTTCGATCATCAATGCGCCGTGGACGATGAGCGGGAAGCTGACTGTGTAGGGATGAAAGCCGTAGTCGATGAGGCGCTTGGCGATGTCGCCGGTTTTGACCCCCCGGGTGGACTGTCGCTTGTCGCTGAAGACGACCTCGTGCATGGAGGCGGTCTTGTAGGGCAGTTCGTAGAGGTCCTCGAGATTCTTCCGGATGTAGTTGGCGTTCAGCACCGCGTCTTCGGTGGTCTGGCGGAGGCCGTCGGGACCGTTGGCGAGAATATAGGCCAGGGCGCGGATGAACATGCCGGTGTTGCCGTAGAAGGCGCGGACGCGGCCTACGGATTGTGGCCGATCGTAATTCCAGTGGTTTGTGCCGTCTTGGTTTTGAATTAGGACGGGGGTGGGGAGGAAGGGCTCGAGGAAGGCTTTGCAGGCGACGGGGCCGGAGCCGGGACCGCCTCCTCCGTGGGGGGTGGAGAAGGTTTTGTGGAGGTTGAGGTGCATGACGTCTACGCCGAAGTCGCCGGGGCGGGTTTTGCCGACGAGGGCGTTCATGTTGGCGCCGTCCATGTAGAGCAATGCGCCTTTGGCATGGAGGATGTCGGCGATCTTGTGGATCTGGCTTTCGAAGACGCCGATGGTGGAGGGGTTGGTGAGCATGAGGGCAGCGGTTTCTTCGTCCACCTGGGCCGCGAGGGCTTCGAGGTCGATGCCGCCTTCGGCATTGGACTTGAGATTCTCTACCGAGTAGCCGCAGATGGCTGCCGTGGCGGGGTTGGTTCCGTGCGCGGAATCGGGGATGAGGATCTTCTTGCGGGCGTTGCCCTGTGACTCGTGCCAGGCGCGGACGAGCAGGATGCCGGTGAACTCGCCGTGGGCTCCGGCTGCGGGCTGGAGGGTGATGGCGTCCATGCCGGTGATTTCGATGAGGCAGCGCTGGAGCAGGTCAATTACCTCGAGGATGCCCTGGGCGAGCGACTCCGGACGGTAGGGATGCGCTTCGGCGAGGCCCTCGATGCGGGAGACCGCTTCGTTGACGCGGGGGTTGTACTTCATGGTGCAGGAGCCGAGCGGGTACATGCCGAGATCGATGGCGTAATTCCAGGTGGAAAGGCGCGTGAAGTGGCGAATGATCTCGATTTCGCTGAGTTCGGGGAGCTGCGCGCTCTGCGAACGATGGGCTTCGCCCAAGAGGGACTTGGCGTCCACAGCGGGGACGTCGAGCGGGGGCATTTTGTAGGCGCGCTTGCCGGGTGAGGACTTCTCGAAGAGGAGAGACTCGTTCTGGGTCTGGTGGGGGCGGACTTTGCCGGTGGTTTTGCGAGTAGCGTCGGTAGTCATTATGCCTCCACCGGTGCGGCGGCCAGAAGCCTGGCGGCGGCGTCGATCTGTTCGCGGGTGATGACTTCAGTAGCGCACCAAAGAGTGGCGTTGCCTAATTCGGGGTACCAGCGACTGAGGTCGAGGCCACCGACGATCTTTTGGTCGAGCAGGCGCTGGCTCCAGGCTGCCGGGGCTTCGTCGGTTTGAAGAACGAATTCGTGGAAGCGGGGCGCGCCAGTAAACGGGAGCTTTGCGCCGGGCTGGGCGCTGAGGGTTTTGGCGGCGTAATCGGCTTTGGCCAGGTTGTGCTCGGCTAACTCGCGGATGCCTTCCTTGCCATAGACGGAGAGGAAGATGGTGGCCATGAGAGCGACGAGGGCCTGGTTGGTGCAGATGTTGGAAGTGGCCTTCTCGCGGCGGATGTGCTGCTCGCGGGTGGCGAGGGTGAGGACGAAGCCACGGTAGCCATTGCTGTCTACGGTTTGGCCGACGAGGCGGCCGGGGATCTGGCGGACGTACTGGTCTTTGGTTGCGATGACGCCGCAATAGGGACCGCCGTAGCTGAGGGCGACGCCGAAGGACTGGGCTTCCATGCTGACGATGTCTGCCTCAACGGGCGGGCGGACGACGCCGAGGGAGACGGCCTCTGCAATGGAGACGATGAGCAGAGCGCCTTTCTTGTGGGCGATGTCAGCGATGGCGGGAATGTCTTCAACGATGCCGAAGAAGTTGGGACTCTGGACGAGGACGGCCGCGGTTTCGTCTGTGAGGGTGGCTTCGAGGGCGGCAAGATCGATGCGGCCGGTTTCGCGGTCGTAGGGGACGAGCGTGGAAGGCAGGCCCTGGTGTTTGGCGTAGGTGGCCATTACTTCGCGGTATTCGGGATGGACGGTTGCGGCGACGGCGGCCTTGTGGCGGCCGGTGATGCGGACGGCCATCATGACCGCTTCCGCGGCGCCGGTCGATCCGTCGTACATGCTGGCGTTGGCGACGTCCATGCCGGTGAGCTCGGCGATCATGGTCTGGAATTCGAAGATGGCCTGGAGCGTGCCTTGCGTGATCTCGGCCTGATAGGGCGTGTAGCTGGTGAGGAATTCGCCGCGCTGGACGAGGGAGTCGATGATGACGGGGCGGTAATGGCGATAGGCGCCAGCGCCGAGGAAGCTGGCGTGGTTGGTGGCGTTCTTGTCGGCGGCGGCGCGGAAGTAAGCGACGATTTCGCTCTCGGCGTGCTGGCGCGGAACGTCGAGGTCGCGGCTCAGACGGTACTCGGCTGGGATGACTTCAAACAGCGAGTCGATGGAGGGCGCGCCGATGTCGGCGAGCATCTTGAGGCGTTCGTCTGGCGATTTGGGCAGGTAGCGCATTTTCAGCTTCTAGCCTCTAGCTTCTAGCTGCTAGCTAAAAGCCTGTTGGGCGAACTGGGCTGCAGCTCGCCAGGAGAGTGCTGGATGAATCGATGCTGCCTTCAGTATCGAAGAACGAGCTAGAAGCTAGAGGCTAAAAGCCGGCAGCTAGCTCGTGGTTTCTTCGGAGATGAAGGCTTCGTATGCGGCGGCGTCGAGCAGGGTGTTGAACTCGGCAGGGTTCGAGAGCTGGACCTTGATGATCCAGGTTGTGTGCGGGGCTTCGTTGATTTTGTCGGGAGCGTTTTTCAGCTCTTCGTTGATTGCGGTGACGGCGCCGCTGACGGGCGAGTAGAGGTCGCTGACGGCTTTGACGCTCTCGACGGAACCGAAGGTGGCGTTTGCAGTGACCGCGTCGCCAACCTTTGGAACATCGACATAGACGATGTCGCCGAGGGAGTTTTGGGCGTAGTCGGTGATGCCGATGGTGCCGATTGAGCCATCGAGCTCGATCCACTCGTGTTCGCGGGTGTAGCGATAGTTTGCGGGATAAGACATGGCGGTCCGCTCCTTCAGGAAAAAATGAACAGTGAAGCTTCAGTGTAAATCGCGGCTGTTGGTCAGAGAGGCTGAGGAAAAGGGGGAAGTTCGGGGAGCCGAGATCAGGGAAAAGGAAACAGAGATCAGGGATAAAAAATTTCAGCGGGCGGTTTTTCGGGCTTGTGAGGAATGCGTCGAGAAAGGGGGTTTGAGGGCTGAATTGGGCCGTTTTTTCTCAATAAAACGGCATAAAAACGTCATTTTACGCGGGGTAGTTTACTAATTAGTAATATTTAGGAGCATGTATCTTGCTGATTATGGGCTGGTTATTTTTCGACTGCACCATAATCGGTGCAATTGACAGGGAGGGGGGGGGCGGATTTGGCCGGCGGGGTGCGGCGGGCTCCGCGCAGGCGCTTGAGCAGATCGCGGACGACGGCGGATACGGAGGTGTTGTTGCAGGCGGCCCAGATGCGGGCAGCGCGGTAGGTTTCTTCGTCGACACTTACGGTGATGTTTCTCTTTTTCATGGCTTTTGGGGTGAGCGGGCGAGGAGTTGGATTTGGTGGTTTGGCTCGGGCTCTAACTACAAGTGTGCGCTAGAGGCGGGTAATTTTATGCAAATGAGGGAAACCTGGCTGGGCCGGTCATTGACAATAGTGCGGCAATGCCGCATAGTTCAGTAGGGTCAAACCATGAAGCGGAAGAATGTTGCAGGGGAACTTGTGGAGGCGATGCGGGAGGCGGCGGCGATTGCTCAGGGGGATGCGGAGCCTGCGGCGGTGCATACGTTTCCGCTGGCGCTTGACGTGGATGTGCGGGCGGTGCGGGCGGCGACGGGGCTGAGCCGGATGGAGTTTGCGCGGCGGTTTGCGCTGGACCCGCGGGCGGTGCAGGATTGGGAGCAGGGGCGGCGGCGACCGGATCGCGCGGCGCGAGCTTATTTGACGGTGATTGCGCGGCATCCGGAGGCGGTGGTGGCGTCGTTGGCTGGTTGAGGAGTCGAGTGCTTGGTCCCAAATGCAAAATCAGGCGGCTCGGACGGCGAGGCGCGCGGAGCGAGAGCGGGGCTTAGCCTTGATAACGATTTCTACATCCTGGCCGAGGACGACCAGAAAGCGCATCAGCCGCTCGACGGAGAAGCCTTCTAGCTTGTAGTTGAGCAACGCGGATACCTTGGGCTGATTGATGGCGAGGGCTGCGGCGACTTCGGCTTGCGTGAGGCGGCGGCGTTCGACAATGCGGCAGATGGCGGCTCCGAGGCGGGCCTTGGTGTCGAGTTCGGCGGCATCCGGTAGATTCATGTCGGCAAAGACGTTGCCGCTGCTGGGTATCACTCGCTCCGTGGTTCTAGTGGGCATATCTCTCCTCGTAATCCTGTTGCGCCATCTTCAAGCGTTCGTGCACCAGGTGAATATCCGATTGCCGCGTTTCAATTCCCTTCGGTGACTTCTTCTGAAAGGTGTGCAAGACGTAAATGGCGCGTGTGAAGCGGACTGTGTAAATCGCCCTGTAGGTATCGCCGTCATAGTCCTTAACAACCTCCAGCACTCCCGGCCCTTCGCCCTTCCACGGCTTGGCTGAGGGGTGCTTGCCTCCGTATTGCGCCGCGCTCAAGGCAAAACCGATGCTGCGTTGCACGTCGGCGGGGAAGCGTGTGACCTCCTTAAGTGCGGAGCCCACCCAGAAGAGCGGCTTCTCATCGCCAACGTTCGGTCGTGTCATGATTATCCTACTTTTGGGATATTTCGTCGAGGGTAGTTTGGATGTTCGCGCGGAAGTGGTGGTCGATAGTTTGTGGATCCCCACCCTCAGTTTATTGCTGGATCAGGGGTGGGGTACCCGACCTGCCTTTGCTTTCTTGGTTTTTTTTGATATGGATTTTTTGGGCTTAGTTTGTTTTGGCTCCGTGGCAACTTGCTCGCGCAGCGCTTTTTTTTCGATAGCATCAATCCGACGCGTAAGTTCCTCTACTTGTCGAACAAGGTTTTTCGTGTCGCTTTCTATGATCATCGCAGCTATCGTAAACGCTGGAGCTAGCGTGCCCATGGGCAGCGATGGTGCCGATAGTTGATGATCATGGAGGTGTTCCTCGTGCAAACGGCCCGCTTGATCGATCCGGCGAATCTCCACGGGTTGATTGATTAGCCTGCCTCTTCTCGGAAACCGTCCACGGATCGCGGCCCATCCTTGCAGAATCATAGGGACCAGCGAGAACAACGACGCAATGGATCCCGCAATGTACAGGATCTCAAGACCGGTCTCATGCTCCACGAGGAGAAGCTTCGACGTTCCGAAGCCTACCAAATATCCACGACCTTGTAGGTCACCATCAACTTCCGAGTAATGAATTCCGGCTTCGTGCTGAAGCGTATCGAGAAGTTCCCGATATTCGTCGTATGATCCGACGTTTTCGCGAAATTTCATCGATACAACTCGGTCGGAACTGACATTCAAATGTTGAGCAGCGCTGCTGAATTTGCGCCTAAAGGATTCCTCGCGGTAATCCATAGCGGATCTCCGTTCTTGTACCTTGGATCGCTTGAATTATAACCTTGGTCTCAGTCTCTAGGCCTCGATGTTTTGAGTCCTAGAGACGGAGGCATTGTGCGAGCGGAAAGCGAGCGGCTGCCCCACCGCAGGTGGTTACTCTTCCTCTTCTTCTACGGGGCGTTTGGCGTTGTTGAGGATTTTTTCGGCTACGGGTTGGGGGACTATGTCGTAGTGGTCCATTTCCGTTTGGTAGTTGGCGATTATTGATCCGGCAAGAAAATACTGCTAAGCGGCATATGCGACGAGTGGATCTTTGAAGAAGGCTTTGATTCTTTCAGGATTGGTCTCGATAGCGGCCATGTG
>Ga0307377_10008139_pt1 | contig 10690 bp, 8 predicted proteins | sample TR3MG_FD_202535 | JGI IMG/M metagenome (GOLD analysis project Ga0307377, IMG submission 202535) | Soil microbial communities from Risofladan, Vaasa, Finland - TR-3 | ecosystem: Environmental > Terrestrial > Soil > Coastal area > Acid sulfate soil | place: Finland: Risofladan, Vaasa | collected... | reverse complement strand
GAGTTCATTAAATATAAAATTCATGGTACCGGAAAGTACCGCTTCAATTTTAAGTATTTTATCACCACTTACTATAAGGTCATTTATAGTTTTTATAATTGGTAATCCGGCACCAACTGTTGTCTCATACATAAACCTGATTCCCCTGTCGTTTGCAATAGCTTTTAGCTCTTGATAATAAGCGTACTCTGAAGAACAGGCAATTTTATTTGCTGTTACAATTGAAACGTATTTTGAAAGAATATCCTTATATCTCAATGCTACGTCGTTGTCAGCGGTGCAATCAATGAATACCGAATTTCGTAGATTGAGTCTGGTCATTTGCTGAATAAAAATGGAAATATCTCCTTTTTCTCCTTTGGTTTTAAGAGTATCCCTGTAATTATCAAGTGTAATACCTTTCTTGTCGATAACCATTCTCCTTGAATTGGCTACACCCATTAGATTTATCTTGAGGCCATGCTCATTGAGAAGAGTAGAATATTGTTTCTGAAGCTGCTTAAGAAGACTTGTTCCGACCAATCCTGTTCCTGCAATAAAAATGTACATTTCTTTGTAACGGGAAAGAAAAAAACCATCATGAATAACATTAAGTGCTTTTTTAAGGCTTTCTTTCTTTATTACTACAGAAATATTTAATTCAGATGAACCCTGAGCAGTAGCAATAACACTTATTCCATTTCGACCAAGTGACTTGAAAAGATTGGCTGAAATTCCAGGTGTATTTTTCATTCTTTCGCCAACAATTGCAATGATTGACAGATTTTTCTCTATCAGAACTTTTATCTCATTGTTTAGATTTATTTCATCCTTGAATTCTTTCTGCATTGCTTCTGCTGCAACTTTTGAATCAGAGGGACTCACTGCAAAAGTTATTGAATATTCAGAAGAAGCCTGGGTTATCAGGATGATGTTGATGCCATTCTTTGCCAATGCTCCAAACAGACGCATAGATATTCCCGTAACACCAACCATTCCTGTCCCCTGTAAAGTGATAAGATCGATCTGATCAATTGATGATATTCCTTTGATGGGACTTCTCTTATCATCAAATGATTTGTGGCTGATAATAGTTCCTTTCGATGCCTGGTTAAAAGTGTTCAGAACAACTATCGGAATATTTCTTTTATAAACAGGTCGCAGGGTAGGAGTATAGATAACTTTGGCGCCAAAATGAGATAATTCGATAGCTTCGGAATATGTAAGGCTTTCAATAGCGTAAGCTTTTTTAACTTTTTTTGGGTCGGCTGTCATAAATCCATCTACATCAGTCCATATCTCAAGAACCTCTGCATCCAGAGCAGCTGCAATTATTGCAGCAGTATAATCCGATCCACCTCTTCCCAGTGTAGTTGTTTCGTTATTAATATTACTTGATATAAAACCAGGTACAATACAGTGATTCGTGATTCCGGCAATACTCTTAATAATAAGACTGTTGGTAAGGTTAAAATCAACATTGGCAAATCCAAAATTACTATCTGTTTTGATAATACTGCGGGAGTCAATAAGTTGAAATTCATCCATCAGGTTGCTTATTATCAGGGATGATAACCTCTCCCCTGTACTCAGTACCAGGTCGAGTGAATGTTTGGTTAGTTCACGAAGCAGATATATCCCATTAATAGTTTCCTGCAGCTCATTAAAAATTTCGCCGGCAGCAAGAATTACAGTATCACTCTTGTCCGTGGCAATTAGTTGTTTGATAAATCCAGTATGCTTAAGGATTACTTTATCAAGAAGTACTTTGTAATCACTATTCCTTGAAGATGCCAGCTCACAGATATGCTTCAGTTCATCCGTTACACCTTGAAAAGCTGAGACAACTACCACACATGGTGAGCTTTGGGATTCAATTATTCTTTTTATACCCCTTATCCGTTCTGGTGACCCCACAGATGTACCTCCAAACTTCAGGACTTTCATTATTTTGCATTTTTAAAATGAAAATGCATCTCAGAAGATGCATAAAACTTAAAGGCAAAAATAGTAATAATTAGGTAGATTAATATTAGAATGTGGAATATAAAAAAATATAGATTTAATTATTTCTGCATTATAGAAAAAATGAAATAAAAATTAATAAAAGGTAACTCTCCTGACTTCTGACGCTTTTAAATTTTAGTGCGTTTGTGATTTTCAAATAATTGAAAATGAATAATATAAAAAAATATTTTTTGATTTTTACCGCACTAACGTTTATTTTTGCCTTATGTCAGGTGTTAGAAAGGTTAAGACAAAATCGGGATCTACAAGATATTTAATCATCTTGTTTGAAAGAAAATTATCAATACAAGTAAAGTACCAGAATTAGCGAAATGTTGTCCTAAAATTACCGGGATAAGATTATGGTTAGCTCTGGCCTTTGGGGATCCCTCGCTAACGCTCGGGATGACAGGATGTTATGGGGCATGCCAAGGGGGGAATAAGAGGAGGTGCGTCTCCGGCGCACCTCCTCTTATTCCCCCTTCCTCCGCCACGATGCTGTCATTCCGAATGCAGCGAAGCGGAATGAGGAATCCCCTTAGTTTGAAACGAGTTTAGCGAAAGTAATCCCTTTGGTTTAAAAAGAGTTAAGTGAAGGAAATACGCAGGAGTTGAAGCGAGTCAAGTGACCGTAATCTTCATCTAATGAAATAATGAAAAGCCCATTGAACCCTTTGATCATAAAAATGAGATATTCTACCGCACTAATTGTCAGAAGTCAGGAGAGTAATAGTATTTGAAATTGTTTGGGTTAATTTATAAAATAGTCAGATCAAATATTTTGTTTCTGTCCCATTCAAGCCAGTATTTTATGGATGTCTGACGGATAAGGTTCCAATAACTTTCATCCTCAAGCCCATAATTTTTAACTCCTTCATCGATGACTGCCTGAAGTTCTTTCAGGTATCGGGATTTTAGTTTTATAAGGATGGAGCGGTTTTGATATGTAAAAACAGCTTGCGGTTTGGCAAGAGTGTGGATTTCAAGAAGATCAGGACAATTAATTAATAGATTAATGTGCAAATAATTCATTAGAATCTCATCTTAATACCTCCGAAAGCTGTTATGCCTGGCATTGAATAATACAGGTTATTTTCATATTCCTGATTTAAGATATTCTCGGCGCTGATAAATAGTTCAGCGTATTTCAAAACCTGATATGATATTTTAGAATTGAGGAGTACATAATTCTGATAGCTTATTTTTGCTGAAGGATCGGTATCGAGATGATTTACATACTGGACACTTGGTGAAACTTGCCACTTTTTCATGCGGTAGTTGCTACTTAAGAAGAGGTGATGTTTTGGAGTGGCATAAACAGGATTCCTCATATTAATATAAGAGTAAGTAAGATTAAGGACTAAGTTATTGACAGGATGTGCATCTGCTGCAAACTCAATGCCTCTGTTAAATATTTCTCCTGCGTTTTGTAATCCGACTAATGGAACAGTAATAATCAGGTTATCGCCTTTGATAATATAACCTGTTAATTCAAATTTAAGCTTATGATTAAAGAACGATTGCAATAATCCTGTTTCATAACTCATTATTGTCTCAGGGCTTAGATTTTCATTGTGATTCCAGATATACAGTTCCCGGATTGTCGGACTTCGAAAACCTTTTGATATTGAAGCTTTTAAAGTAGTACGTCCGGTAATTTTGTATGCGAAACCCCCGGCAGGTATCCACTCTTTTCCATAAACCTGATGATCTTGCAGGCGCAATCCCGCGTTAACTGTCAGTTTGTCAAATAATGTCTGCTGTATAAAGCCATATACTCCGGCATCATATAAAGTTGTATCTTTAAATAATATACCCTGGCCATTCATTGCCAGCTCATTTTCGGCTCTTCCTCCATAAGTGAGATAATCTGCCCCGAGGGTTATATTATTACCTTTGAATAGTTTTATTGATTCATAAATATTCAGACCATAATTGGCATCTGTTGAATGAAATCCATCTGATATTTTATGTTCGCCAAAGTTGTAAAATATTTTTGCAGTGCCGGAATATTTTTCATAATTATTATCAATAGTAAAAGCCCAATAGCCTCTTGTGATATCGAGGGAACTGCCCGGGACTGCATTAATGGTATCTGGTCCGGGATCAGTTGCTTTAAAATGTGCCAGGCTGAGATCTGTAATTGCCTGTATATTATCATTTAATTCATAGGTCATTTTCAGATATCCGTTTGTGATACTGAAATCTGAATTAGGACGATGGCCGTCAGTCTGATCATGATTAATGGATGCGAACAGGCTTAATTTATTCTTTTTGTAGCCGGCAGATGCCATATATTTCTGAGTATTATATGAACCGTACATTAAATTGGCGCTTCCATTGAATCCTTCTTTGGTCTGCTTTTTTGTAATAATATTAATAACTCCTCCCATGGCATTGGAGCCATATAGAATAGAAGCAGGTCCACGTATAACTTCAACACGTTCAACATCAGATGCAACATATGAATCGGGGAGGGGATGTCCGAAAATTCCCATAAACTGAGGATGACCATCAATCAGCATTAAAACGCCTGTTGTCGGGCTGCCACCAATCCCTCTTATTGAGATTTGTCCTGCTGCATTGGCTGCCACTCCAAAACCCATTACACCTCGTTCGGTCACAAAAAGACCAGGTACACGTCCGTTTAATATTGGTAAAAGGGCCGATTCATTACTCTCCGTTATCTGAAGGTTATTAACCACTGAAATGGCCATAGGTACATTTCTTTTATTCACTTTTATTGTTGTCCCGGTAATTATCACTTCATCAAGATTTACTGTGTCCTGAAGAACTGATCGGGTCTCCTCCTGCGAAAATGCCGGTGGAGCTAATATTATTGAAACTGCCAGGGAAAAAAGTTGTATTTTCATAATTTTGACTTATTTAAATATTACGAATCTCATAAAACGTGTTACCAATATTATAAAAAAATTAATCGGTCTTGCTCATAATAAGTTTACCATGTTTAATACCCTTGATACTTATTAATTTATCGGAGAGTTCAGTAAGCTTTTTTGCGACTCCTTTAACTGCAATAATTTCCAGGCAAATTTCGTGACTAAGATGAAAATGTTGTAAAGACAAAATCACATCAAAGTAATTGTGCTGAATATCATTTGATTTGGTAATAATATCTTTCTTATGATGATCATAAGTCATTACAATTGCTCCGGCTACCATATTATTACATTGCCATTTCTTTTCTACAATGTTTTTTTCGATCAGGTGTCTTAATGCCTGAGAACGGTTTACAAATCTGTTGTCTCTAGCAAACAGATCGAGCTCTTTAAGCAGTTCTTCTTCGAGACTAATACTAAAACGGGTAACCGGCATCGTAATACGAATTTTTATAAAAGTAATACTTTTTTATAAAAAGCCCTCTTGATAATAAAAATTATTTAGTTTTAGAGATGAGTAGTTCTGTAATTCTTTCAAATGCCTCTGCAACTTGTTTGTTATTTTGACTGAAAACACTTTTGCCCTGTTCGGCTGCTTCACCTACCTCCATTACAAAAGGTATCTGACCCAGGAGCCATGTGTCAAATTCTATCGCCATTTTATGACCTCCACCTTTTCCGAAAATGTAATATTTTTCATCGGGATGTTGTTCTGGAGTAAACCACGACATGTTTTCAATTATTCCCAGTACCGGAACTTTCAAGTCTGGATTGGTAAACATTGAAGTGGCTTTACGTGCATCGTTTAAAGCAATCTCCTGAGGTGTAGTAACAATGATTGCTCCTGTCAGGTTAAGCTTTTGAATAGTAGTTAGCTGAATATCACCTGTTCCCGGAGGAAAGTCCACGATCATATAGTCTATATCTTCCCATGCAGTATTTTCATAAAGTTGTGTAACAGCGTTTGAAACCATAGGTCCTCGCCATATCAGCGACTGTTTTTTATCGATAAAAAAACCTATTGACATTATCTTAACACCGAACTTTTCGACAGGGAAAATCATCTCTTTATCACCAAAAGCTGTTACATCAGGTTTAGAATCTTCTATACCGAACATCCTGGGAATTGACGGGCCATAAATATCGGCATCAACAAGCGCTGTTTTATAACCTTCTCTTGCCATGGCTATAGCCATGTTGGCAGCAACTGTTGACTTCCCTACGCCTCCTTTTCCAGATGCTACAACTATAATGTTTTTAACTCCCTCCATGGGGATCTTTTCGAATAATTTATTCATAATTAGTTTTTCTTTGAGATTATTTTCCAGATTTCACCTAATTTTTTACTAATATCCAGATTAGAGTTATATTCTAAAATGCTTTTTCCGTGTACCATCGCCTCCACCATTTGTTTGTCAAAGGCCAATTGCCATGTTGTGGTAATTCCATTTTCATTGCACCATTCTTCAATTTGTTTGGACATTGAAGGATTAAGATCGCATTTGTTGATGATAACATAAGCCTGTAATTTAAATTTTTGAACAATCCCCATGGTTCTTTGCATATCATGCAGTCCGGAAATAGTTGGTTCGGTGACGATTACAACTTTTTCTACCCCGGTTATAGTAGAAATTACAGCACAGCCTATGCCGGGAGGTCCGTCAAGTATAACCATATCAATTTCATTTTCTACAGATAACTTTTTAGCCTTATCACGTACCATAGTTACAAGTTTTCCTGAGTTCTCTTCTCCGGGCGCAAGACGGCCATAAACCATTTTCCCTTTACGGAAACTACCAGAATACATACGGCTTTTATCACTGGGAATCATATTGATGGCATTCTCAGGACAGATATGTGAACAAAGGAAACAGCCATCGCATGATACTTCTGATATTGTAACTATATCGTTTTTAAGAGAAATTGCATCAAAGCGGCAGTAATTTATGCATAATTGGCAGTTGGTACATTGGTTATAGTCAATAACAGCAGTTTGTGCACCAATGTAAACCTCTTCTTCTTCATGGGATGGATTAAACAGCAGAAAAAGGTTTGCTGCATCAACATCGCAGTCAGCAAGAACTACTTCCCCGTTCATTGTAGCGAATGCGGCGCTAATACTTGATTTGCCTGTTCCGCCTTTACCGCTGATTATTGCTATTTCCATGTTTTTCAAGTATTTTTTTGATTATTGTAAGAAGTTGATTAGCCAAAACAGAATCAGTCTTTGATACTATTTTCCCTGTTGAGTATAATCCTGCGATCTTCTTATCGAAAGGAATCTCCAATAAAAGGGGAATATTCTCCTGCCCAAGGTAATCCTGTACCTTATTATCTCCTAATCCCGCCCGGTTGATAATTACTCCTAGTGGTTTATCCATAGTTCTTAGTGTCTCAACACTCTGCTTAAGATCGGAAAGTCCAAAGGGTGTGGGCTCTGTAACCAATAAAACATAATCGGCAGATGAGACTGTTTGTATAAAAGGGCATGATGTTCCGGGTGGTGAATCAAGTATTACAATATCGGTCTGATCATCAATTTGTTTTATTGCAGATTTTATAACAGGAACAGGTGACATTACTCCAATATTCATCCGGGCTTCGATGAGATTGGGCAGTTTGTTGGTTGAATATAAGCTCACATGTCCCAACGATACTGGTTTCTCAGAAATTGCTTCAAACTTACATGCAACACTGCATGCACCGCAACCATGACAAAGATCTTCTATAACATTTATTATTTTTTTTTGTGGCAGTATAAATATTGCATTGTAATTACAGTATTCATAACATTTGCCACAAAAAGTGCAGATATCGCTATTAATAACCGGAACTTGTTGAGTAACTTCTGATTCACTAATAAAATTTCTTTCGAAGAATTCAAGTGAATTTGGAGCTTCAGCATCACAATCTACCAGTATTGCTCTGTAATTATTTTGTAGAAGCGTATAAAAAATATTGGTTGAAATGAATGTCTTCCCTGTACCACCTTTTCCGCTGGCAATCGCAATTTTAATCATATTTTGTTAGTCATAATTGAGGCGGGTTGATTCATCTGAAAGAGAAGGTTTAATCGCCTCCTGCAGAAATTTATTGTTCCATGTATCCAAATTAGTATGAGTGATAAAATATTTTTGAGGGATGGGGTGTGTCCCAAAAACTACCTCCATATCATACTTTTCTGTGATAAACTTCTTAAAGTGTTCTATATATGGACATGGAGGATATCCGACAAGAAATCCGGTGGCAAAGTGTATACGTGTAACTCCGTTTTTCTTCATCTCTTCAGGAGCATATTCGATATTTCCGCCCGGACAACCTCCGCAGGTAGTAAATGCCGCAACTTCAAGTTCCATATCTTTATAGATTGAAAAAGCACCCTCACGGGCAGCAGCAGCTCTGAAGCATTTGCCTCCGGCACAGGTGCGATACCTGTCACAGATAATAATCCCGATTTTCACTTTTTTCATTAATTATGACATTTATTGGTAACCTGTCTTGAATGCATCCATTAATGGTTTCTCATTTTTGATGCGATAATCTCAGCTGCTTTAATTAATGGATAACCAGCTGGAGAAGCAGTTAAGCAAGGATGTGTACCTATTTGGGATGTTAGCAATGAATTAATTGACATCCGGTTTTGGATCGCAAGTCCTATTACGTTTGTGAGTTCACCTGTGCTTAATCCGGCAATAACCTCACCACCAATAATAACACCTGAATTATGTGCTGCAATAAGTTTCACAAGTTGTTTATGGGTATCCGGCAGATTTCCCGGGTGACGATCTATTCCTTCAAATGTTCCGGTAATCACATCAATACCTTCTTCTTTTGCTCTGGCTTCAGTTACACCTGCGGTTCCGAATCCTGTGTTTCCTAACGCAGTTGAATAGATTGCAATTGTTCCACTGAATGTTTTTACAACATTGAGGTTAAAAAGATTCATTCCTGCAATCCGGGCCTCAGCACAAGCTGTAGAGGCAAGCATAGTGGCAACGCGGCTGCGGGTTATAAAGTCACGTTTCTGTGCACAATCGCCAACAGCAAAAACATTTTTAACATGGGTGCGCATATATTCATCTACTGCAATAAACCCGCTTTCGTCAACATAAATGTCAGATTCTTTTGCAAGTTTAGTATTGGGTTTATAACCTACCGAAAGAATGACAGCATCAACATCAGCAATTTCTCCATTTTCAAGTTTTACAGCTTCTACTTTTTTATCTCCAAGTATCTCCTGGATACCGTTTCCAGTTATAATTTTCACTCCTCTTTGGACAAGTATATCCTCTATTCTTTTAGATAGCTCAACATCAAAAGCCAAACTTAGAATGTCGGGTTGTTTTTCTACAAGCACAACTTCATGCCCATGTTTTATTAATTCATCAGAAAATTCAACCCCAATAAATCCGGCACCTATTACAACTACTTTCTTAAGGGATGCCAGTTTGGTCTTCATCTCATCGAGATAGGTTTTGTTTTTAGGTATTACAAAAACATTCTCTTTTTCGCCACCCTTCAACCATTTTGGTTTAACAGGGCTAGAGCCGGTTGCTATTACAAGCTTTTCATATTGGATTACTTCTCCACTTGCCAGCTCAGCTGTTTTAGCTTCTTTGTTTATTTTGACCACTTCGTCAACAAGAGACTCGATACCGGCTTTTCCCAGCATATTATCAACAGGCATGATATTCTGTGTACTACTGTCAAGTGTGCCGAATATATATGGGATTCCACAAGGAACCATCATCTCTTTTTGCATCTTGACGAGTATGAAATTTTTATCTGGCCATGAAGATTTACCTGTTAATGCAGCAACCATTCCAGCAGCACTTCCTCCGATAATTAATACATCTGTTGTTTTCATTGTTTGTTAAATTTAAGTTGCGTTATAAGATTTTAATAATTATATATCGTATTAAAGTTAGTCGTTGTATTGTAATATCCTGATCAGCAACATCTGAGTACCTGAGGCTTCTCTGGTATTCCTATGTTCTCCCCGTTTCGACCAAGATATTTTTTGGCAGGGTCGTAGATTATTCCCAATTTATCGAGCAAAGGCTCAACTGTTACCTGGTGAGTTTGCAAACCGATATCCCATGGATCGTAGCCTAACAAAAGCCCGGCAAGTTCCTCATAGGTTAACACGGGAATTCCGTAACCATTTTCACCATAAGTTTTTCCTTCCATTTCAGCAATTACATATTGCCATCTGTCGAGGAAGAAAGTACACCCAGGGCAGTTGGCTATAATAAGGTCCGGTTTAAAGGGCAGCATCGAATCGAATTTCTTCTTTGAATTAGTGACAGAATATGATCTGTTTGATTTAAGCAGGTATTGTCTGAATCCGAAACCGCAACAATGCCGTCGTTCAGGATAGTCAACCTGATTACCTCCCCAATCGTCAATTAAACCTGCCAGGACATATGGATATTCAGCACCGCCTATCCCTTCTTGTGGAAATATCTTGGCATAATGACATCCTATATGATCCACAACCTTAAGTGGCTCATTGCTATTATGATTTGTCAGACTATATTTCGACTTGGCTGCAATCTTTTTACGAAACTTGTATATAACATCACTGGCATGGACCAGATTTTTTGGTATTTCGAAGGTTTTGCCTGTGGCCCGTTTTAGTGCTTTCCGTGTCTCTTTCTCTGTTTCCGGGAAATGTTTCCATGTTTCCATCACTTCTACATAGAGGCCAAATGAGGTGACACATGAAACGACAAAATTTTCATATCCGGCTTCGTTCATCAAGGCAAACTGGCGTGCAATTACAGTCATTGTTGTTTCCAAAG
>Ga0307377_10008138_pt1 | contig 10691 bp, 7 predicted proteins | sample TR3MG_FD_202535 | JGI IMG/M metagenome (GOLD analysis project Ga0307377, IMG submission 202535) | Soil microbial communities from Risofladan, Vaasa, Finland - TR-3 | ecosystem: Environmental > Terrestrial > Soil > Coastal area > Acid sulfate soil | place: Finland: Risofladan, Vaasa | collected... | reverse complement strand
GCCTGCCTCTATCTCAGGGATTCAACATGGCTAGGCGATAGCCAGCTGCATACGCTGATGGAAACGGTCGCGACGGTGCTGTCGCTTGCGGTCGGCAGCCTCGCGCTGGTCCGCTACTACAGCAAGAAAGAGAACAATTTCCTGTTCATCGGCACGGGCTTTGTCGCCACCGCCTTTCTGGACGGCTATCACGCGGTGGTCAGTTCCTCCTATTTCATCGAAACCTTTCCGTCGTCCCCGCCATCGCTGATCGCCTGGAGCTGGTTTGCCCCGCGCATCTTCCTGTCCGTGCTGCTGTGGATGAGCTGGCTGTTCTGGCGGCACGATGAGCGGCTCGGCACAGACGGCCTGATCAGCGAAAAGCTGGTTTACGGCACTGTCACCGCGCTTGCATTGCTGTGCTTTGCCGTCGTTGCGTTCATGCCGATGCCGGTGGCCTACTATCAACAGCTGCCATTCCCCCGACCACAGGAATTCCTGCCGGCCCTGTTCTTTCTGCTTGCCCTGATCGGCTACATGCGCAAGGGCAAATGGAAAACCGATGCATTCGAGCACTGGCTGGTGCTGAGCCTCATTGTCGGGTTCATGGGACAGGCGATGTTCATGTCGTTCTCCAGCCGGATGAACGACATGATGTTCGATGCAGCCCACCTGTTGAAGGACGGGTCGTACCTCTGCGTGCTGATCGGCCTGTTGTTCAGCATGCAGCGCCTGTTCAGCGAATCACTCGCGCAGCAGGAACTTGCATTCACGAACACCATATTGGCGACGCAACAGGAAGTTTCGCCGGACGCGATCCTCGTGGTGGACGAGCAAGGAAAGATCATCTCCCACAACCGACATTTCATCGAGCTATGGAACCTGACACAGGAGATGGTGGCGGCCCGCGTCGATGAGCCCGTGCTTAAATCGGTCCTTGCACAGGTGCGTGATGCGGAGGCATTTCTCGCCCGCGTCAATCATCTGTATCAGCACAGATCAGAAAAAAGCCACGAAGAGATCGAACTCAGGGATGGCCGGATCATCGACCGCTACTCCGCGCCGATGATAGGCGAGAACGGAAAGTATTACGGGCGGATCTGGTTCTTTCGTGATATTACCAAGCGCAAGCATGTGGAACAGGAATTGCATGACAGCGAGAAACGCTACCGCAACCTGGTGGAAACCACCAACGATTGGGTTTGGGAAGTCGACCAAAATGCGGCCTATACCTATGTGAGTCCAAGAGCGTTCGCCATCATCGGTTACCATCCCGCGGAGTTGATCGGAAAAACTCCTTTTGATCTGATGGCGCCCGAGGAGGCCAAACGGGTTGCGAAGCTGTTTGGTCCGATTGTCGCGTCGCGACAGGACATCATAAACCTGGAAAATACCTGCGTGCACAAGGATGGTCATGCTGTCGTCCTTGAAACCAGCGGCAATCCGGTAATAGACGCACAAGGAAAACTCAGCGGTTACCGCGGCATAGACCGCGACATCACCGAGCGCAAGCATGCGGAAACCATGTTGCATGAGTCTGAGGAACGGCTACGCGTTATCTTTGATGGCGCGCTCGACGGTATTGCGCTCGCAGACATGGAGACCCGGCAGTTTATGACTGTCAATTCGGCTATGTGCCAGATGCTTGGTTACAGTTCGGAGGAAATTGTCCGGCTCAGCGTCCCGGATATTCACCCGCAGCAGGATTGGCCCTATATCTTCGAGCAGTTTGATAAGCAGGCGCGCGGCTTGATTCGGCTCGCCGCTGACATTCCGGTATTGCGCAAGGATGGCTCGGTGTTTTACGCCGACATCAATAGTGCCCCTCTTGTTTTGGGTCGCAAGCATTATATTCTGGGCATTTTTCGCGACATTACAGAGCGCAAGCAGGCGCAAGCGGAACTGTTTGAAAGCGAACTCGCCTACCGTACACTGTCACAGAACCTGCCCGGCATAGTTTACCGGGTGTTCATCCGCGAAGGCGAGCGGATGCAGTTCTATAACGAAATGCCGGTTCAAATTACGGGCTACGCAGCGGATGAACTGAAAACCGGAAAGGTATGCTCGATCGAGCCGCTGATCCTGGACGAGGATCGCACCGGCGTGATGGCGGTGGTCAGGAGCGCGATTGCAGGGAAACATGCCTTCGTGGTGGAGTACCGGCTGAAGCACAAGAACGGTGGCATACGCTGGTTGGCTGAACACGGCATGCCGGTATACGGGACGGACGGTGCGCCACTCTACATCGATGGCGTGATCTTTGATATCACGGAGCACAAGCAGGACGAAATAAAACTCCAGCTGTTTCGAGCCCTCATCGACAGCGCCCCGGACGAGATTCATGTGGTGGATAATACAACGCTGCGCATCATCGACGCCAATGAAAGCGGCTTCGTCAAGCTTGGTTACACCCGCGAGGAACTTTTCGCGCTGCACTTGACGGACATCGAAACGGCAGACCCCGAAATACTGGATGCGATCGGCGAACAGATGCGTAATGGAAATACCGCAACGTTTGAGACGCATCACAAGCGAAAGGACGGCGATACTTTTCCGGTCGAAGTCACGGCCCAGACCATCACGCTGGACCGATCCTATACCTTGGGTATTGCCCGCGATATCACAGAACGCAAACATGCGAATGAGGAAGTACTGAAATTGCAGGAGAAACTCCGCGATCAGGTCGTGCACGACCCGCTGACGGGCCTCTACAATCGCCGCTACCTCGACGAAACGATAGAACGCGAACTGATCCGCGCGGCGCGCTACAAGCAGCCGGTCGGGATCGTGATGTGCGACCTCGATCACTTCAAGCTGGTAAACGACACACACGGCCATTTGGCGGGCGACGAAATATTGCGGGTGTTTGCCGGGCTGTTGAAAAAACATGCGCGCGGCAGCGATATCGTTTGTCGCTTCGGCGGCGAGGAGTTTGTGATGTTTCTTCCGGACATGCCGCCTGCTGTCGCGTATCAGCGCGCCGAGCAATTGCGTACGGAGCTTGCGGCGAAACGGATAACTTTCGAAGCATCCGTTATTCAGGTGACCGCTTCCTTCGGCGTGGCAGCCTTCCCTGAGAATGGCAGGACAATGGACAGTTTGATCGGCGCAGTAGACGCGGCGATGTACCAGGCCAAGGAAGCGGGTCGCAACCGCGTCATGGTCTCATCGGTGCACGGCGAAGATGTTTGAAAGAGCCTATTTTTGCTGCTTCCTCGCTTGACGATGCTCATGACGTTTCCGATACGGTTACTTTATGCGGAGACCATCTTCCCTGAAAATTGCGGATGTTTATGGATGAGAACCCGTTCGGAACGGATCATTTGTGCGGACTTCTGGAGAGGATGGGTTGTTGCATGGTGGCCGGGTTGTTTCAGGTTATTGCTTACTTAATGAAAACAACACAAGAACACACAGCCACCACAACAGGTGATTTCAGCGCTTCTTGCTATTCAATTTCCCAACGACCGGCTCAACGACACGCCGCCGCGAATATCGGTGGTCTTGTTCACCCCCGATCGACAGCCCATGCGCCAAATGGGTATAAGCCAGTTCCGGCGTGATGCTCCAGGCGTTCCACTTGAAACTCTGTTGCGCGCTAAAGCCCACCAGGCTGCCGTGCGGCCCGATCAGGTTGCCGGTGGCATTGGTATTCGGGTCATAAGCGCCGAGCGCGGTGCTGGTTTCGCCGGTATAAAACTTCAACAGCCGCGAGGCGGCCACATCCAGCCAGCCGATGGTAAGGATGCGGGCATCGCCGCCAAAACTGGAACCTGCCGGAGAGGGTGAAGCGTCTGGCGCTGCCCACTTATCGCTACACCGGGCATGATCTGCGTCATCTGCACATCGTGCTTGCCGAAGACAGCGCCGCCGGTGTGATCGGCATCGCCGCATGGGAGGCCGCCGCGGCGCGTGATTGTCCCCAGGGTCTGAGCGGGCTGCTGCTGCACGGTCTTTATGTCGACCCGGAGCAACAACGCCGTGGCACGGGTACCCGCCTGCTGGCTGCCGCCGCTGCGGCCGCGCGGGAACAGGGTTTCGACGGCCTGCTGGTGAAGGCGCAGGCCGATGCCGAGGGTTTTTTCAGGGCACAGGGACTGGAGCGGCTCGCGGTAGCCGATGCCGGCCGGGATTATCCCCACCGCTTCCGGCTTGATCACGGCACACCAAACCGCTTGAAGGATGCAGTAAAGGTCATGGATCAGCATTCAGCAAAGCTGATAAAGCGACTACACTTTGCGAGTATGCTTCATGCTGGCGTGTCTGAAAGAGAATCGGGGTTCAACGAATGCTGCTGTGGATAATCGGATTCAGTATCTTGGGCAGCGTGGGTGCTGTCGCCGGGGCTGCATTGTTTCTGTATTTCCCGGAAGGCATCCGCAAGGTTCTCGTGCCCTGCCTCGTCAGCTACGCCACCGGCACGCTGCTCGGCGCCGCCTTCCTCGGCATGATCCCGGCCGGCCTGAAACTGGCCCCGGCGCTCGCGGTCACGGGGACGGTGCTGGCCGGCATGGTGCTGTTCTTCGTGCTGGAAAAGCTGGTGCTGTGGCGTCACTGCCACGATCACGAGTGCGAGGTGCATGGTCGCGCCGGTCCGCTGATCCTGATCGGCGATGCGTTTCACAACTTCGTGGATGGCGTGGTGATCGCCGCCGCCTTTCTCACCTCGATCCCGCTGGGGATCGCCGCGTCGCTGGCCGTGATCGCGCACGAGGTTCCGCAGGAGGTCGGCGATTTTGCCATCCTGCTCGACAACGGGTACGGCCGCACGAAGGCGATCGTTCTCAATACGCTCTCTGCCGCCACCACGCTGCCCGGCGCTGTGCTGGCTTATTTCTGGCTTGGCGAGACGCGCGCGGCAGTGCCTTACATCCTGGCGATCTCCGCCGCGAGCTTCATCTACATCGCTGCGGCAGACCTCATCCCGGGGCTGCACCGGCAAGTCACCCCCGCCGCATCCCTGCGCCAGCTCGTGCTGCTGCTGGCGGGGATCGGCACGATTGCTATTTTTCATCACGGAAGCTGAATCATGGACGAGCTGAAAGAAACGGAGATTCCCAAGCGCCACAGGAGGCAATCATGAACAATACCGCGGAGAAAGGCGGCGGCACTTTCCAGGGCATCAAGCTGTTGCTGTGTGAAAACCCGTTGCCGCCGATAGACGAGGCCATCGCCGCAGCACAGGCCGAAGTGCCGCACAGCAACTATTACACCGAACCCTATTCAGCGCCGTTGCGCCAGCTCATCGGCGAGCAGCTCGGCGTTCCCGAACGGCTCATCCACATCAACGCCGGCTCCGAGCTGATCCTGCGCCAGATCTTCGACCGCTTCGGCCAGCAGGCCCATTTGCTGACGCCGACCTATATGCTGTTTCCCGAGATCGCCCGCCGCTACACCGAAACACGGCTGCTCCCTGAGCAGGACTTCGCCTTTGACCTGAACCAGCTGGTGATTCCGGCGGGCACTACCCTCGTAGTCATCGTGAACCCCAACAACCCCAACGGCGGCATTTTCGACATGACACCGTTGCCGGATCTGTTGCGCCGCCATCCGCAAACGCGCTTTCTGGTCGACGAGGCATTCATCGGTCTGGCCGGACAGTCGGTGGCACATCTGGTGCCGGAGCATGCCAACCTGCTGGTGACGCGCACCCTGTCAAAAGCCCACAGCCTGGCGGGCTTCCGGGTCGGCTACGCGATATTGCCAGAAGCCATCGCCGATGATCTGAACAGCCACAACGATGCGTACCCGCTCGCCCGCCCCAGCCAGGCGGCGGCCATCGCCACGCTTCAGCATGAGGACAAGATTCATGCCCGCGCTGTGCAGTTGCGCGCCTGGGCCGGGGAACTCGCAACGCAGTTGCGTACCCTCGGCGTGCGCACCTATCCGACCGAAACCTACTTCTTTCTGGCAGACTTCGCACCGCATGATGCAGCACAACTGGCGGAAGCCCTCGCGACCAGGGGAATTCTGGTCAAGCCTTTAGGTGACCGGATACTTGGCAAAGGATTCATGCGCGTGACTACCTCACAGCCCGGGGACAACATCCGCTTCATAAGCACACTCAGGGAATTGCTGAACCCCATCGTATGAAATGAGAGCACTCATTAACTGGAAGTGTATGTACCAATTTTTTCTGTTTCTGAGTTTAACGACTGACATGGCTTTTCCGGTACGGTTATTTGATGCGGAGGTATCGATTCCAGCATCAAAGGCAACAGCCGTAAGGTGCAGAAAGCCGAACGCGGTGGCAGACCAACGCACCTTTTGCATCAAATATTGATGTGACTTTTGATGTCGGCCTGAACACTACAGAAAGTGTGCGTCTGCGGTCTGCCGTAAAAAGAAAAGGGGCTACACATCGTGTAACCCCTTTACTTACTGGTGCTGGAGAGAGGAATCGAACCTCCGACCTACGCGTTACGAGTGCGTTGCTCTACCAACTGAGCTACTCCAGCAGAAGGGGTGATTATAGGGGATGCGTAATGCTTGATGCCACTGTTTTGACCAGTAATTGCCCTGTGATCAAGAATCAGGTTCGCCAGCTATACGGGTCGGCGGGTATCGGTTGCGGCCTGTTTTCAATCTCATTCAGCAGCAGCTCTGCACTGGCAAAAGACATGGTTACGCCATATCTGAAATGACCGCTGTTGGCGTAAAGATTGGCGAGATATGGATGCCTGCCGATGGTGGGGATATTGTCGGGCGAGCCCGGTCGGAATCCGGCCCATTGTTGTATCGGCTCGCAGTCATGCCAATCCGGGAACTGGTCACGCACCCGGCCAAGCAGGCTATCGCGCGCATCGTCTGTAACGGACTTGTCGAAACCGACATCTTCCAGCGTGCTGCCAACCAGCACGTGTCCGTCACGGCGCGGAATCAAATAAAGGTTTTCTTTGAGGAGAACCTGCCGGAACGGCGGAGCGTCGAACTTGAACAGCAGAATTTGCCCGCGTATCGGGCGGATGTCCAGGTTGAGCGCATGTTCGCCCAGCAAGGTCTTGCTCCACGCCCCTGCCGCAACGATGTAGTTATCCGCAGTCAGCCTGCCCTGCGGGGTATGCAGCGCAACCACGCGTTCTCCCGCGATCTCGAATCTCTGCGCATCATGGTGTTCAAGTATCGTCCCGCCCAGCATTTCCACGCGCTTGCGCAACGCCTGCATCAGACGCGGATTGCGCACCTGCGCGACTTCCGGCAACAGCATACCGGGACCATGTTGCCCATGTATATGGTCGGCCAGATCCACCTGCTGCAATGCAAATTGATGCTGTGTGCACCATTGTGTGGCGAGTTCCGTCTGATACGGGGACAGCAGCAGCATGCCGCTGCGCTGGTATTCGGGATCGATGCCGGTGGCGGCATGCAGCGCGGATGCTGCTTCACTGAACCTATCCATCCCGCGCAGAGCAAGGCGCGTGACTGCGTCTTGATAATCCCATGGGCATAACGGCGAAAGGATGCCGCCGCCGGCCCAGGATGCTTCCCGCCCAACCGCGCCGCGCTCGATTACGGTTACGCGATATCCGGCCTGCAGCAGAATTTGTGCGCTGGTCAAACCGACCACGCCGCCACCGACGATCAGGAAATCCGTTTGCATGGGGTGATGAAGATCAGGGTTGCTGGATCAGGATTTCGCAACGATGGGGATCAATGACTTGGGTATCGGAAACACCACGTTCTCGACGATACCCTGAAGTTCGATTACTTTTTCACCGCCCAGTTCTTCCATGCGGGCGATCACGCCCTGGACCAACACCTCCGGCGCAGACGCGCCGGCGCTGATGCCTACCCTGGATTTTCCGACAAACCATTCCGGCTGCAGTTTGCCGGCATCATCCACCAGATAGGCGGGAACCCCGACATTTGCCGCGACTTCACGCAGGCGGTTTGAATTGGAGCTATTCGGTGACCCGACCACAATAACGACGTCGCACTGCTTGACCAGCAGTTTCACCGCGTCCTGGCGGTTTTGCGTGGCATAACAGATGTCGTCTTTCTTGGGGCCTGTGATGAACGGAAAGCGCGTCTTGAGCGCGGCAATGATCGCACTGGCGTCGTCCACGGACAGCGTGGTTTGCGTGACATAAGACAGGTTGTTCGCGTCTTTGACATTGAGTCCGGCAACCTGCTCCGGCGATTCCACCAGATACATGCCGCCGTTGCTTTGCCCCATGGTGCCTTCCACTTCCGGATGGCCCGCGTGGCCGATCATCACGATTTCCTTTCCCTGATCGCGCATTCGCGATACTTCGATGTGCACCTTGGTGACCAGCGGGCAGGTCGCATCAAATACCGTCAATCCGCGCGCTTCGGCCTCGTGGCGGACGGCCTGGGACACGCCGTGCGCACTGAAGATCAGGATGCTGCCGGCGGGTACATCAGACAGGTCCTCGATGAATATCGCGCCTTTTTTGCGCAGGCCGTCGACCACGAACTGGTTGTGCACCACCTCGTGCCGGACGTAAATCGGTGCGCCGTGCTGCGCCAACGCGCGTTCCACGATCTCGATGGCGCGATCCACCCCCGCGCAAAAGCCGCGCGGATTAGCCAGTAACAGTTCCATTTTTTTTCTCCTTGAAACTATCCAGTATCAGCAGGAATGCACCACAGGTGATCGCTGAATCAGCCAGATTGAATGCCGGGAAATAATGCGCGCCCCAATGGAACGACAAAAAATCCACCACATATCCATAAGAAAGCCGGTCAATCAGATTGCCCAGCGCACCGCCCAGTATCATGCTCAGCGCCAGCGCGAACAGCACCTGCGCACTGTGTTTGCGCAACAGCCAGATTATCCACGATGAAGCGCCAATGGCGATAATGCTGAACAGCCAGCGCTGGATCCCGCCGGCATCGTTCAGGAAACTGAATGCCGCCCCGGTGTTGTGCGCCAGCACCAGATCGAATACACCGAGCACGCGCACAGTCTCTCCATAAACAAAGTGGGCGGTGATCCACGCCTTGCTCAATTGGTCCAGCACGATGACCAGTGCGGACAGTGCCAGCCAGCGCCTAAGCATAGCGGCGCTCCTCGCCGCTGCCGTACAGATTGCTCACGCAACGCCCGCACAGCGTGGGATGCTGCGCATCCGCACCGACATCGTCACGGTAATGCCAGCAGCGCTCGCATTTCTGATGTGCACTCTGGGTTACGACGATGCGCTGCTCCGCCTCGGTGGCAACCAGGTGTACTGTGGCCCGCGAAGTAATGGTCACCAAACGCAGGTCGTCGCCCAACCGCGACAACATTCTGAAGGCGTCTTGCGGCACGTATATATCGATCTCGGCTTGCAAGGCGGAGCCGATCAGACCGGCTGCACGCTGCGCTTCCAATTGCCTGTTAACTTCGGAACGAAAATTACGAATTGCCTGCCACTCGGGAACGAAACCCACTCCCAATTCCTGATGGGGAGGCAATGCCGGAAGGCTGTACCAGTCCTGCTCGAACACGCTGGCATCGTCCCTGCCATTCAGCGTTTCAAACACTTCTTCACCGGTGAAGCTCAGGATCGGCGCAATCAATCGAGCCAGCGAGTGCGTGATATGGTACAGCGCATTCTGTGCGGAACGTCGCGCGACAGAATTTGCTCCCGCTGTGTACAAACGGTCCTTCAGAATATCCAGATAAAAACCGCCCATGTCTTCCGAACAGAAAGTCTGCAATTTTTGCGCGATCAGATGAAACTCGTAGCGATCATAATCCGCGCGAACTTCGTCCTGCAGCTTTTGCACAACTGCCAGCGCATAACGGTCTATCTCCAGCCATTTTTCCACCGGCAAGGAATCCCGCTTGCAGTCAAAATCGGCGATGTTGGCCAGCAGGAAACGCAGGGTATTGCGGATACGCCGGTAGCTTTCCACCACGCGTTTCAGGATTTCATCGGAGATGGTCAGCTCGCCGGAATAATCGGTCGCGGCCACCCACAGGCGCAGGATGTCGGCACCGAGCGTGTCGAAAATCTTCTGCGGCGCAATGACATTGCCCTTGGACTTCGACATCTTGTGGCCGCTGCCGTCCACCACGAAACCATGGGTGAGTAACGCCTTGAAAGGCGCATGCCCGTTGATCGCGCAACCGGTCAGCAGCGAGGACTGGAACCAGCCGCGGTGCTGGTCTGAGCCTTCCAGGTACAGATCGGCGGGTGAGCGCAATCCCTCGCGGCGCTGCAAAACCGACGCGTGCGTGACTCCCGAATCGAACCATACATCCAGGGTGTCGCCGAGTTTCTTGTAGTGTTCGGCATCGGCACCCAGCAAGTCTACCGAGTTCAGGCTGAACCATGCCTCGATACCGTCATGTTCAACACGCTGTGCGACCTGCTCCAGCAATTCCGGCGTGCGCGGGTGCAACTGGCCGGTTTCCCTGTGCATGAAGAACGGCATCGGCACACCCCAGCTGCGCTGGCGTGAAACGCACCAGTCGGGGCGATTCCTGATCATCGCTTCCAGCCGCGCGCGTCCCCAGCCCGGAAAAAACTGGGTGGCTGCAACCGCCTGGTTGGCCAAATCGCGCAGGACCATGCCATCATTTTTCTCCGGTTTTCCGGTATGGGAACGCTTTTCCCGCACCAGCTGTTCGGCATCCGCGGCGCCGGCATGTCCGACGTTATCCATACCGATGAACCACTGCGGCGTGGAACGGAAAATGATCGGGGTCTTGTGCCGCCAGCAATGCGGGTAGCTGTGCTGCATCTTTTCCATATGCAGCA
>Ga0307377_10008134_pt1 | contig 10695 bp, 7 predicted proteins | sample TR3MG_FD_202535 | JGI IMG/M metagenome (GOLD analysis project Ga0307377, IMG submission 202535) | Soil microbial communities from Risofladan, Vaasa, Finland - TR-3 | ecosystem: Environmental > Terrestrial > Soil > Coastal area > Acid sulfate soil | place: Finland: Risofladan, Vaasa | collected... | reverse complement strand
CTTTAGACCTGGCCCTCGGCCCAATCCCGACCACCGACGACGGGTATATTTATTACGAAATTGCACCCTCCATTCATAAGGGTATGGACACGGTGGTTGCTCTTTATGCGGCGTATCGGATTATGTCCGTAGAAGGAAATATTAAACGAGCAAAAAGTATTCTTGACGCTTATCGAAATGAATTAAGAAATGTTCGATTAACAGCTTACTATTCAAATATGACTGAGGCTCCCCGATGTTCTGGGGATTCAGTAGATAATAGACGTTATCGAAGGCTCTAAAAATGGCCGAATTCTTTAGTCCAAGTGGCGAATCATCTGATGTCGCAATATCCGCTCCAACGCTATCTGGCATATTTGTTCCGGGAATAGATAATCCCAATATGGCGGACGGTCTTGGTATTGTTGTTCCTTGGGGATCGGGAAGAACTGTTCGTAAATATGGGGATTACGGCCCAACCTCCGCAGGGTCTTCAAACGATACGCAATTACGGGACTTGAGTTCCGTTGGCTTCTCTGCGGGGGCCGGAGTTACCTATAATTTGGAAGGATTACTGGGGCCGCAGGGAATACAGGGGCCTCCGGGACGTGACGGAATTACAACGGTTGTTGGTTGGGGCAATTCTAATTTTCTAACGGCTTTACCCGAAAACATAGACCAAATCAACGACCTCGGAACTGCTGCCGACAAACTATTATATACAAGTGCTTATACCACACATTATAAATTTGTATGGGAACAAACAACAATAGCGGCAATAAAATCGTGGAATGATTCTGATATAAATACGGATGCTTCGTTTTTTATTATCGCTGCGGATGCTGGAATTTATGTTTCTACAAACGACGGAGATTCGTGGGCGAAAAAGAATCCGGATAGCGATACTTATGAACAATCTAATTGTGAGGCGTCTGGCGGAGATGCCGTGGTTCTTGGAACAGAAGGTCGGGATAGAGGAGCTATCTTGATAACGAGTAATTATGGCGTAGATTGGACTGAGAAAACAGTTACGGTGTAATATGGGTTTTACTTCCTACGAAAATTACGGAACTATTAATGGCTCCTTCGGTGGCCAAATACGAGCTTTTTACGAGGAAGCCGAATTTACAAATCTTGCATTTACTACAAGTTCAACTTATAGTGCTCTTTATGGTGAAGGGGATAGAACTGGGTGGTTTAATGTGGGCTATGGAAGTTTCACGCCAGACGTTACTTATTATGCGTCGGGGGGCGTCGAACTTACGCCATCAAGCGGTTTAAGCATGATAGGTACATATATTAATCAACCAGATAATGCTGGAATTACTGGTATTGGGGGATATTATGCGGGCAACGGTACTCGTTGTTTTTATATAGGAGCCATTGGTGCCGGAACGATCACACCTTCTTTATATGGTTATAATTTTACCCCCTCTTCTGAAAACGCTACTGATATTATTGGTATTTTGTCTTTTGCCGGTGCAGTAGGAGAAACACCTCCTTCAAAAGCTACAAATCCTACGCCTTCCGACGAGGATACGAGAGTTGATTTTTCGGGATTAGTTTTAGATTGGGACGACGGGGGCGGGGCAGATACTTTTGATGTTTATATTGGGCCGGTAGGAAGTCTCGTTAAAGTTGCAGATGCTATTGCTCCATCCACATATACAGTCGATACGGGAGACGTTCCTTGGGGAGAAACGATATACTGGAGAGTAGATTCTACAAATGATAATGGGACTACGACAGGGGATACTTGGTCTTTCGATGTTGTAATTATACGAAGTGTCTGGTTAGGTTCTGCTGGCAGTTTTTTAGTGGTTGCTGCAAAGGATGGAGTATATTTATCTGCGGATTCGGGAACCAACTGGACAAGAAAAACCCCCGATTCGACAGAAGATACGGATTGGATAAAAGGAATTTGCAGTAGTGACGGGTCTTATATTATTGTCGAAAGTAGTGCTCACGCTATTTATCGTTCTGCCAATAGTGGTACATCTTGGGCAGAAATAACCCCCGCAGGGGGGGATACCTATGCTGTTAGTAAAATGGCTACAAGCGACGATGGTCAGTACATGGTTATGGTCGGAACTAATTCGACTGATGCAACAGAAAGTTGTTATTTATCTACGAATTACGGAGTTGATTGGACGGCCATAAAACCAGTTGCTGCTTCTATTGCATGGACTGATTGTGATATAAATAATGATGGTACAATAATAGGGGTATCTACGACCAGTTATCTTTATTTTTCTTTTGACTCCGGGAGTACTTGGACGATACAAAATTTAACTCCATCTGCGGAGGTGTGGAATTGTTTAAGTGTTTCGGGGGACGGAACTACCGGCTTGATTGCCAATACAAATAATAATAATGAATTTTTTATTGGTACTAAAGAAACTTGGTATTCGGAAGCAACATGGGCAGAATCGGCAATAACCTCCGCAGCGAGGGGACTGCTGGACGACACAACACAGGCCGCACAACAGGCTACTCTTGGGTTGGGAACCGGCGATAGTCTCACATTTACGGGATTGACCCTTTCGGGATTAACGGCGAGTCAGTTTGTTTTAACCTCCGCAGATAAAGCATTGGCGTCGTTGGCCGTGCCTTTAACAATTCCTTATGGCGGAACGGGATTAACAACTGTCACAAATCATGGACTACTTTTAGGTTCAGGAACGGGGGCAATTACCCCTCTTGCGGAGGCCACAAATGGACAAATTCCTATTGGTTCTACGGGAGCCGACCCTGTATTGGCGGCTTTAACTGCCGGGGATGGGATAGATATTACAAACGCCGCCGGAAGTATTACCGTTGTCAGTACTATATCTCAATTTACAGATGAATTGGCTCAGGACGCGGTTGGTGGAATCCTTGATGACGGTACTGTGGGTAACATCGTGTTCACATACAACGATGCCGGTGGTGTTATATCTGCTGTAACACAAGATGGTGAAATCGATCACGATTCTTTATTGAATGTTCACCAAGATGTCAACACCGATGCCTCCCCCACCTTCGCTGGTCTAACAGTCACCGGCAACTCCGTCCTGGGCCTTAACTCGGCTGTGTTTCAGCCTACTGCTGATAGTACGACTTTCTTTCAGGTTAAGAACGCTGCTGGGACAACCTACCCGTTTATAGTAGATACGGTTAATGATACAATAGGTATTGATGCTTTGGCGGCATCAGGGACAAAAATCAATGTTGGTATCGCAACAGGAGAGACCTTACTTGCTTTTGACGACTATACTTTTGAGTATGAAAGTAGTAACGTTGACCATTATAACTTGGGAGTATCTACTACTGTCGCCGATAAATTATATATTCGTAACGCTCAGGGTTCAAGTGAACAGGCATGGTTATTTGGTGATGGTGGTACTGGCGGAACCATTTTTGGAGTGGCTGGATCGACTGATAATGGGGTAAATTGGAATTGTGGTATTGCTGTTTCTGTTGAAGGACGTACGGGAATGGGGAAAGCTCCACTTTTGACAGGGCCGACCTTGCAAGTATACACTAACACCCAAGCATACCCGCTTGCAGTTTACTCATCAGTTTTCGCTGCTGGCCCAACACCAGGGTTTGTAGCATATTCATCAAGGGGAACAGTAGATAGCCCAACAGCAACTCAATCTGCTGACTACTTGCTTAATTTTGCAGGGAGAGGATATGATGGCTCGGATTATACATCACCGAGTCCATCTTTAATCACCTTTAAAGCCGCTGAGGATTTTTCTGCAACAAACCAAGGCACGAATATGAGCTTATATACAACTCCTATCGGCTCGACAGGTGCATCTGCGGCTTTGCGTTTGTTCGTTGCTGATACAGGCTTTGTCGGCCTTGGTGGTGAAGCTAATCCTGAAACTCTGTTAGAGTTGACACATGCCACTCCCTACATAACCCTCCACAACTCCACTCACGAAGATGCAGACGGCGGCAGGGAATCAATCATCTACGGTAAGGGCGAGAAGTCTGGTGGTGAAGAAGGAACGCTCGGTGGCATAACAATAGCTCATGATGATACAAGCGATGATTACAAAGGCAAGATAGTTCTAAGCACAAACGCCAACGGTGGGGCGGATACTTTAGTTGATGCTCTAACCATAGACTCTGCACAAAATGTAATAGTTGGTGACGGTACAAACCAAGCTATTATATCTCATACCGGCGTGCTGACGCTTGAAGGTACAGCAAGAGTCTGGAAGGCAGATAACCTCAACCCAACTCGTGTAAAGCTGGCTGGTGTTAATCCTCCAGCAGAAGATGTAATAGATTATTTTGCCTTTCATAGATACGACAAAGCAACAGAAGAAAGTGTATTCTTTATGTGGACTGTTCCTAATGATTTTGCAACAGGCACAGCAAGCGTTAGGGGTAATTATGTTTTCGTGGTAGACCACCCACCGGCGGCAGGGGGAAACCTTAATGTCCGAATGGGATTTGAGTATAAGAAATTATCAGAAGAAGATGTATTCAGTTTCACTTCGGGAACTACAAGCGGATATATAGATGAAGCCATTGTCGAAGGTGAAACAGCATTTGCATTACATATTACTGATAATGGAGTTTGTGATACTACTGGATGGGCACCGAGAGACAGAATATTGTTTAGATTCTTTAGAAAAGCGGCCGACGCAGCAGATACCTATGACGATGATGGTCCGGCTGAAAACGATGTGTGGATTAAGAATTATCACCTGGAATATTTAGTAAATAGGTTAGGAGAGGCTTCGTAATGGCTATTGATTTTATTCCATACGAAGAGTTATTTGCCCATGAATATCAACCTACATATATAGTAGGCGGCATCATTACAATGGGGCCGTACACATTTGATGTATACAAAACGTATACAGTAACAGAGAGACAGAAGGCTTATCAGGATTGTGCCAAATGGTTAAATTGGTTAGTATCAGATATACAAGAGGAGTGGGAACTGTGCATGTATATGTATCAGTGGATTATAAAGAGTCCTGCCCCATTCCCTTATGAAGAATATACTTTAGCGGAGATTCCAATGGCAGATGTACCTTTAACAATAATTGTCCCTGACGCTTGGATTATTAAAGTACTTGACGCTTTCAACAAAATTGCAGGTACACACATGACTATAGAAGCAAGAGGCTCAAACCCAGAACCTTCTTTAGACTTTGATGCCCGTTGGGATTTTAGAATAGATGCTAAAGGGGTATCAGAAACTAATACAGAATTTGGTCAGCGTGTCCTGCGTGAACTCGGTAAGGCTGTAATAAACATGGTGGACAAGGCAGAAGATGAGACAAGATATAGGACAGAAATATCTGCTATCCTACCTCCGGTTAGTGACGTACCTACGGATGTGTTGACATGAAACAACTTCTAATACAAAAGGTTAGGTGGTTACAACAGGCCGAAGGCCATCGCCCGTGTTTTAGGTCTAATAATATTATGTGTACCCATAAACATGACTGCTGTTGGGCCGAGATATGCGAGGTGGAAATGATTAAACCGTTGTTTTTAGCTGAGGTAATAGAGTAATGGAAGATCGTCCTTATATTTCATATCCTTTTACATCTCCGAGAATGGATACTTCCGTCCCCCCTACTCAAGTTAAAGTGGGGTCTTTCGGGAGGTTATCCGGAGTAGATGGTCGTTATAGTGGATGCCTAAGAAAATATTTTGGAAACAAAAAAGTTCTCGACTTGGACGGAGTTTCGGGATTGGGCAATATTGATGCTTACAACGGCCCCGACTATTTCAAAGAAGTCACTTTTCAAAAGAGAAATACATCCACAATATATCGTGGTTTTGTAATTAGATGGGATAGTCAAAACTCTACAACTAATGAACAGATTGATTTGGTCTATACATCGGATAATGGAAGTACATGGAGCGTACTTGCAATATGGGCCGCAGGAACCTCTATTACGGCCTCACTTGAAATAGATTGTGCCGTTGACCGGGGATTCTTAATGGTGGCGGTTGACACCAAGGACACAAAAACTATTTATTGGAACGGGTCGGCTCTTGTCTCTGTGACTTCCGGCCCCGGTAGTTTTTCCACAACATTAGGGGCTATGACTCTTAGTTCTACGGCAGTAAGCACATCGCATCAACTAAAAGGAGATGGCACATATCAAGTAGCGTATCGATTTTATGATTCAACTCGTGGAATATATAGTGCTTTAAGCACTCCGTTAACAGTACAACTTTCTCATTTTGAATACACAAAAGCAACAGCCACTATCAGTTTATCCTCCACAGGGGGGGATTCCGGTTTGATGGTTGAGGGAGATATTTTTACTATTAACGGCAGAACGTATGAGTATATTAGTTCGGGAAGTAATGTTACGATTGCTGTCGCTGCGGGGGCTACCATTGCACAACACGCTTCGGCTCTGGCGGACGCAATTAACGGAGATAGTAGTGCCGTAGTTGTGGCGTCTGCACAGGCGTCGAGTATTCTTTTGGAAGCAAAGTTACGGGGTTCGGGGGGAAATGCTTATACGTTGGCCGTAACCGAAGTAGCCCCCAACCAAGATGATATTTCTATTTCTGGGGCATTATTTACAGGTGGTGGATTTGCTACTAACACTGCGGAGAAACAGTGTAAAGCGATAATTGACTTCCCGGCCAACACCTCCGTAGTGAGTGGAAAGGCTTATGCTGATTATGCTGCTTTATTCAATACAATCGACATATTCCGTACAATCAATTTAGGAAATACAGGTACTATTACCGGAGCTATTTTTTATCTCGAACAAACAATTGCCAAGACGGGAAATTGGGCAACGTCGGGAACTTGGGATTCTTTACAGGTTACAATAGGAACATTGATTGACCAAGCCTTGCCGTTTCAAGCAGTGTATGACCCCGAAAAAGACATAGTATCATCTCCTCCGCAGAGTGGGACTATCGGACGTTACGAGGGGCAAACCTATATGGCCCAAGCGTCTTCGGTCGATGGGGGATACGACACCCTATTTAGTAGTGCCGAACATACGGCGGCTCCTGATTATTTTTCTACATATAATCGCAGAGTAGGAGACCCCGAGGACGGCAGACCCCTTCGATTTATCCCTGCGGGGGAATCGATGTTTCAACTCAGTTATAACGCAATAGTTCATATCTTTAAGTCGGGTAAACTACGGCCTATTCAAATATCACGGTTGCATCGAAAGAAGGGGATTGTGGGCAAAGAGGCGGCTCATTCCAGTGGCAACAGCATCTTTATGATTTCCGGACTTGGCCTTTCGATTCTGAACGCAACGGATGGGGGGATGGGGGGAATCTCCGCAGCCGATAGGGTTATATTTGACGATTGGAAGTCCGACTTGGCAACAGTTAAAAGCGGGTTTGATGCTTTGGCCAATGCGTCCTTCTTTCTGAATCCTACACGGGAGGAAATGTTGGTTGTGTGGCACTCTACTCAGGTATGTACTTTGTTGGACGGAGCCAATTTTGTAGGTATTTCCGAAGGGCCGGATATTACCGCAGGGAAATTGACTCGGGTTTACTTCATTACTAAGACGGGATTAATTGTATCTCCGGACACTTTATCGGCGGGATCGGGGACTATGTGGGATATTTCTGCATCTTATACTCTAAATGGAACAGCTACGTCCACAGGGGCCACCCTAACAGATGCTAATGCGACTCTCCATGCCGATATGGTTGGAGCCAAACTTTACGTCTCTGCGGGGGAAAACGCTGGATTAGGTAGAACTATTGCCACTATTAACAATACGACTAAGGTTATTACGTTTGCGTCGGCCTTTCCTTACGATATTTCGACAGGAGATACATACGCCGTGAGTCCTGTTCCGTTTTCGTTACGGGCTTGGCCTATTCAAGACGAGAATATCTCTCGGTTTAATCGTTGGGTTATAGCCGGTGTATCGCTTAAATCTCGAAAATTATCCGGATTTACGAATATATCTAACGATTTTTGGCGAGTCGGGGCTTATCGAAATGGGGGTACAAGCCTTGAATCGGCGGTTGCCTATGTGGACGTAAGTACAAATCCCCATGATTCTGCGGGGGCTTTGAATCTGCACGGAATAGACCTTGAGCCTTATATCGAACAGATTGCATCGGGGGTGGAGTTTGAATTGACGGACGCCGAATTTAATCTAACTTTATCGGATTCCAGGTTGGACTCAGCGTAGAGATTTTGCGATTTAAGTATTGACAAAATGGCGGAATATGTTATAATAAATTAATAAGGGAAGGTGTAATTAATGAGGATATTATGGCTATAACTACTACAACACCTACGACTCCGACTGCCCCCGCAACCACTCCATCAACGGGGGGGTTGAATTATGCGGATTATCTCAAGAAGATTCAAACGGCGGCCGCGTCCACAAGAAATATTGGAAATACATCTCTCCCGTCCGGGATGGGCGATATTGCAAAAAGTTTACAATCTACCGTACGAAGTGGCTCGGGAGGCAAGGTATTAGAGTCTCGACCAAATCAATACAGTCAATTGGCAGATGCAGCTATTTCTAACTATAGTAACCAAATAAATACTACACAAAAAGAAGCCGAAAAAGCCGCTACTGGACTTGAAATGGTTGGGACTTCTACGATACAAGGTATGCAGAATTTGGATGCAATTCAAGCATCGATTAGAGCCAAAGCCCAAAGTGTAAGCGATGAATGGGGGGCTGCGGCGGAGAAGGCGGATGAATATGTTACGGCGGCTCGGAGTAGAGTCGGGGCTGTACTGTCCAAGATAGATGAAATCAATACACAGATTGCGACCGACAGAGATTTCTCTAAGGCTCATTCTATGCAGGTAGCCGTTCAGTCGTCTCTTGGGGCAATGAAAACAGAGGAAAGAAATATTGCGGAAAATTATGGTGTTGATAGTAAAGAGTATCAACAGTTTCAAGAGAGTAAAAGAACATCTCTTGCTACCATACAAAGTAGTATCCATGCTAATTACGCCCAACTTCAAGAACAGCAAGGTATAACGTATCTTAATGCTGTTAGTGATGCTTATACTAAATCCAATATGTATGTTGGTTTCCAAGAACAACAGCATGTCGAGATGCTTAAATTCAAAGAGGAATCAAAGAACTCTTATGATTTACAGGCATCTCAACTTGAAGTATCTATTGAACAATTAAAGATGCAAGGGATGGAAAATCTTGCCAACTGGATAATTGAAACTCCTACTTTTTCAATGGATGCCACCCCTCTTATAACTCTAATATCCGATTTAACTCAAACAAAACAATCTAATGCAATAGCAGGACAAATGGCGGCGGCGTCGGCTTCAAATGCAGCATCAATGAAAAAACAATCCGATGCTTCGATTAATTTAATGAATCAACAGGCAGCGGCACTTAAACCGAAAGAACAATCCCTTTCTGGTTGGTTAAAAAATGATTTTTAAGGTGGAATAATATGGCAAGAGGACAAGACGCACCGACTAAAACTGGTGGGGGAATTGACCCTTATGTTCAGTCGTCTATGCAACAGAATAAACAACTGGCAGGAAATAGACTTATAGCGGCTATGCAAGAAAGCGGAGCTACTCAACGAGCGGGAATGGCCGCCAACACTCAAGTCCAGACTGAGGGGATGCGTAACCAAACCTCATTACAAATGCAAGCCGCACAGTCGGCCACAGACGACAAAAGGGCTGCGGAAGCAGAACGGGGTAGACGAGAAGATATGGAATTTAATGAGAAGTTGACTGAGGCCGGACAACTATTTGAAACAAAAAGGGACGCCCTCCGCAGGGAACACGAGGTTTTACTTAGTCAGAACATGACGGCGGAAGCCGAAAAGGTTAGGCAACAAAGTCGGGAATTGGCTCTTATAGATATGGAGATGGAGAGGGATGCGGCGGATAGAACAGCCAATACAAGTTTGTCTATCGCCAAGATGATGATTAAGGGGGATGCCCAAAAAGAAAAGATGATTACTACTTTAGTGAATGAGGATAAGAGAGCTATTCAAGACCAAGGGGCTCATGCCAAAGTTATAGAAGATTCGACGAGGCGGATTAAATTAGATAAGAGAATGGATTTACCTACGGTCGGAGAAATTGCAACAAAAGCTATCCCTGCGGGGGCTCCGATGGGATTTAGTTCTGGTTTTACACTTATACCTACTGGAATTAAACCCGGAACACAAGCTGATCCTATGGGGGTAATGCAGGATCAATTGATAAAATATAATCCTAACTTAGAAGTTGCTAATTTGAGTCCGAATAGTATTCATAAACTTGAACAGCAAATTTTAGAAAAGAAAGTTACTCCGGAAGATATTAGAAGTACTTTCGGGGTTATCTCGGGGATGAAAGAAGTATTGACCGAAAAAGCTGCCGGAGCCAGTAAAACAGAATCCGACTTTTGGCGTAAAAAACTTCAACAGGTCGAGGAAATGGAGGAGTCTTTAATATCCCTTAAAAATAGCAAACGTCAAGTGAAAGATAGTAAATCGGAAACAGTGGGAGCAACTATTCGTTATGCTCTTGGGGCGGTATATCCCGGACTTTCTCTTGGGGGAAAAGTAAACGAACTACGAAAAACGGGAATGGATTGGGATAATGTCATTAAGGAAATGACAAAGGGTCGAGAACCTTATACCCCATTAGGTGTAACGCCGGATATGTCCCCGTTTGCTGTAGATTTTAGAACACAAGTAAATTCAATATTTGAACGTAAAGGAGCCGAGTAATGCCTCTTCCCGCTGTCGCTGGTTTAGCCG
>Ga0307377_10008132_pt1 | contig 10699 bp, 6 predicted proteins | sample TR3MG_FD_202535 | JGI IMG/M metagenome (GOLD analysis project Ga0307377, IMG submission 202535) | Soil microbial communities from Risofladan, Vaasa, Finland - TR-3 | ecosystem: Environmental > Terrestrial > Soil > Coastal area > Acid sulfate soil | place: Finland: Risofladan, Vaasa | collected... | reverse complement strand
GTCTGGGGTGTGCCGGCTGGACGGGGCGGAGACGTCGCGGCTGGATGAGTACGAGCTGGCGCGGCTTCGGAACCAGAAGATCGGCTTCGTCTTCCAGAGCTACAACCTGCTATCGCGGGCGACGGCGCTGAGGAACGTGGAGCTGCCGCTCCTGTATGCCCGCGCGGTCGACCGCCGGGCGCGGGCGGAGAGGGCGCTGGAGGCGGTGGGGCTGGCGGACCGCATGGAGCACCGGCCGAGCGAGCTTTCGGGCGGGCAGCAGCAGCGGGTGGCGATCGCCCGGGCGCTGGTGAACGACCCCGCCATTATCCTGGGGGACGAGCCCACGGGGAATCTGGCGACGGAGCAGGGCGTGGAGATCATGGGTATCCTGGCGCGGCTCAACGGGGAGGGGAAGACGATCCTGATCGTGACCCACGAGCCGGACGTCGCCCGGTATGCGCGGCGCATCGTCCATTTCCGGGACGGCTTGATCGAGGGGGAAGAAGCCGTCAACTGAGGGCCGTGGGGCCCCGCCGAGAGCTATCTCGCGAGGGCCGCGCGGAGGTGGGTGATGGCTTCCGCGGCGGCGGTACAGGCGGGTCGGAGGGCCGCGGACGACGTCAGCACGGCAAAGGACTGGCGCCGCTAGAGGCGAACGGAGAGTAGACGCGGCCGCCCGCGGGGGCGGGCGCGATTTTTGTGGGTGGAAGCAGCTGAGTGAATCGGAACGTCAAGACCGTGCTGGCGGTGTCCGTGCTGTTCGGGGCATCGACCGGCATTTACGAGTTCGTCCTCCCCTACTACCTGTCCGAGCAGGGGCTCTCGTTCCAGAGCATGGGGACGATCTTCTCGGTGGCGGCGGCGGGGATGCTGCTGGTGCGGGTGATGATGGGGCGGCTCGCCGACGTGTGGGGGCGGAAGCCGTTCTACGGCCTGTCGCTCGGGGGGAGCGCTCTGGCCATGTGGTTCACGCCGACCAGCGCGTCGGTGCTGGGACAGAGCCTGTTGAAGACGCTGCGAGAGGCGATGTTCCTGACGCGGGATACGCTGCATCCCGTGATTCTGTATGAGGAGCACCGGGGCCGATTCCGAGACTTCCTGGGAAAGACGAGGGGATGGGAGTTCCTGTTTCAGGGGACGGGGACGCTGATCGCGGGGGCGACGTTTGCGGCGCTCGGAACGGGCGGCAACCTGCGGCTGGCGGCGGGGATGCTGGCGGTGGCGTTTGTGATATTCCTGAGTGTTTTCCGGGAGCGGCCGCGGGAAGGAGAGGAGACGGCGGGGCCGGCTCGACTGTGGGACCTGTTCTCCTTCGAGATGCACCGCAATCTGAAGGTGATCACGCTGTCGGTGTTCATCTTCAACGTGGGTCTGACGACGAGCCACTCGTTCATCATGCCGCTGTTCTTCTCAGAGAAGTTCGGGGTGAGTCAGTACGCTGTCTCGTGGGTGATGGTGGCACACAGGTTGACGATTGCGCTGCCGCTGCTGCTGGCCGGGTCGCTGCCCTTCCAGAATATGAAGGGTGTCTACATCTGGGCGCTGGTCCTCGAGGGGGCGATCCTGTCTGCGTCGGCCCTTGTACCGAACTTCTACGGGGCCTCGGCGGTGTGGCTGCTCCACGATCTGCTGGGCGCCGGGGTATGGATTCCGGTGCAGAACCTGATCATCCAGGACTACACGGAGCCTGATCAGCGGGCGCTTCAGATGGGGAAGATTCTGGCGTACGGGGGCGTAGGCACGATCATCGGGCCGTGGCTGTCCGGGGTGCTGTCGCAGCAGGTGAATGTGAGCGCGCCGTTCTTCGTGAGCGGGCTGTTGATGATCGTGGCGGCGGTGGCGCTGAGGCCGTTGAGGCTGGGGGAGGCGAAAGGGGCGGAGGCCGTCGCGGAGGAGTGAGCGGGGCGCGCTCGGTTTGCTGGCGATGCGCGTGCGAGGAGCGGTTCAGGTTGCACGATTCTGCGGCGTCATGGTAGAATCTGCCTGATGTGCGGCGCGCGCAGGCGCGTCCGCCCCATAAGGGCAAAGGCTGCGAAAGGGAGGAGTACCTGCGAGCCGGGTTGCAGAGAGGTGGTCTCTGGGCAGGGGCTGAGGCGCCCGCCCAGGCTGGAAGGACCGCCACCGCAGGCGCAGGGAAGGTCGCCCTGGAGCCGGGATGCCGAAAGGCTCTCGTTGGCAGGAGACACGCTCCTGCCCTACTGAGTAAGCGTCCCCGGGTGAGCCCGTTATAGCGGAGAGCCCGCCGAAGCAGCGGCTAAGGCGGGGAAGCAAGGTGGCACCACGGGAGGCCCTCTCGTCCTTGGACGGGAGGGCGTTTGTGGTTTGGGGGGAGGGCCGGCCTCGGGTCCGAGGCGCCGAAGAGAACGCAAGACGTGATGGCAGGAGGCAAGCTCCGGCCGAACGGGATGTGATGGCAGGAGGCAAGCTCCTGCCGAACGGGATGTGATGGCAGGAGGCAAGCTCCTGCCGAACAGGGAGAGAGCTCGATGGCAAAGGCGGAGATGGCGAAGGCGTACGATCCGAAGCAGGTGGAGGCGAAGTGGTATGAGTTCTGGCAGTCGCGCGGGTACTTCCGGCTGCCCTCGAAGGCGGAGCGACCGGACGATCCCGCCTACTGCATCACGATTCCTCCGCCGAATGTGACGGGCTCCCTCCACATGGGGCATGCCCTCCAGCACAGCATCCACGACTGCATCGCGCGGTGGCGGCGGCTGTGCGGGGATCGAGTGCTGGTGGTGCCGGGGACGGACCATGCGGCCATCTCCACCAACATGAAAGTCGAGCAGATGCTGGCCGAGGAGGGGGTGTCGCGACACGATCTGGGGAGAGAGAAGTTCGTGGAGCGATGCTGGGAGTGGACGCGGAAGTACGGAGGGCAGATCATCGAGCAGCTCAAGGCGCTGGGGTGCTCGTACGACTGGGAGAGGACGCGGTTCACGCTGGACGAGGGGTATTACCGGGCGGTGCATCAGGCGTTCGTGCGGTTCTACGAGCGGGGGTGGCTCTACCGCGGGCATCGCGTGGTGAACTGGTGCCCGGAGTGCGACTCGACGGTTTCGGATCTGGAGGTGCAGCACGCCGATCATCAGGGGAAGCTGTGGCACATCCGGTATCCGCTGGTGGGCGAAGAGGGCGAAATCGTGGTGGCGACGACGCGGCCGGAGACGATGCTGGGCGACACGGCGGTGGCGGTGAACTCGCAGGACCCGCGCTACGCGAAGCTCCACGGGAAGAAGGTGATGCTCCCGTTGATGGAGCGGGAGATTCCGGTGATCTGCGACGACGTGCTGGTGGACCCCCAGTTTGGGACGGGGGCGGTCAAGGTGACACCGGCGCATGACGTAAACGACTTCGAGGCGGGCGAGCGGAACGGGCTGCCCTCCGTGGTGGTGATCGGGACGGACGCCCGCATGACCGAGGAGGCGAAGCAGTACGCGGGGCTGGATCGGTACGAGGCGCGGGAGCGAATCGTGGCCGATCTGGAGGGGCAGGGGCTGCTGGTAAAGGTGGAGGAGTACGCCTACACGGTCGGCCGGCACGACCGATGCCACCAGGTGCTGGAGCCGCTGCTCTCGGAGCAGTGGTTCCTGGGGATGTCGGAGCTGGCGAAGATGGTGCTGAAGGTGATCGAGGGGGAGGCGCCCGAGGTCGCCTACGTGCCGGATCGGTTCCGGGGATACACCATCGAGTGGCTGCGGAACCTGCGGGACTGGAACGTGTCGCGGCAGATCTGGTGGGGACATCGGATTCCGGCCTACAAGTGTGTGTCGTGTGGACACTGGATGGTGCAGACGGAGGCGCCGGAGGCGTGCGGAAAGTGCGGCGGGGAGGTGAAGCAGGACGAGGATACGCTGGACACGTGGTTCTCGTCGGCGCTGTGGCCGTTCGCGGTGCTGGGGTGGCCGGACGAGGAGGGGCTGGCGACGGCCTATGCGGAGGAGCTGTACCCGACGCATCTGATGATCACCGGTCGGGATATCCTCTATCTGTGGATCGTGCGGATGATCATGACGAGCCTGGAGTTCACGGGAAAGATCCCGTTTGAGGAGGTGCTCGTTCACGCGACGGTGCTAGATGTTGAGGGACGGCGGATGAGCAAGTCGCTGGGAACGGGCGTCGATCCGCTGGAGCTGATTGCCGGGTACGGCTCGGATGCAACGCGGTTCAGCCTGCTCTATCAGTGTGCGGCGGACCAGGACATCCGGTTCGGCGAAGAGCGGACCGAGATGGCGCGCAACTTCTGCAACAAGATCTGGAACGCGAGCCGGTTCGTGCTGATGAACTTGGGGGATGACTTCGCGCCGGCCGGGGATGTGCCGGGGCTCGTCCGCGAGGGGGGCTCGCTTCCGGAGCGGTGGATGCTGAGCCGGTATGCGGAGATGCTCGAAACGGTTGAGGGGTCGCTGAAGCGGCACGAGATGGCGGAGGCGTCGCGGGCGCTCTACACCTTCTTCTGGTCGGAGTTCTGCGACTGGTTCGTGGAGATGTGCAAGCCGGCGCTGCGGGCGGGCGGAGCCGAGGCGGACCGAGCGAAGCAGACGCTCTGCTTCGTGCTGGAGGGGACGCTGCGGGCGCTGCATCCGTTCATGCCGTTCATCACGGAGGAGATCTGGCAGCAGCTTCCGGGGACGGGAGAGGCGCTCATTGCGGCCCGGTGGCCGGGGATGGCGGTGGAATGGCGAGACGAGACGGCGGAGAGGGAGTGCGAGGGGTTGATGGAGGTTGTGGCGGCGGCGCGCAAGCTGCGGGCGGAGCAGAATGTCCCCACGGGACAGCGGGTCAGCATTCAGGTGGCGGCTGAGTCGGAGGCGGCGCGGCGAGTGCTGGCGGCGAACGAGGAATCGGTGTTGCTCCTGGCGCGGGGAAACGCTCTGGTTCTTTCGGATGATACTGACTCGCGGCCGGCGGTGGCGGAGCTTGTGGAGTGCCTCGGTGCGGCGGCGGTCGTGTCCATCGAGCGGGACGTTTCGAGAGAGGAGTTGGAGGAGCAGCGAAAGAGGGTGGAGCGAGAGCTGGAGCGGCTGCGCGATGAGGAGGCGAAGCTAGCGAAGAAGCTGGAGAACGAGCAGTTCATGAGCAAGGCGCCGGAGACGGTGAAGTCGCAGGCGAAAGAGCGGCGTGCTGCAGCGGCAGGGCGCGTGCGAGCATTGGAGGGACAACTTGCGGATCTCGTGAAGTCTTTGGCGGGCCACCAGTGACGATAGAGAGCGACAGGGTTGAGTTTGGCTGAAGGGGAAGCAGGGAACACATCCAGTGAGAAGGCGGAAAGGTAGCTCGAGGCAAGATCGGTGAGCGACTTCGGCTTCGATCGCTATATGATCTATCTCACCGCGATCATCTACTGGGTGCTCGTTGTGTGCTGGCTCGCCATCATCACCTTCTACCTTAAGCAGTACCTTCGCTTCAAGCGGATCTACCCCCTGGTGACGACGCTGCTTATCGTGCTGTTCATCGACGGAACGCGGACGCTGATCGAGAGCCTCTATTTCGGCGCGCGATACACGGCACACACGGGGCTTATCAATCCCGAGCTGTATACGATCCTCGACCAGCCCTACTACGTGGCGATTCCGAAGAGCATCAACCTCATTGCGGCGCTCATCATCATTCTGGTCATCGTGAGGAGCTGGTTCAAGAATCTGGAAGAGGAGCAGCGGCGACGGGCGAGCGTCGAGCAGTTTCGGGCGGAGCTGCTGTCATTGGCCTCGCACGAGCTGCGGGCGCCGTTGACGTCGATTCGCGGATATGCCAATACGCTGGTGAGGGAATACGGGCATCTGGGGGAGGCGACTCAGAAGGAGTTCCTGGAGGGCATAGCCTCGGAGGCGGAGCGGCTGAGCCACCTGGTTTCGGATCTGCTCGACATGACTCAAATCGAGGAGGGACAGCTCCGGATCGAGCCCCGAGCAGTGCCGCCGGAGCAGCTATGCGAGGAAGCGACACGGACTGCGCGACACCCGGCTCTGAAGCATAGGGTGACGATGGAGGTCGAGCCGGGGTTGCCGGACGTCTTGGCAGACCCGCATCGGATCCACCAGGCGATATCGAACTTCATCAGCAATGCGGTGAAGTTCTCACCGGACGGGAGCGAGATCGTCGTCGGAGCGCGCCGGAAGAACGACCATGTGGAGTTCTACGTGACGGACCGCGGGATTGGCATTCCCCGGGGAGAGCAGGGCGAGCTCTTCACGAGATTCCACCGTGCGGCGAATGCGTACAGCCCGGACACGCCCGGGGCCGGGCTGGGGCTGTATATCACGAAGGGGATCGTCGAGGCGCACGGCGGGAGTGTCGGGGTGGCGAGCGATCTGGGGAGAGGAAGCACGTTTTCGCTCACGCTGCCCACCGTCGAGGGGCGGGTCCGGGCGGAGGAGATGGTGCCGAAGCCAGTCGCACCGCCGGGCTGAGTCGCGCGCGGGGCGCCCGCCGCGGGCAGGGCTGCGCCGACATGTGCTTCGCCCGATGGTGGGAGGGCTAGAAGCTGTAGCAGCACAAGCCGCCAGGCTCCAGCAGGCGCATTTCATGCCGGCGTCTCTCGCGGACAGCCTGGCGAGTGAGGGTTAGGAAATGCGCTCTAGTCCCGGGTTACGGGCGGCTCGCCCGAGACCGACTCCGCAATCTCGAGGGCCTGCTGCATGGACGACTCAGGCCCTTCCAGCGCCAGCGTAACGGCCCCCTCGGAACCATCGATCCCGCCGGAGGCGACGTGCCAGGCACGCGCGCCGGCCAGGATCTCGAAAGCCTCGATTTCGGTGACGACCTCGACGTCGGTGAGCACGGCCATTCCCACGGGCAGTCCGTCGGCGCTATCGAGGCGCTCGATGCCGCAGTGCCGGGCGGCCTCGATGACGTCGGGGACGAGCTTCTCCAGCCCTATCGGGACGACGACGCGGGCGCCGCGGGCGGCCGTAATGCCGACCATGTGGCCGACGGTGCCGCCGACGTTGCTGGCGAGGAGGACGCCGACGTTCCCGTCGGCGTCTATTGCGTTGCCTCCCTTGATGAAGACGTCGCCGCGCTCGAACTCCTGGAGGAGCGCCACCCACCCGCCCTCGAAAGGCTCTCCTTGCTTCAGCGCGAAAGGCGCGAAACGGGTGTCGTTGTCGGTAACGTCGAGACGGCCCCCAGCGATGACCCCGGCGGCGTAGCGCCATTTCGAGACCGTGTTCCCCAGGAGCGCCTCGGCCACGTAGGCATTCGTCGTGCCGTTCCCGATGATAAGACGGCCCGATGCGAGCGCACGCTGGACGTCCGGGATCTGAGCGACGGCGCGCGCTATGAGCCGCTTCGACTCGGCCGAGGTCAAGACGACGATGGCCGTCATCGTATCTTTCACGACGCCCGTCCTTTCCGAGGAGGTGAAGCTGTAGTCATGAGCGAGGAGCGGCCAGAATAGCCCCGGCCGCTCCTCGAAACTCCCCTCTCGAACGTTTCGGAGCGATGTCCACTGCGGCCCCGAGTCCCGCCCGCCACTGCGCCGGACAGCGGCACGAACCCGAGACCATCATCACTTGCTTGCTTGTCTGAGTGCTCTGACGACCGAACGGCTACTCGCCGCCGCCGCGTGCACCGCCGCGCTGGCCACCGCCACCGCCGCCGCCGCCGCCGCCTCGCCGACCGCCGCCTCCCCCACGGAGCGGCTTGCCGGTCTTCGAATCGATGACTCCGACGCCGGGGATGAACTGCCGTTTCTCCGTTTTAGCAGCCCGGGTGAACAACCATACGGCGATAATCACGACCACGACGATCAACGCGATTGCTACTGCTGGACTCACTGATTTCTTCACGCGATGTCACCTCCTTCAAGCAGGCAGCAGTCACAGCACTGCCGCACCGCGAGCGCTCTGTCCTAGGTTTGACGCGGGCCGCCGACCTTCCTTCTGCCCCTGGTATCTCCTTGCTTCCTCGTTGCCACGCCCGAGGTCCGTCAGTACTGCTCGCTACTGCATCGTCTCAGCGGCCGCCGGTCTCACGACGCATCGGATCGTCTCCTGATCCCCGCGCCTACTCCGCCAGCCTCCACGCGGCGGAATATAGCACGGGGGGAAGGGGGTGTCAACCCCTCGGCTCCCCTCTCGGGGCCGGCGGGGTGGCAGGGGCCTCTACCTAGTGTGAGGCCTCGGCTGACTCCTCCTGAGTCCGAGCGTACTGGTCCTCCTCGGCCGGCGGCATACCCAGGGCGCGGCGCGAGATGCGCTGGCGTGCCTCGAGAACCGAGAGCTGAGACAGCAGGAGGCAGATCGTGGACTCGGCGCCGCAGTTCCGGTTCACGCCGCGTTCGGTGAGGCCGTCAAAGCAGCCGCCCGTTTGAGCGTCGTAGAGAGATGCGCCCTGGCGGTTGCGCCCGAAGAACCATTCGAGGGCGAGCCAGGCGCGGCGGAGGTGGGCGGGGTCGGAGGTAGCATCGAAGCCGGCGAGGTCGGCATCGACCATGGCGGAGGCGTCGATGGGCTGCTGATCGTAGAGGGGAGGCTCCTCGGAGCCGTAGCGATACCAGCCATGATTGCCCACGAGGCAGAGCGAGTCGCCGACGAAGGTCTTGTCGGAGAGGAACCGCATGGTGCGTCGGGCGACGTCGAGATACTGCTCCTGCTTCGTGATCTGGTAGGCGCGGAAGAGCGCCTCCGGAAGCTTGGCGTTGGCGTAAGTCATTTCGGGCAGAAGCCAGCCCCAGCCGGGCCGGCTGTGCTCTCTGTAGCGGCCGATGAGGTAGTCGGCGAGGGGGCGAATCAGCTCTTCGACTCGCGCCGATTCCCCCGGCCTGGCCTGCGCCCAGCGGTGGAGGGCGGTGATGCAGAATGCCCTGCCCCTGGGGTGTTCGAGCCGAGGGATCCAGGGGAGCCCGTCGTGCAGCATCTGCTCCGCGGGGCCGATGAGCCCCGGCTCCGAGGGAGCGAGCAGGACCCAGGCGAGAGCCCACATGGCGCGTCCGAAGCAGTCCTCGGAGCCGACGTCGTCGAGCGGCTTTCTCTCGAATCCGATGAAGTTGTGGAACCTCCCGTCCGGCCGTCGGGCGAACATGAGGAAGGCGAGGTACTGAGCGGCCAGCCTCCGGCTGAGATCGTCGCCGTGCGCGCGATGGTGCTTGATCGCCACCACCAACGCGCGGGCGTTGTCATCGGTGGTGTAGCCGGTCCGATAGTCCGGGATCGAGTGGCTAGCGTGCTGTACGATGCCGAAGCAATCCGTCAGACGCTGCAGATGCTCCAACGGCAGGGGCTGGTCGGCTCCGTTCGATGGCATGGCGGGCATTGCGCTCCACAGGATTCGTGAGAGTCAACTGGAGTTGAGCGTGAACCGATCGAGCCGGTCGGGCGGCCTCCCGGGCGACCGTCTCGAAGAGGTTCAGGTAGTGGGCGCCCACGGCCGGCCAGGACATCTGCTGGCCGTAGAGGCTGCCCCTGCGTTCGAGAGAGCGCTGGATTTGCGGGTGATCGAGCAGGTAGCTGAATGCCTGCGCGATCTCGCTCTCCGACCGGAAATCCACGAGAATGCCGCGGTCGTCGTCCAGAAGGAAGCGGGCATAGAGATAGGGTGTGGAGACAATGGCGGTGCCGGCGGCGAGGGCGTAGGCGAGCGTGCCGCTCGTAATCTGCTGGGGATTGAGGTAGGGCGTGATGTAGATGTCGGTGGCAGCGAGATAGCGGACGATCTCAGACTTGCTGACATAGCGATTGACGAACCGCACTGAGTCGTGGAGTCCACGATCGTCCACGAACCGAAGCAGCTCTTCCCGGTAGCTTTCCTTCTCCACGCGCTGCACGCCGGGATGAGTCTGGCCGACGATGACATAGCAGGCATCGGGATGGCGCGGGAGGATGTGGGGCAAGGCGCGGATGGCGTACTCGAGGCCTTTTCCGCGGGCCACGAGCCCGAAGGTGGAGATGACCTTGCGGCCCGAGAGCCCGAGGCGCTCCTTGGCCTGCTCTTTGCTTTCGAGGGAAGGCGGGAGGGTGCCGTGGTGGATGAGTTCGATCTTGCGTTTGTCGATGCCGTAGTCGCGATGGAGAATGTCGATGGCGAGTCCGTTCATGACGACGAGCCGCTGGGAGTGGCGTGCGAGGGCCTGCACGTTTTCCCGCAGGCGCTCCTCCGGCTCGGGCAGCACCGTGTGGAGGGTGGTCACGACGGGCGTGCGCAGCCTATCGAGGAAGCGGAATAGCCCACGCCCCTCGATCCCGCCGAAGATGCCGAATTCGTGCTGAATGCTGACGAGGTCGACCGATGAGTCGTTGATGAAGTCGGCCGCCGCCGCGTATTGCTCTTCCCAGTCGTCGTCCACCCGAAGGGCGACGGGCCACGGGTACTCGCGCCCGTGGTTGCCGCTCTCCATGGCGACGACGATAGGCTCGCCGGCGTTGTCTCCAAGGAGCGTCGCCGTTACGAGATCCTCACAGAAGGTCGCGATGCCGCATTCGCGCGGCGGATACGTGCTCAGATAGGCGACGCGGGATACCAGTTGCCCCCCGGGCCAGACTTCTCGGCGATCGGTGGTGTATCTATGGGCAGGCATGTTCGTGTTCTGTCTCTCCGTGGTCCCTGACGGTTTCGTGTGCCTGACCGCACGCCCAGCGCGGGAAGCCACGCCCAACCGTGCGCGACAGAGCAGGAAGCTACGGCGTCTCACACCCCCCTTCGTGGTCCTGTAGGGACCCCCCGTTGCTCTTCGACTCCGGCAGCCGCTGTCTTTAGGCCTTCGGGCGGTTCCGCCCAGTGG
>Ga0307377_10008131_pt1 | contig 10700 bp, 8 predicted proteins | sample TR3MG_FD_202535 | JGI IMG/M metagenome (GOLD analysis project Ga0307377, IMG submission 202535) | Soil microbial communities from Risofladan, Vaasa, Finland - TR-3 | ecosystem: Environmental > Terrestrial > Soil > Coastal area > Acid sulfate soil | place: Finland: Risofladan, Vaasa | collected... | reverse complement strand
TAAGTCCCTCGGCATCTGAGAGTCCTTCGGTATCAGAATCGGAATCTCCATCGGTAAGCCCATCGGCATCTGAGAGCCCAAGTGTCTCGGAATCTGAAAGTCCGTCGGTAAGCCCATCGGCTTCTGAGAGTCCTTCAGTATCAGAGTCGGAATCTCCATCGGTAAGCCCCTCAGCTTCTGAGAGTCCAAGTGTCTCGGAATCCGAGAGTCCATCGGTAAGTCCATCGGCTTCTGAGAGTCCTTCGGTATCGGAATCCGAGAGCCCGTCGGTAAGCCCATCTGCATCTGAGAGCCCAAGTGTCTCGGAATCTGAAAGTCTGTCGGTAAGCCCATCGGCTTCTGAAAGTCCTTCGGTATCGGAATCTGAAAGTCCATCGGTAAGTCCATCAGCTTCTGAGAGTCCTTCGGTGTCGGAATCCGAAAGCCCATCAGTAAGCCCATCAGCTTCTGAAAGTCCTTCTGTATCAGAATCTGAATCTCCATCAGTAAGCCCCTCAGCTTCTGAAAGTCCAAGCGTTTCCTTGTCACCAAGTCCCAGTGCTTCTATCTCTGCATCGGTAAGTCCATCAATAAGCAGAAGCAACATAGAAAGTCCGTCTGTATCACTTTCAGAAAGTCCATCGGTAAGCCCAAGCGCTTCTATCTCTGCATCTGAAAGCCACTCGGTCTCAAAGTCTGAAAGCCCATCAGTAAGTCCATCAGCCTCTGAGAGTCCTTCGGTATCAGAATCGGAATCTCCATCAGTAAGTCCATCAGCCTCTGAGAGTCCTTCGGTATCAGAATCGGAATCTCCATCGGTAAGCCCATCAGCTTCTGAAAGTCCGAGTATCTCTGAATCCGAAAGCCCATCAGTAAGTCCATCAGCCTCTGAGAGTCCTTCGGTATCAGAATCCGAGAGCCCATCAGTAAGCCCATCGGCTTCTGAGAGTCCTTCGGTATCAGAATCCGAAAGCCCATCGGTAAGCCCCTCAGCGTCTGAGAGCCCAAGTGTCTCGAAATCCGAGAGTCCATCAGTAAGCCCATCAGCTTCTGAGAGTCCGAGCATCTCAGAATCTGAAAGCCCATCAGTAAGCCCTTCAGCCTCTGAAAGCCCGAGTGTCTCGGAATCAGAGAGTCCATCGGTAAGCCCCTCAGCATCTGAGAGCCCATCAGTCTCGGGATCCGAGAGCCCTTCTGTATCGCCATCAGCTTCAGAAAGTCCAAGCGTTTCTCTGTCGTTAAGTCCAAGCGCTTCCGAAAGCCCATCGGTTAGCCCATCGATAAGCAGAAGCGTAGAAGAAAGCCCGTCGGTATCTCCATCGGAAAGTCCATCGGTCAGTCCCAGCGCTTCTGAGAGTCCTTCTGAAAGCCCATCGGTATCCAAGTCTGAAAGCCCTTCAGTAAGCCCATCGGCTTCTGAGAGTCCCTCGGTATCAGAATCGGAATCTCCATCAGTAAGTCCATCAGCTTCTGAAAGTCCGAGTATCTCTGAATCCGAAAGCCCATCAGTAAGCCCATCAGCATCTGAGAGTCCTTCGGTTTCAGAATCTGAAAGCCTATCGGTAAGTCCCTCGGCTTCTGAAAGTCCGAGTGTTTCAGAATCTGAAAGCCCATCAGTAAGTCCCTCGGCTTCTGAAAGCCCATCGGTTTCAGGGTCTGAAAGCCCATCGGTAAGCCCATCAGCATCTGAGAGCCCATCTGTTTCGGAATCTGAGAGCCCATCAGTAAGTCCTTCAGAAAGCCCATCAGTTTCGCCGTCAGCTTCGGAAAGCCCATCAGTTTCCGGATCTGAGAGTCCTTCGGTCTCAGGGTCCGAAAGCCCATCAGTTTCCGGGTCTGAAAGTCCATCGGTCTCAGGGTCCGAGAGTCCATCAGTAAGTCCGAGCGCATCCGAAAGCCCATCTGAAAGCCCATCGATATCACTTTCAGAAAGCCCATCGGTATCGCCTTCAGAGAGCCCTTCGGAATCGCCATCAGAGAGCCCGTCGGTATCGCCATCAGAGAGCCCATCGGAATCGCCATCAGAGAGCCCATCGGTTAGTCCGAGCGCATCGGTATCCCCATCGGTTTCACCAAGCCCATCGCCGGATACGACCCTGATGGTCTTTACCGCTGTAACAGAGGACTTTGGGTTTATCTGTACATCTGAAGATTTTGGGCATATAGCAAACACAGAGGACTTCGGCTTTGAGGCAGATGAAGAAATGCTTAACACAACAATAAAGGAGTAAGACATGGCAACGGATTTTGACAATACAACCAACATAGAATGCAGTTATTACCTGGATTTGTGGGGTCCGTATCTTTTTACATTCCCGATAGCGACTGCAGCCGGCGCAAACGACGGAGCCATAGCGTTCGGGGACACAATAAGTTCTGTAACCGTCAGGGCGTTCCTTGGGAATATAACGAGAAAGTCTACGCTTGCGAGCGAAACAGAAATCTCTGCCTTATTGATCGATCCGGACTTTGCCCCTGATGTACTTGGAGACAACGTTGTAAGAGTGAAATTACAATATCCCGGAGCGGCTTATAAAGGCCAAAAGGCGACACTTATTTTTGAAATAGACGCAACTGCCGGTGGTAAAAAAGATTTTTATTTCCAATATGTACGGATAAGATGAAAACTCTTGCAATATCTTACTTAAAATTATATAGAGTCACAAGTGGGAGGCTATACCATGGCTGATATGATCGTAGAAACAGGCGCCGGCTTATTAACTTCCAACTCATTTATTTCTCTCGACGACGCTGATCTATATCATGAAATGCGTCTCCATGTCGAAACATGGACAACTGCCTCAGACGATACAAAAGAAGCAGCTCTTATGTGGGCCACACGGCTTCTGAACAATCTAATCAATTGGTCCGGGTACAAAGCGACGGAGGGTCAAGCGCTTAGGTGGCCCAGATACCTCGTATATGATCTCGACGGATACCTGATAGAGTCCACCGTAATCCCGGATTTTTTAAAAAGCGCCACGGCAGAATATGCCCGGAACCTTATCGAAACCGATCTCACAGAAGAGAACGGGCTTGCCGGATACAAGAAACTCAAGATAGACGTGCTCGAGCTCGAGGTCGATAAGTACAGCCAGTCCGCCACAATCCCGCCAGCCGTGTGGGATATGGTAAAGCGGTATGGCGATAAATACAGGAATTCAACCAGAGTGACTGAAAGGATATAATGTCTTTAAAAGAAGCCTTCAGGAAAGCGGCTCTGGCGGCATTCGCGGCAGCCGGCGATGTAAAGCGCTCCGTTTCATTCAGGAGCATAACAACCGGCGCATATAATGCGACGACAGGAACAGTAACAGAAACATACACCGATTATGCGGTGTCGATGATCATAGTTCGTGTACAGGCCAAGGAGGTAGGACAAGGTATCATCAAAACGGAAGATCGCTGGGCCTTGATACCACAGTACAGCCTGACACCGGTACCAAAGATCAATGATCTGATAATCGAATCTTCAAACGAGTGGCGCATCGTCCTGATAAAGGACGACGGGGCCGATGCGCTCTGGAAATTTCTGGTGAGGAAAGCATGACCTTAGCACCGACAAGAGTTGGCAGCAGAAATTTCTCGAGAGACATGAAAGAAATAAAGCATGTTATAGAAGGACTTGCTGAATCTGTCATAAAAAAAGTTGCAGTAAAAACCCTTGGAAATCTTATCAAACGGTCTCCTATTTTAACTGGACATTATGTAAGAAGTCATAAGGTTTCACAAGACGTAACAGATACGCCTGAAAAATCCAACGAAACCAGATACATGGATTCTGAAGGAGCAAAGTGGTCATATGGAGATGCTGGTTTTAGTGACAAAAAAGATACAGGCAGAGAACAAAAAAACAGAAGAAGTGCAGCAAGCTCTGCAAACATAACTGGATTGAATGCTATTGGAAAACTAAAAAATCCAAAAAGGATTAGAATTCGAAACCACGCTTTTTATGCCCAGCTCGTAGAATCAGGATGGCCTTCAGGCGCTTTAGGATATTTTGTTTATGCACATACGGCAAATGACATGCTCGAAGAAACACCACAAATAATCAAGGAAGAAGAAGCGAAAGCACAGGCAAAATTGAATGAGCTTTGAAGCAGAAGCAGCGGCAATAGAAAGTAGATTCTCAACGGAATGGGGATCTACTACGGATATAAAATGGGATAACGTGGATTATGTTCCTACGGATGGAACCAGCTATGTGACGATTGAAATACACAACAGCAATGCCAATGTCGCTGGTTTCGGCGGATCGAACATGATGCATAGGATGCGGGGCCTTATCTCTATTAATATATTTGCAGCTCTTAATTCCGGAACGAGAGCGGCAAAGGTGCTTGCAGACACTGCAGCTGAGATTTTCAGGGGAGAAGAATTCAGCGGTATTGTATGCAGCGCTGCAACGATAGCCAGGACAGGTCAGGTCGAAGACTGGTTTATCTACAACGTAACAGTTCCTTTTTACAGGAATGAAATTTTTTAACAGGAGGACATTGCAATGTCAGAATCCAACCAAACAAGGCTCTCGTATCTAAAAGAAACAACGGCATGGAACACCCCCGAAGCCACCCTGGAAATGCAGGCGTTACGCATCACCGGCGAATCTCTTATCCACAACATTGACAACATCACCAGTGCGGAAATTCGTAGCGATCGTAACGTGGCGGCACTTATTCAGGCAAGCAAATACTCGGGGGGCGGGTTTAACTTTGAACTCTCTCACGGCAGTTTCGATGATATCCTTGAAGCTGCATTCTTTTCAACCTGGCAAACCGACAGCTTAAAGAATGGCATCACCCGGACCTCGTTCACCATGGAGCGGGCCCACCTGGACAAGGACCAATATTTTCTATTCACTGGTATGGTCCCCAATACCTTCAACCTCACCGTATCGGCTGGCGCCATCGTAACCGGCAGCTTCGATTTCATGGGTGGCTTTCCGCCTGACGATTCCGTCGGGTACGGTCTGAAACAAACCACCTACGAAGAATCTTCCAGCGGCACTCCCACGGCAGCTTCTACCACCTCGCCATACAACGGCATCGGCAATGTGGGAACAATCAAGGAAGGTGGTGTTTTGCTTTCCGGAGTTTATCTGTCGGAAATCTCACTTTCCCTGGCAAACAACCTGCGTTCACTCCCGGCACTCGGTCAGGATACACCGATCGATATCACAGCTGGAAAATTCGATGTAACCGGTAGCATCACGGCTTACTTCGAAGATGAAAGCCTTTATGACAAGTTCATGAATGGCACGGCGACTTCGCTGGAGTTCACGCTTACCGATGCGGCGAGCAACACCATGCAGTTCATTATCCCATCAATCAAGTATGAATCAGACACAGCCAATGCCAGTGGGCAGGATACCGATATCATGGAGACCCTGAATTTCAGAGCGATCTATGACTCGGTTACCGGATGCACCATCAACCTGGTAAGAAGCTAATTTTTGGACCGGAGTGCGTTGCGAGCTGTGTGTTTGGCCCCGTAATACACAGCTTAGGCTCCGGTCCAAACCAACGGGGAACGGGGAGAAACAATATGGAATCGACTTTCGACGAATTATTTGTGTCACCGCTGGAAACAGCCACTTTGTACTTTGGAGAAAACAAAAAAGGCCAGGAGCTTGCGTTCACCGTTCGTGAAACCGGAAGCCCTGAGCACGAAAAAGTTCAGCGCAAGTATTCAAAGGCTCTTGAAAGAAGCCGGCGTAACCCGACTCGCCATCGTGCAATCATGGCGAAGATTGTGGCAGAATCGATCCTGATCGACTGGAAAGGGGTCCTGGATGAAGACGGTAACGAAGTCCCCTGTACCTTGGAAAAAAAGATCGAAGCTCTTACAAAGTATAAGAAATTGTTCATTGAGATCATCGACTTTGCATCCGAGGCTACGAATTTCCAGGCCGAGACCGATGAAGACATGACGCCGGAAGAGGACACGGAAAAAAACTGACAGAAGTGCTCTCGTGGCATCTAAAATACGGGAAAAGAGAAGACTGGTTTGAAGAATTGGGGGCAGACTTTGACTTTTTAGAAGAAAAACCAGTTCTATATCCGGACTTATATCCAGACTGGAAAGCTTTCTGGATATTGTCCGGATCCCGCCAGGTAGGCATGGGCATAGGGAACATTCAGATCTCTGAGATTTACGCCTACATGAAGATGTTCAATATCAACAGTCCACACCAACGAGAACACTTACTCTCCAGAATCCAACTCCTCGATAATATTTATTTAAAATACCAATCCGACGTCCGCGAAGAAAAGAAAAAGAAAGCCCCTAAGAAAAGGAAAAAGTAATGGCTGAGATTGTAATACTTTTCAAAGAAGAAGGCTCTCAGAAAATCTACAAGATCATAGATGAGCTTACGGCAGGAGAAAAAGAATTAGCAGCAGCGTCTGCTCTTCGTGCCAAGACTCAGGCTGATGCTGGCAAAAAAACAGTAAAATCGCTTGATGATATAAATATCTCTTTAAAAAAATTAAATGCGGAACAAACAGCCACAAACAAAGCTTCCGAGATGTCAAAATATGAAAAAGCGAGTTTAAAAGCAGCTGCAGGTATTCAAGATTTAAGAAAAAAGCTATATGATTTAAGCAAACTAAAACCATTCTTAAAGACAACCTCCGAGATGGCAGAGTTCAAGGTTAGAAGCAATGAGCTTAGCCAGTCCTTAAAAAAAGCTGAAGCAGGATTCAAAGCATTAAGGCCCGCCAGTGAGAAAGCGTTTGCTACTCCAAAAATACACGAAGCAAGTGCCTCTGTTCAAGAATTAACAACACGGTTAAAAGCTTTAGAAAAGTTGAAGCCATTTCTACGCACTAAAGCTGAAATTGATGAAGTCACAATTGCAGCAAATAAACTCTCGAAAGAAATAGAAATTACAAAGCAAAAATTCAAAGAGATGACAGCTGCACGCACGGCTCAAGTAACTGAGATGTTTACCCCACCAAAGCCATACACAGCAGACATACCAACAGACACAATAAGTGACGTCATCTCTCCAGCAGCGAAAGGCTCATTAGAAGCATACCAAGATTCTCTAAGAAAACTCGAAGGTTTAATTATAAAAAACAATGCAGCACAAGATCAATATACAAAAAAATTAAAAGCATTAATAAATGCAAAAAAAATGGCGACAGAACAGAATGACCGATTTAGTGCTGAATTAAATAATAAAAGAATTGAAAAAACAGCAGCAAGGACAGAGGATCTCACTAATAAAGTAGCTAGATCAAAAATAGAAATGGAAAGAGCCGGAAGTGAATTAAAGTCCTTTGTAGGCGAACATCAAGGTTTAATCGATGCACTGTACAAAGAGGGAAGAGCATTAGATCAGGCAAAAGTAGATCTGGTAAAAAACAATAAAAAACACGAAGAAGCGATAAATTCACTCAAGCTCGAGTCTAAAGAAAGAACAGACCTTATATTTGATCTTGAACGTCAAGAAGTCGCATTAAAAAAGCTAAAGAGAGCACAGGACCTTCTTGATAGAAGAGGACAGTTTAAGAGATCCGATGAATTGGGACAATTACATAGTAAGATCCTCGGATATTATCCTGATGCAGATGCAGAAGGACGAATTTATTCAAAGGGCTTTGATCCAAAGGCATTAAAAGAATACAATGCAACCCTCGAGAAAACCGATAAAGCACTGAAGGATGTCTCAAAACGAGCAAAGCGCGGTTTCGGCTTTATGAATACATATTTCGCAAGATTTTCTATTATTATGTCCGGAACGGCTGCAACCTTATTTGTATTTCAAAACATTGTCCAAGGGATCAGGGCTATTATAAGTCCTCTTCTTGAAGTAGAAAAAGCATTTATAAAGATGCGTGTAACCATAGGTGCCTCAACAAAAGAGCTTGAAGAATATAAAAGAATCGCCTTAGAAGCATCAACCGCTGGGCTTGGTTCTGTATCAGCCAATATAGATAGAATGACGAAATTAAGAGATCTTGGGTATAGCGTAGAAGAAACCCTTGGAATTACTGCCTTAGAAATATCGAAAACAGAAATGGCTTCCAGCGGAACATTAAGCGCTGCTTTCAGCGAAACAAGCACATTGATAAAAGAAGCTGCTGCCACGTTTACAACAAGCCTTGCCCCAGGTTTAAAGACGTTTCTTGGCTTATTCAATGATCTTTTAAAAAGAATTACATGGATATTTGAAAAGCATGCACAATTAGCGAAAGCACTCGATTATACAAAATTTAGAGAAGGCAAAACCTTTTTTTCTGGAAGTCCTGGACCGGGATTTAAGGATAAAAAAGCTGACGATGAATATATCTCAAGTATTGATGCATTGACAAAAGCCACGAGGGCAAATGAGAGAGCAGAAGAAAGAAACTCTGCATTTATTGAAAGAAACACAAGAGAACGTGAAGCCGAAAGGAGATTAACACCAAACCAAAGAGAAGGTCTTCAGGAAGCTTTCTCTGGAACCCTTGCTATAGAAAAAGTTACTGACGGAGACACATTAAGGGTAAAGCTTAAAAATACAAATTTAGAAAAGGCAATAAGATTCCTCGGATTCAATGCGCAAGAATCAACAAACTATAAAGACAAGGATAAAAATACATTTCAGGGTCTTATTGCTTCTGGTTTCATGAAAGAGCTTATCAAGTCTGAAGGAGATCGTGTATTTCTTGAAAGAGGAGAGCAGGATACTGATAAACACAACAGAATGGTAAGAGAAATATTTTCTACTGTATCCGGTGCAAACATCGGAGAGGCAATGAAAAAGCTCGGCCTCATGCAATCCTCAACCTATGAAGGCGGAAAGGTGCAACGTAGCGAATTTAAAATGGACATTGGTGGCGGTGCAATAAGCGAAGCAGCTGTAAAAAATTTTAAAAAAGAGGTTGGGCAAATCCTTGAGTTTGCAGAAAGAGAAGGAATAAATATTACAACAACAGATCCAGAAGATAAAGTCGAACTTTTAAAACAGAAAAGTATCGTAAACGAAATATCAAAAAGCTTTATGAAAATGTACACTCTCATAGGCGCAAAGGGTTTTTCAGAACAACTTGTATCTGAAAGAGCAGCCATAGACAACATTAACAAAGAGCTTGCTACAGAAATGATGATAAAAAAAGAACTCGGAACAGTTACAGAAGAGTATGGCGAAAAAGTAAAGGCGGCCATTGAAGGCGAAATACGATTGCTTGAGTTAGCGGGCGTTTCTAATAAATATTTAGAAAAAATAAAAGCCTCGAAATTATATGAAGCACAAATCCAGTCTGTACTCGACCATGAAACAACTCTTTCTGAAAAAGAAACCGAGATGCATAAAGACGCTGCTGAATTGTCTTTATCATACGACCAGGAATATTGGGCAGACCGTCAAGCAAACGCAAGAGCAAAAGCCGCAACTATAATAAAAGACACCGGCGATTTCATAGCTGCTCAAATTACCATGGAAAAACACGGTATCGATGAAATAAAAGCAATAATGGCTCAGGATACTGAAGCCTTGTCATATACTGGGAAAGCTGATGAAGCCTACCTTGCAAATTTAGATGAAATAGCCAAAAATGAAGCAAAAATAGTCGAGCTCAGGACTAACAGTGCAGATGCTGCTAACCTATATTTAGACCAAGAATACATAAAACATACAAATCTGCGATACAATAATGAAATCGAAATGGCAGAAAAAACCGGGCAGAAAGATGCTAAATACTTTTCAGCAAAAGCCATTCTTGTTCAGGATTTTGCAAAATATTACTCTGATAAATATGGTGAGATGTTCGATCTTAACGATTACTATTTAACTGAAGACTTCAAAATATTTAAAGAACAGTTAAACGATAAATACAAAGCCTCTGTCGAATTTAGCGAAAGGACAGGCATCCTGACAGAAGAAGGAATAGCAAGAAACAAAGAACTTCTTGATGAAGAACTCGAATACTTCAAGAAAAAACTTGCAGGAGTTGCAGGCGCTGGTCAAGCTATACAATTGTTTGGAGCCAAAGAAGAGTTGCAGAATGAAAAAAGGGCTCTGGAAGATTTTGTGGCTGGATGGGGAAAAGTTGAGGCGGCTCTTGGCATAACACTTCCAGGGCTCGACGCTTTTAGGAACCGAATCATAGAGCTTGAAGGCAAGGTTCTTGATGCTTTAGAAATCCCGGATGAAGTAAAAGAAGATTGGGAAGGTGTACAGCGTTTAGAAAAACAGCTTAAAGGGTTTCAAACTGAATTGGATAGAACAAATCTAAATGTCGACCTGACGCTTGATGTAGATGAATCTTATATGCAGCTCATAAACATCATACAAGAAGTCAAAATGAAGTTAGCAAAAATAGGAGGGCAGTCTGAAGAAGCATCAGAAATAGATGCGGCACAAAGCGCCATAGATAGCTTAAAAGAAAACTACAAAGAATCTATAAGCCTTGAAGAAAAATCAGGGCAAAAATCTGAAGAATATTTTCAATTCAGGAGAGGAATGCTAAACGCATTAGCCGATCTTTATGAAAAAGTTTATGGCAAGGCTTTCGATTCCGATAAATTTTTTGCTAAAAAAAGCGCAGAAATAAACAAAGAAACCCTTGAATATAAGTATAAAGACCTAATGGCTTTCACCGCAGAGTCTGGTATCTTGACACAAGAAGGATACGCAGCTGAGCTCGATATGCTTAACAAGCAAATAGAAGATATGCGGAACATATATAAAGATGTGCCTAATATTGAAGAATATCTCGGGCAATTTAAAGCAA
>Ga0307377_10008130_pt1 | contig 10701 bp, 13 predicted proteins | sample TR3MG_FD_202535 | JGI IMG/M metagenome (GOLD analysis project Ga0307377, IMG submission 202535) | Soil microbial communities from Risofladan, Vaasa, Finland - TR-3 | ecosystem: Environmental > Terrestrial > Soil > Coastal area > Acid sulfate soil | place: Finland: Risofladan, Vaasa | collected... | reverse complement strand
CCCAATCGGGAGCGATAAGCAGTTGATGGGGTGTATCTGTAAAAAGCCTTTCAATAATCATATCTGGAGAAATTCTCTCTAGAAAATCAACTATAAAAGTGACATACTCTTCGAAGCCAAAAAGCTTAAACGGTTGTGCTTTGTACATCCTAGCAAGTGGGGTATTTCTAATAATATGAAGATTGTGAACCTTAAAAACATCTATTCCCAAAGACGAGACTTCATCGGCCATTTGAAGCATCTCTTCTTTTGTCTCAGTAGGCATACCGACTATTATATGTGCGCCTATCTCAAAGCCCCTACCCTTTGACATCTCTATCGCATCTAAAACCGATTGATAATCATGCCCTCTGTTCATAAACTCAAGGGTTTTGTCGTAAATGGACTCTATCCCGTATTCTACAGACACATAGTAGTCCTTTGCAAGCTCTTCAAACATAGACAGTTTTTCTTCGTCTACACAGTCAGATCTTGTACCTACGGCTAGCCCAATCACATCGTCATAGGATAGCGCTTTTCTGTACATCTCTTCTAACTTTTCAACTGTGTCATAGGTATTTGTATAGGATTGGAAATAGATAATGAATTTCTCGGCCTTAAATCTCTTTTTGAGATACTCCATGCCGTTAGAGACCTGCTCGTCCATTGAAAAACGCGCTCTTGCATATGGAGGAACAAAACTGTCGTTGTTACAGTACACACATCCCCCGATGGCCAAATTGCCGTCACGATTAGGACATGTAAATCCCATATCAACTGAGAGTTTGTTAACCCTGTATCCAAGCTTCTCTTTTATGTAGGGTCTGTAAGTATTATAGCGCTGCATTAAAACAGCCCCGCAGAAGGACAGAGATTACTAATCATACAATCTCCGCACATTGGTTTTCTGGCATGACACACAGTGCGACCGTGATCGCCTAAAGAATTAGAGAAAATGGTCCACTTCTCTTGAGGAATTAATTCGTTAAGATCATATTCAATCTTGGTAGGGTCCGAGTTTGTTGTTAAACCGAGTCTGGTTGAGAGTCTTTTTATATGCGTATCGACAATTATTCCAGGAATGCCGAAATAATTTCCTAGCACCACATTTGCGGTTTTTCTTCCAACACCTGCAAGCTCGACTAACTCATCCATAGTTCTTGGAACTTCTCCATTATGCTCTTCGACCAAGGCTTTTGAACAGTTTAAAATTGACTTTGACTTTGCCCTGAAGAACCCACATGAATGAATCTCTTTTTCTAGCTCCGATTGATCAGCCCGGGCAAATTCATGAGGTGTAGGATATTTCTTAAACAGTCCCGGAGTTACTTCATTTACTCTTTTGTCTGTGCACTGCGCAGATAAAATACAGCCAATAAGAAGCTGAAAAGGTCCGTCAAAATCTAAATGACATTTCGCTTCAGGATATTCCTCTTCTAGTAAAGATAGAATTTCCCCCGCCCTCACTCTTTTATCTGACAGGGTTTCATTAACTTTTTTTGGCCTTTGTTTTTTCATCTCATGTTAACTCTAATCTTAATGGGAAACAAAAAAGGGGATATGCTTTGGACATATCCCCTTCTGGTCTCCTTTAAAAAACTTTATTCACGAATTTGTTAATCTTTACGAGCCGGTTCAAGCCCTTCTTTTCCTTCAAAGAATTCAGCATTCATGGCAGTATAATCGCTCCATTTCTCAGGAAGTTCATCTTCATGAAAAATCGCATCAACCGGACAAGGATCAACACACGCGCCGCAGTCAATACACTCCTCAGGATGAATAACGAGCATGTTGTCGGCCTCGTAAATGCAGTCTACAGGGCATGCTTCTACACATGCTTTATCTTTAACATCAATACACGGCTCTGCAATTATGTATGCCATTCTTTAATACCTCCGAGCTATAATATCAATAAATATACTTAACAGGGGTTTAGCACGCAACAAAACGATTTGTTAAATCAAGTTTTGCTATTGAGTCCCTTGAGTATCATCCGGGGATGATTCAGTACTTCCTGAAGTCTCTGGCTCTGAAGACATTTGCCCCTCACCCTGTGTTGTAGGCACTGATTCGCCACTGTCCTGGCTTACCTCAGCCGGCGCACTTTGTTCCTCTGATGTCTGAGGCTGCGCAACATCAACCGGTGTATCAAAATCAGTAGTCTGTTGAGCCGCTGGTATATCAGTTACAGATGAAGAACCCACGCTCTTGGCAGCAAAATAACCAAGTGTAAGAGAGCTCAGCAAAAATAATACAGCCAACACTCTTGTCACCTTTGAAAGAAAGGGCACTGCTCCACTTGCTCCAAAGACTGATTCACTCGATCCTCCCCCGCCAAAGACCGAACCTAGGTCTCCGCTTTTACCGGGTTGAAGAAGTACAACCAGAATAAGAAGTATGCTTACTAACACATGTATAACTTGTACCGAATAAATTATTAGTTCCACTGTTTTCTACTCTCCTGCTATTTTTACTATTTTTACAAAGGAATCCGCATCGAGACCGGCGCCTCCAATAAGCGCACCGTCAATGTTTTCCATTTCTAATAGTTCTTTAATGTTGCCTACTTTGACACTTCCCCCATAAATAATTCTTACAAGTTCAGAATCTTGACCGAATATACTACCCGTTATTTCACGAATTGCGGAATGTACTTGTTCCGCTTCTTCTGGAGTTGCATTTTTCCCAGTACCAATTGCCCATATCGGCTCGTATGCAAGAACAAACTTACTGTAGTCATCAAGCTCTAAATCCATCAGTGCGCTTTCAACTTGAGACTGAACAATCTTTATAGTTTTCCCCTCTTCTCGTTCTTCAAGAGTCTCTCCTACACAGACTATTACACTGAGCCCATCGTTGAGTGAAGCTTTGATCTTTTTTCGTACAATAAAATCAGTCTCTCCCAAAATACCTCTTCTCTCTGAGTGCCCGATGATCGCCCACTGACATCCGGCGTCAATTAGCATGGCAGGTGATATCTCCCCTGTATACGCTCCTCGATCTTCCCAAAACACATTTTGTGCAGAGAGCTTAATCTTCGTACCCTCTATCAATCCACCTACAATATCTAGCGAAGTGAACGGAGGGGCCAGCAAAATATCCAGATCATGTTTCACATCTGCTACCCCGGAAATAATATTCTGTGTAAGCTCCTTTGCTTCATGACGGAGCATATTCATTTTCCAATTCCCGGCAATCATATTTTTCTTCATTTAAGTCGATTTTCCATGGCTTCTAAAACTCTAAGCTTATGGCCCATAATGTATTCTAATGCTGTTTGGCCACCCTGAGATATAAATGTCTGCCCATCTTCTTTAATTGACCCAAGAGCTGCCTCTGCAGTATCCTGCCCAATGATTACAGTCAGAGTCTCTGATTCCGCTAATGATTTCGCCAGAGAATCTGTGCCCTTTTTAAACTCAGGATCCTCACAAATTCCCATAGGCCCTGTCCAAAGAATTGTTTTTGCTTTAGCTAATCTCTTAGCAAAATCAGCCTGAGCGGCGGGCCCTATATCAACGACCCTCATACTCTGTGGAATACGGCCGCTAGAAATTATAAAGGAACTGGAGTAATTGTTCAAATCACCATCAATTGCAACAACATCTTCAGGAAGAATAACTCGAATGTTTCTAATTTCAGCAGAAGACATAAATTTCTTCACGCTATATACTGCAGCTTTATCTATTTTAGATTTACCCGTCTCCCCTCCAAGCGCATTTAAGAATGTATTTGCTAAAACGCCTCCAACTAAAACTGTGTCGACGTATTCTAGCATACTTTCCATAAGATCAACTTTCTCTAATACATTACTACCGCCGCATACTGCTGCAAAAGGTCTTTCCGGATTTCTTATACGATCTAGGTTTTCTATTTCCTTCTTAAACTGAAATCCTACGCAAAGCTTCTCAAAATATTCAAAGATACTATCTAAAGAGGATTTAATTTGAGTTGATAGAGAGAAAGCCTCATTGACATAAATATCGGCGCATTCAGCAAGTTTCTTCGCGAACTCCGGACTATTCTCCAGCTCTCCTTTCTGGAATTCCAGGTTCTCTAGAAGCATCACCTGGCCGGGCTGCATATCAGAACCGATTTTTTTAACTGCTTCCCCTATTGAATTATCAGGGAAGAATATCTCTGCACCTAACATCTCTGAAAGGATTTTACCTATAGGCTCAAGACTGTATTTTTTGTTATACCTTCCCTTAGGATTGCCTAAACCTGAGGCAATTACAACCTTAGCTTTCTGCCCCATGGCATATTTGATTGTGGGAATGACACTTAAGATCTTGGCTTCATTCAAGACCTCTGCATCTTTACTGAGCGGCACATCAAAATCAACCCTTATTAAGACTCTCTTATCTGCTATATCTAGTTCTGCTATTGATGGTACTTTCATAAAGTAATGCCTTTGTTATTGATATACTCACCAAGACGCCTTATCCCTTCTTTGATATTAGAAGTAGAAGTTGTATAAGACAATCTTAAATACCCTTCTCCTCCCTCACCAAAATCAATTCCGGGTGTAACAGCGACTTTTGCTTTTTCTAAGATATCAAATGCGAGTTCATGAGAATTTGGGTTAATTTTATTAGCATCTATAAATAAGTAGAATGCGCCCTTAGGTTCACTCTCAATATTAAAACCAAGTTCTTTAATACCTTCAATCATTATTTTTCTTCTCTCATCAAAAAGTTTGACCATTTCTAGTGCATCAACTCCTGCTTTTTTCAATGCCTGAACTCCAGCCCTTTGAACAAAGGGGTTTGGAGAAATAAATAGATTCTGCTGAAGTTTTTGTATAGGTCTAATAAATTCTTCAGGAGCAATCAGATAACCCAGTCTCCAGCCGGTCATAGAGTAGAATTTTGAAAACCCATTTACGGCAAAAGCCCTCTCTGTAACCTCGTAAATTGTTCCGGCTTCTGTCCCATATACAAGTCCGTGATAAATTTCATCTGAAATCACCATAACTCCAAGCTCAGCAATTTCTTTCATAACTTCGGGTTTTAGAACAACCCCTGTTGGGTTTGCTGGGGAATTAATTAATATAGCTTTAGTCTTTGGTGTTATAACTTTTTTTAATCTATCGATATCAATTTGAAACCCTTCCTCTTCAAATATCCTAAATGTTACAGGAACTCCGCCTGCAATCTTTATTATCTGTGGATAACAAGCATAATGAGGATCGGTAATTACAACTTCTTCTCCCGGTTCAATTAGTGAAATTATTGATAAATATAAAGCCGGTGAGCTGCCCATAGTAATAACAACTCTTGCGGGATCGATATTAACACCATAATTTTTATTGTAACTCTCTGATATTGCTTGGCGAAGCTCAGGTATACCCAAGCTATGTGTATATTTAGTATCCCCTTCTTTTATGGACTTTATAGCTTCGTTGGCTATAACATCAGGCGTGGGGAAATCAGGCTCTCCTACTTCAAAATGTATGACACTTTCCCCGGATGATTCAATTTCCTTGGCTCTTTCCAACACATCCATTACATAAAATGGGGAAATCTCTTGTGACAATTTTGAGGGCATGGGGCTTAATAATAAGGAATAAGGCAGATGTTGTCTACACAAAGCCGGAGTATGTTGATTTCCAGAGTATGCTGATTTAAGGTATGCAGCTCAATATATTTTAGCAAGACAAACTAATAAAACTTTATAAAACTGCGTGCTTCTCTTCTTTACCCAGCACTTTTTCAATCTTCTTTTTGAGAAGCTCTCGTTTAAGACGCCCAAGCCTGTCTATAAAAAGAATGCCGTCAAGGTGATCTATCTCGTGCTGAAACACTCGGGCAAGGAGATCTTCACACTGAATCTCTATAAGCTCGCCGTCGCGGCTATAGCCTTCAACAGTAACTTCATATTTTCTCTTAACGTCACTCACAAACCCAGGGATACTGAGACACCCTTCTTCTCCCACTATCTCGCCATCTGAAAAAACAATCTCAGGATTTATAAGCTCAATCAGCTCTGATCTATCAGGAGGCAATAGGATCTCCAACTCTTCTGTAGACTCTTTAGCTCGCTCTCGTGGTTGAATATCGACAACTATAACCCTCTTGGTGGAATCCACCTGCGGCGCAGCAAGCCCTATCCCAGGAGCCTCATACATAGTATCGGCCATGTCATCCAGGAGCTGAATTAGATCGTCGTCTATCTCTTCAACCGGGGAACATTTCTTCCTGAGTGTAGGGTCAGGATATATAAGAATTTTAAGCTTAGGCATAGAAAATTAATGCTATCAAAAAGGGCGGAATTGTCAATTTGTCTTTATCTTTAAAGAGGCAAAACGAATTGCTGAATTAAGACTTAGATATAACCGGCTACAAAGAACAATACAGGACTACTCCTCATCGTTGAGCTTGCCAATCAATTCCCGACTCGGCCTAAAATGAGGAAGTTTTTTTGAAGAAACAGTAACTTTATCACCCGTTCTTGGATTGCGGCCTTCATAAGATCCATAGCTTTTAGTGAAGAAACTTCCGAATCCTCTGATTTCAATCCTTCCATCATTTTCAAGCACATCAGTCATATGCTCAATTATAGTATCGAGTATCTGTTCTGATTGTGAAGGCTGCAAATTAAATTTATCGGCTAATTCTTTTTCAATATCTGATCGTTTCATACCATGACCCCCATCCAAATTAAGTGAGTCTAAAAAATACCCATCCCAAATCCACTTTAGATAATTTTCAAATGTTTGTCAAGTGTTATATGATAGTTACAACTATTTCAGAAACACTTTTCCTTTTGTATATTATCAATTAGCTAAGCACTCGCGCAGAAAAAATTAAGCTTTCGCCGCTTTTTTCCCACTAGCCTTGCTAGTTTTTTTCTTAGATGTTTTTTTGCTGTCCTTTCCTTTAGCTTCTTTAGTGTTACGTAAAAACGACTTCTTGTGAACATCCGAATAAGCCCCTTTGGGATAGTGCTCATCGTAGAACTCAACATCAATATTCATGGCTTGAAAAACCAAGCGCATATACATTGGATCAACAAATGCAGGGAACCTTCCGTATGTGTCGTAAATGTAATTAGCAACATCTTTTACAATCTGCTTTGTAGTTTCTGTTGACTGAGGCGCTCTCATTAAGTGCTTGTCAGCTTCGGTGTAGGGGAAAGGCTTTGTTGATTCCCAATTAGCATCTTTATGCTCGTGAAAAGCGTCAATAGCCTCATCCATATTTTTATAATAAGGCGGGCAATATCCTTCAAAAACTCCGTCTCTTCCAACCGGAATTGTTGCAGGAGGATCAAGGACTCCTTTCTTTGGCTGTATAAAATGAAAACCCAGTCCCTTAAAGAGCTCGGGAGAAGCACCCAGGGCAAATCTTGGAATAAACCCGCTAAAGGTCCATCCTGCAAGACCTAACGCCTGCAGTCCGAGGCTCATATTCTGACATATAAATGCCTGCTCAACATTAAGCCCTGTTAGGACTCTAGACTCGAGATCAAACAAAGACATTTTAACGCTATCTTTTAATCTGCCTTTCTTGATCCACTTACTTACTCCAGCCGGTTTTCCCGTGAGGTCATCTATAATTGTAAAGCCATATGTATGACTGCAGTAAAGATGAAGTAGGTTTAAATACTCCTCTGTAATGTCGGTTACCGGAATGAAAACTGAAGTTCCGGGCTTGTTCGTGTTCCACTGGTTAAAATCAAAAAGCCCCGGCATACGGTCAGGAAGATCAGCTCTTCCATCATCTAGCTTAACAAGGCTTTCTCGATATAGCTCTAAGACCCTTTCCATCCTTTCATTACGGCTCATTTTAAAGAACATGTCCAGCTCATGGTTTTTAGGAAGCATGTGTTTTACATTAACATGATATAGGCCGTCATCATTTGTAAAAAATAGTTCGGTGCCGTGGTTATTACAAGCAGAGGGCCAGGTGCGCCCTGTCCACTGGCAAAGAAGGTCAATACCGGTTTCAGGGGGAAGATCGGCTAGGCAAAGCCCGGTGAGTCCCGTTCCTGACCAAACCAAAAGAGCTTCTTCCATTTCCTCAAGAGGTTTAGGAGCATATTTAGATTTAAAACCAAGTGTTTGATCGGGCAGTTCCATACCAAGCCCAAAACGTCTTGAACGGCGGTTAAAAATTGAATCAAATAACGGATACTTGAGCGCCTCTTCATATCTCTTATTTAATTTAAATTTGCCAGCCTCTTTTTCATTTTTGCTTTTGCCGTTACCCTTCTTAGCCATGCTATTGCCTCCGATTTATTTATGGACAATCTTTAGTATTAAAATCACATAGAGAATTTAAAGTAAGTTAGCAGAAATTGCAAGATATAACTGTTGCTTATTAGGAGTAGATAAATTAGCAGATTAAAGATTTTCCTCATTTCATTCATAGCCCTAGTTTTAACCGTGCCATGGTTTTTTACAGATTTTAACGGGCTATTATTTTAGGCTTCCCGGCTTGGGAGGTTATTAACTAATTTGATTACGATTGCGATAGTTTCTTTATTTATAAATTCTACTGAAGTTAGGGTAAATTCTAAGGAACGGGTATAAGATTTTAAAGTGAAGATCCCCTATGGTCTCCCGCAAATATCATTTTCCCACTTGGCTTATCAACTCCGCCGTCTGGCTCAAGTGTTACGGAATATTGCTCGATATTTCCTAGATCAGATACAGATTCAAGCCTGACAATATTGCTCCCCTTACTGTCAACTTTAAAAACCGCGATGCTTCTATGAGTACCATCAGCTTTTACCCACCACTGATAGGTTTTACCCTCAGGAGCTTCTGCTAGATCAAGACAATAGAACAAAGCCTCGTCATCATCTTTATCTATAAGCACACCGCTTCCCGCTTCTGCGTTATCATGCATATTCGATAGCTGTATAACAAATACGTCCGGGTCTTCCAAAAATTCGGTTAACTCATCAAGGTTGGCATATGCCTCTGTTAATGTTTCCATTTCCGATTCTTTTTTGGCAATAACAGTTTTTAATGAGTTTATGATATTTTCCTGGTTTGTGATTTTTTCTTGAAGCTCAGCAATCTGCGTATTTTCTGTTTTGAGTTTTTGGTTAAGTGAGTTGTTTGAAATGAAGAGTATTAATATTAATCCAACTGCTACAGCCCCTCCGAGAGAGAGTCCTAGGTTCCAGAACCTTGACCAAAATGGAGGCGACGTTTGTGATGCCGGCAATTCCCTGGCCCCGAGTATTTCAGCAAGAACTTTCTTTTTAAGCTCAGGCCCCGGCATCAGACCTTTAGATGCGTATGAGAGATGGGAAGTTACATCCTGATACTCCCGTAACAACTCCTGAGCATCAGCAGAACCTGAAGCTAAAATTTCCTCTAGCTCTTTAAGCTCTTCACCTTCTAATGCGCCCAAAGCGTATGCGGAAATAAGTTCTTCTAATTCTTGTCTATCCTTCATATATCTCCAATGATACTGATAGCAACTCTTGCCCCTTATAATAATCTAATTAATAATATATCCGAAATGATTCTCTATTTAAATATACCTACGATGTTAGAACACCGTTTGGATATTGTTACGTTACAAATAACGGGATTGGATTATTATCAATGTTTCAACAAGCTTAACAAGTATAATAGTTTTGGACTTTTGAGTTATAAATTTGATATATTTGTTAAACTCGACTTAAATTACTAGATAGAACTTAAGCTTGTCAGAGATGGACATGGGTGAAAGAGAAACAAAATCACGAAGCTTATCAGATGCTGAACGCGATCTAGCTATGCTTATTTCAAAAATAGCTAGAGGTTGTGAATCTGCGCTTAAGAAACTGTACGACAATACAATATCCCAAGTTTATGGGCTGGCATATAAAATTTTGAGCAACAGACCTGACGCCGATGAAGTAGCTCTTGATGTATTTAAGCAAATTTGGAATAAAGCCCCTGATTATGAACCAAGCCGCGGAAGTCCTTCGGCATGGCTGATCACCGTTACTAGAAGCCGAGCTATAGACAAAATACGCTCGGACACTAAGCGGAGAACCACCAATGAGTCGCTTTTAACTGATTCGATAGATAACACCCCCCTTGCCGATGAAACATCATCAGTCAGAGAAAAACGGGAGCTTATCGACAAAGCGCTTTCAGGACTTACTCCTAAGCAAAGAGAGTCTATTGAGCTTGCATATTTTAAGGGACTTAGTCAAAGTGAGATTTCCGAACATATGAACGAGCCGCTAGGCACAGTAAAAAGCTGGATGAGAACCGGCATGATAAGACTAAAAGAAATACTGACAACTTAGTCAGAACTTAAATTTAAAGAGGCAGCCCCAGCTTCTTTCCAATCGTTGCATAACCCAGATAAAAAATTATCATCACGACACTAGATACCCCCAATGACAGCCAGAAATTATATTGATGGCGCAAAAGCCACGGGAGTATTAAAAAGAAAAGTAATGTCGGCAAAACCAGCCAGAAAATAGCAATAGACAAATCTGCAATACGTCCCGCATCCTTTGTATCAGTGTATAACCAAATCATAGCTAGGAGCGAGGTCAAAGGAAGCGCAGCAAGCAGTGCTGCAAAGGTAGTATAGCGTTTCCCTATTTCTGAAATCCCAACGATTATAACTGCAGTCAATAATGTTTTTATTAGAATATAAGCCATATCACTCTCCCCTTGGAATAATTATAAATTTAACCTCTCACAGTTTATCGTATAAATTTGTATAATAATTTAAAAGTGAGACAAAATGCAAAAAAAGA
>Ga0307377_10008129_pt1 | contig 10702 bp, 10 predicted proteins | sample TR3MG_FD_202535 | JGI IMG/M metagenome (GOLD analysis project Ga0307377, IMG submission 202535) | Soil microbial communities from Risofladan, Vaasa, Finland - TR-3 | ecosystem: Environmental > Terrestrial > Soil > Coastal area > Acid sulfate soil | place: Finland: Risofladan, Vaasa | collected... | reverse complement strand
GCGGCAGGTCCCATAACAGCTGATATCTGAGGGATAACGCCCGAGGCACAGGAATTACGTGAAAAGATTTTGCCGTAGCCATCGAGGGCGTTAATTCCTTCCTGAATACGAGCTCCACCGCTATCAATGAAACCGACCACAGGTGCTTTCATGGTCATTGCTATGTCCATGAGCTTACATATCTTCCCGGCGTGCATCTCGCCCAGGGTGCCACCCCTGGCAGTAAAATCCTGGGAGAAGACACATACCGTGCGACCATTCACCTTTCCGTAACCAGTGACTACCCCGTCGGCAGGGATGGAAATCTTTTCCATGCCGAAGTTGACGCAACTGTGTTGGACAAATAAATTAATTTCACGGAAGGTGCCGGCATCAAACAGAAGGTCAATCCTCTCCCGTGCCGTGAGCTTGCCCGAGGCATGCTGCTGCTGAATGCGCTTTTCGCCGCCACTGGCTTTTATCTGTTTTTCTAGCCTATCCAGTTCATCTGCCAAAGTCGTGTCACCATCCTCTCCTAGTGTGTCTTGTCCTTATTGCTTCCAGACCCCCATCGTCTATCCTTTATTTGGTGACTGCCTGGGGTCTTCAAGCCAATACTCCAAATAGCTGAGGGCAGACTGACCCATGGCTATTTTTGAATTTATTACGCCCCTTTAATTTATATTCAGTTTGGTTGACCCCTATGTTATTTTGACTGCGATGTCACTTAGAACGTTAGCTACTTCGTCAACACGGTCAGCTGCGTTACTGAGATGCCGGTAAATTTCCCGCATCTTAAGTATATTTAAGACCTCACGTACTTCATCGGCATCCTTGAATAATTCGGACAGCGACTTCCTATAAAGAACCTCTGCCCGGTTTTCCAGCTTCTTTGCTCTACTAGCGTGTTCTAGGATACCTTGGCGTTGTTTACCCAATTGGAGGACAGCGAGATATATTTCATTAGTAGCCTCTCTTAGTATGGTTACCATTCCTCTAAGATGAGAGTTTGGCTCGATACTGAAAGTTACCATTTCATCGACGGTACTATACCCGTAATCAAGAATGTCATCTATTGCTCGGGAGAGGGCAAAAATATCTTCCCGGTCGATAGGGGTCACGAAGCTCCGGTTTAGTTTGTCAATAAGTACGCGTCTGACTTCATCTGCCTCGTGTTCCAGCCGCTCTACTTCTAGAGCCGTTACATCATCTGGGTCTTTCATAAATAACTCAAGAGCCTTTATCCCCAGTAAAGTTTTTTCCGCTTGCTCCATTAGAAGCTGGAAGAATATACCCTGTCCCCCCGTAAAGAATTTTACAAGTCCCTTAAATATCATTTGTCACCTCCCCAACTGTTTATGACATAATCCAGATAATGGGTCTATAAAGGAACGCGGCTAGGGCAGTTGTAATTGGCAGAGTTAATAACCAACCGGTGACGATGTTGCGCGCTACACCCCATCTTACCCTTGAAATGTGCTCCGCGGAGCCAACTCCCATAATAGTGGAACTGACCACGTTACTAGTGCTTACCGGCCCCCCCATAATGGAAGATATAAAGATAATCAGTGCCGAAGAGGTTTGAGATGTAAAAGCATGGACTGGTCGGACACGGAATATCTTTCCCCCTACTGTCCGAATAATGCGCCATCCGCCAGAAGCAGTCCCTATACTGATAGACGCTGCGCAGGCAATAATCACCCACCAGGGCACCGTGAACTCTTGCTGGAAGCCCAATATAACTAATCCCATGGTAATGATACCCATAGATTTCTGAGCGTCATTACTTCCATGGGCTAGAGCAAGCGCAAAAGCAGTTGCAACCTGAATGCTCTTAAAGAACCGGCTTATTTTCAGTGAAGCACGGCCGGTAAAGAACCGCACTAACACCATAGCCACGTAACCAACGATAATACCTACGAGTACAGAGCCAAATAGAAAGCTTATGACCTTGACCAAACCAGCAATATGAATATAGCTGAAGCCTACAGCAGCCCAAGCTGACCCAACTAGTCCACCAACCAATGCATGAGATGAGCCAGCTGGCAGTCCCAAATACCATGTAATCAGGTTCCATATAATAGCAACTAAAAGAGCAGTAAGGACAACCGGTATGCTGATGCTTTCAGGGCTAACAATTTCCTTCCCGATTGTAGTAGCGACCGCTACCCCAAAAAGGAAAGGACCGGTGAACTCCCCCAAGGCAACTAAAGTCATAGCTATCCTTGGTGTGGTACTCCCGGAGGCAATGAGTGTACCTACAATGTTAGCTGCATCATGAAAGCCATTTAGGAAGTCGAAGACCAGAGCTACAAATACCAAAATAACTATCAAAGTAAGTGGAGTCACAATGCTTCCCCCGTAATTAGTTATTCAAACAATTTCACGTAACCTTGATAAGCTTACACAAAAAAGGCACCTGCCTTCGTTATCCCCCTTGTCCCAAATATATTGGCGGTATTATTGGCCCAGAAAGGCCAACCCATAAAAATGTATGTACTCACAAAAATGAATGGGAAGGCTATATCTCCTCCCCACTCTGCACCTGTTGCAGAATCGCTCGGCTTAGAACTGTGTCTTAAAAGTGGGCCCCCCCACCTTATCCAAAGCATTTTCAGCCTTGTGTATGTTGTATATATAATCTACCCCCCATTTCCCTTAAGTTCCTACTCCTGAATCTCTTTTAATATGTTGTTTACATGAGAAAAAACTGCAATTGTAATCGGTTCTTTTATATCACACCATATAAACTTATCAATTTCATGGCTTGCCTGAGGTTCTCCTTCTACCTCAACCCGGCAGACTTTATGCTCGTTAACCGGACTTTTATAGTCACGCTCCCGTAAGCGTGTCACCTTAGTAGTATTTAGTTTCAACTCCTCATATAGCTCTCTTTTAACAGCATCTGCAACGGACTCACCATTTTCTATTGCTCCCCCCGGTAATAAGAACTTAGTATTCCCCCTGTCTCTAACCAATAAAACTTTACCGCCTCTTATTATAACGGCAGTGGCTCGCTTTCTCATTTCTTTTTAGGGGGGAGTTTGATTTCTTCCACAACAGCCCATCCGGAGCCGTGAATCTTTTGCCTTTCAAGAAATGCCTTTTTCCATTCTTCCGGGGTATGAGCTTGGCCTGGTTTAGCGTGTTTTGCCCGTTCCTCTAGCGAGGGGACAGGTCTATCAGCAGGACCATCGTAATCTTCTTTGGGGGTTAAGGTCTGCCCCAATCTCACATAGTTTTCTCTCTCCATTTCTTCACAAAAGTGAGATCCGGTGGCGAAGGCACGAGTGACAGCCATGATGGACCAAGCCGCCTCAGGGGAAAAACCCAGATCCATCAAGGTGGCGCCTGTAGCACCAAGCATATCCAGATCTACAGGTTCCTCGCTTATTTTTTGGGCAGCTTGCACAACTTTTTTGGTGAAGGCAATGTATTTATCTGCCACGCCAAGGTTTTCGGCACGGGCAAAAATGCGTTTGCCCGCCGGGTCTTTCAGCATTAAACTGGAAACGCCCAGAGCTTCATTATTCAAGTTTTCCTTTACCAGTATTTCGGCTACTTCTCCTTCAGATTTTCCTTCCTTTCCAACCCCTGCCAAATATTTATCAAGCATGTTGCCAAAGGCTGAATATGCCCCGTAGGCATGTCCAAAGGCCAGAATGGATGTACCACAGGCTTGAGTTAAATAAGTTTTTGATTTAGCCGCTGTTCTGGCTAGTATAGCCGGCATAGACAACCCATCTTCCAGGCTCAAAATCATGACATAGTCCAGCATTTTTGATTCTTCAACCGTGGGGATTCTAGCCTGAAAGTCTACGAAAATAACGTCTATAAGTCCATACCCTGCCTCTACTAGTTCTGTCGTATCGTATCCCCTGGCAACGATACGGTGGGCATTCTTGTAGGCAACTTCAGAAAGCCAGCGGAAGGGAGCCCTGGTAGTGTCTGCTGGCACGGTGCCACACTCTCTATTTTTATAATCATAGGGCAGCCGTTTATCGTTTAAAGAACCCATTTCTTATATTCTCCTTCCTCTTTTTGGTTCTTGGCATACTCTTGCCGTTCTTCTTGGCTTGGCACCTCTCTGTCCTCAGGGCCTGCATACTTAATCATGGAAAGGTCAAGCATCTGGACCATGGGTTCTCTCTTAGAGGCTGCCCAGGCATGACCCTTCTTCATATTAAAGAGTGCATGAGCTGCACAACTAAAAGCACGGCAAACACAACCGATACACCACGCAGCGTTAGGAGAAAAACCTATCTCGGCTAAAGCCGTATTTCCAGCTCCAATCATATTAACGGCCAAGTGTTTTTTCCCTTCTCTTTCTCGTCGACTGTTAAAATACTTTTCAATTGCTCTCTGAAGCTCAAGGTATACGCCATTTACCCCTAATTCCTCCTGCTTGATGTGAGTCGGTTCTGCCCTCGGGTCACCATCAGTGTGCTGCGGCTGTCCCAAACCCATAACCGGTATTCTATTGTCCAAATGTTCATCAACTAAAATCCTACCCATCTCATCAAGAGATATCCCTTCCACCCGCGCTCGTTCGATGTAACTATTCATCATGTAACCATGGGCTGCCCCTGGCCCGTGGGCACCGCCAAAGGTCATAACTGACGCGGCTATCGCAGCAGGAAGATAGGGCCTCCCACTAATAGTAGAGACTGCGGCAGCTGCTGATGGAGACATGGAATGCTCCATAAACTCGCCCATCTCGTAATGAAGCATTTTTTCTTCAGCCTCGGTGGGGATTCTATTCTGAAATAAGATAAACAGGGCATCGCAAAAGGAATAACCCTCTTCGGCCAATTCACTCAAATCATATCCCCGCAAGACGGTCTTTTCTTCCGTTTTATAGGAAATGGCGGTCTTCCTTCGGAACAAAGGTTCTCTATTCATTTTTCCTCCTGATTTATTCTTGGAAATAAATTCCCTCCGGGTCTATCTCCCTAAGCAAGCTCAACTCAGACTCTGTCGGTAAGTCTACAACATCTACCGGAGATGCCATTGTCAATTCAAAACCCGTGTTTTCTACTACTTGCTCTATAGTAGCGCCGGGCATTAATTTTGCCAATCTCAGTTTCCCTAGGGTAGAATCTATCTCCATAACACATAGGTCCGTAATAATGGTGATACTGGGATTCCAGTTCCTGAGACCAGCGTTCTTCCTCCCATTTGGTCCGTCGATATACCCAGGACTCGTAATATAATCACATTTCTTCACAAAACGCCTTCTTTGATGTGGCGTGATGATTAGAAGTCTCTTTGCATGAGAAGCAATAGGATTGGCACCACCGCTACCAGGAAATCTAACCTTCGGTTTGTAATAGTCCCCGATGACAGTTGAGTTCAAGTTAGCATATTGGTCTATCTGAGCAGCTCCCAGAAAGCCAACGTCTACCATACCCCTCTGTAAAATACAACCTACCACTTCCCGTAAGGTGCCTACCATAGCTGCCCTACGCATGATTTTTGAATCAGCAATGGACAAGGGAACCAGTTTAAGCTGTGGGTCAACAACTCCACTCTCAACTACGATTGTCATATTTGGTGCGTGCCTCTTCTGAGCTAATGTTGCGGCAACGACAGGCAACCCTACCCCCGTAAAAACTATCTCCCCATCCTTAATGTGTTTTGATGCCTCAATAACCATTAGCTCTCTTTTTTCATAGACAGTATTATCCATCCTACAACACCTCTCTCATTCTTCGTTTAAGCTCCGTAAGCCTGCTTACTCCCCCAACTTTCTCCAGGTAATCATCAAACGTAGCACAGCTTAACACATACTCCTGTAGATAATGCTCATAGCTCTCCATGCCTGAGCTTCCTTCTTTCAGCGCTGCTTCTGCACATTCTTGGTACATCCGCAAGTGCTCAATATCACAATCATAATACCGGTAAGTAGCTGTAGGATAAGAGCCCCAGGGCTGTTCTACAATTGCGCTGACATAGATATATGGTATGGTAGTCATCTCTGGATAAGTTCTTGTTTCCTCAGAGCTTATAATTTCCTCGCAAGAGACTATTACTTTTTTAGAAGCTCTGACCATCTCAGGCGTATGGGTTAAAAGTCCCTCTATTATGACATTTCCCATTTCATCGACTCTCTGTGCATGAACAATGGCTACATCAGGAGTAGCCGCCGGTATAAGTAGTACTTTTTCTCCTGAATTCCAGGGGTTCTCTATAATCTCGAATTTTTTTTCTGTTGATGGTGCTTTATACCTCAATATGTCCGAACCTAAAGAGCTCATAACAGGCATGAATGGTAGCCCCATCTCACCAGCGAGAAAACGTGACACCATAGCAAGGTGTTCATAGTCTTCTATCTCCAATTTCCCTTCCTCGTAATATCTCCTGCCCGAATATGCCATACTAGGTATTCCACGGCATCCAATATTACACGTGCCGCATTCGCACTTCTTCACCAGCCCAGCTCCGATTAAAATATCTGCTGCTACAGATAAGTTGCATCCCAACAAAGTTAGATTTTTCTTTTTTTGTCTGACTATCTCATGGGCAATTGCCATAGGGACGCCTACGACATTCATGCCACTAATACCGATACTGGCACCATCAAAAATAAACTTTTCTACAGCCTCAGACATCGTCATAACTTTACTCATCTAATCCTCCTAACTTATGGAATATTTCTCCCTCCCCTGCAGTGGGAAAGAAAAAACCTGGCACCCCAGTTTCCCTTGGCAGAGCCCGTCTTTTATTAGTACTACTTCTCAATTTTACTCCTTTACAGTCACTCGCCTCTTCTTAAGAATGTCTCTCACAATGGGCGAAGCAGCAAAAGCCACGGCCATCATCAAAAGAACAGCGGTAATAGGTCTGGAGACAAAGGCGAGTAAATTATAGTCCGTTAATACCAAACCTGTAGTAAGACCTCGCTCAATGACAGGTCCTAATATAATTCCTAATACTACCGGGGCTATAGGATACTTATACCTTTCTAGAAAATATCCCAATACACCAAATGCAAACATCACCAATACATCAGCGACATTGTTATTTATAGCAAAGGCACCAGTCACACACAGAATTAGTATTATTGGATTAAGTACCTTCTTGGGAACAGTTAAGGCTATTGCAAAGAATTTTATTGCAGGTAGCATAAATGCTAGCGCAACAATATCTGAAAACAACATCGCTACAAAAATCATGTAGAGTAACTTAGGCTGTAATTGAATTATCAGAGGGCCAGGCGTTAGTCCGTAAATCATCATGGCAGCGAGTATAACTGCGCTTGCCGAGCCCCCAGGAATACCCAATGCCAACGTAGGAACCATTGTACCAGCGGAAGCCGCATTATTGGCGGTTTCTGGAGCCATCAAGCCCTCAGGAACTCCAGTCCCAAATTTTTCAGGGTGCTTGGAGCTCCTTACTGCTTCACCGTACGCAATGAATGAACTTATTGTAGAACCTGTCCCGGGAAGGATTCCTATAAAGGTACCTATGAGCATTGACTTAAAGATAGTGAGTTTATGGTGTGTCACCTCTCTTGCGCCAGCTGTTAAAGCAGAAAATTTGGTAACTACTTTTTTGAAAGCACCCTCGGAGGGTGCGTACCCTTGCCTGAAAACCTCAGCGGCAGCAAAAATCCCTATTATAGCTGGAATATAACTTATCCCTGCTGCCAAATACTGGCTGCCGAAGGTAAATCGTGGTTCCCCACCAAATCCACCTATACCAACAGTAGCCAGGAACAATCCCAGCAAACATGCGATCATTGACTTGCGTTGATTGCGCACCCCAAGACTGCTGACGGCAGCAAGCCCGAGCAAGCCTAGCCCGAAATACTCTGGTGCTGCAAAATGTAACGCCCATCTTGCAAGATAATAAGTGGCGAAGAGAAATATGAGACAAGCCCCAATGCCCCCGATAGCGGAGCAAGTAATTTGAATGCCAAGGGCTCTTTCTGGCTGCTTCTGTGCCATTGGGTATCCGTCATAGACATCAACCGCCGCCTCAGGAGTTCCTGGAGCCTTGAAAAGTATAGCAGTTATGCCCCCTCCAAAGACAGTCCCAGTATAAGTAGCCACCAAAAAACAGAGGGCTAAACCTGCCTCCATCCCGTAAGAAAAAGGTAGTGCCAGTGCAATAGCCATAGGTGAACTGACACCTGGCATAGCACCAAAGATGATACCGGCAGCCAATCCTGCCGATATTATCAGAAAGGACAAGGGCTGGCTAGTCAACTCTCCAAATCCTATTAGTACTCCGTCAAATATGCCCATCGTTTTACCTTATCCACAAAGTAGCAATGAAAATTTTTTGAAGTACCAGAGCCCTAAAGGTAGGGGGACACTAAGTACTGTTCGAAAGAAGAAGAAGGAAAACGCTGGCAGCAATATAGATAACCCTACTAAGGGGAGCATTTTTCGCAATCCTAAAATACATGCAAAAGCTCCGATAAAGAAAGGAGTCAAAACCAAAAATCCAGCGTATTGCAGGATATAAGCGTACACCAGGGACATGCTTATTATAACAAAACACCTTATCGCACTTGCATTTGGTTCTCTATCCCTGACCTCTGCTTGTTTTTTCCAGCCAAAAACAAGCGAGAACACGAGCATAATTAAAAGCCCGACTAATACGATTTTTGGCCACAGGTCATCACCTACCTTATATCCAGTGGCCGCCGGGAGTGCGAACTCTCGACTTATATAAAGAAGAAAACCCGAAATTGCAGTAAGACCTAGAATAAGAAACTTTTCCGTTCTTTCCAACTTTTCTATTATCCCCCCTACTCTATTATTCCCCCTACTCTATACTCAAGGAGGGAGAGTGCGTAAATAACGCGCTCCCCTCCTCGAGTCTGGTCGGTTCTTCTTAGTTATTCGAGCCAACCCAATTCTTCCGCTACCCCTTTGAAATTTACTACCTCCTCTCTTACAAATGCTTCAAATTCGGCGCCGGTACGATAGGATGGGCGGTCATGCCCACGCTCTTCCCACAAGTACGCCTGGTAAAATTCGGCGTTGAAGGACTCGGTAAAAGCGTAGATTAGCTTGTCGACAATATCCTGGGGAGTGCCTTTCTTTACCATTACCCCCCGCCACCTGCCAATCGTATTGGTATAACCCATATCTACCGTAGTTGGCACATCAGGAAATTGTTCGAGTCTCTCGTCAAAACCAATTAAGATTGGTTTGCATTCTCCTGCATCCCTAAACCCCTTCATATCAATCAGCTCGTCGGAGTGGAGGTCTGTATGTCCACCTTGGGAAGCAGCACGTCGGTCTCCACCACTATCAAAGGGCACAAATTCCAAGTTGACACCAGATTGCTTCGCCAGTAGTGCTACCCAGAAGTGGTCAATACCCATCAAACCAGAACCAGCAACCAGTATTTTCTTATCCGGGTTGGCTTTGCTGTATTCAACTACCTCTTCCCAGCTATCAGCAAATGGCGCCACCTGTGCTTTGTCGGTCCTGGCATGGATAGCAGAAATCTCATGAGTATTACACTGGATGAAAATCCAATCATCGACAGTAGTATCCAGTCTGCCAGTGGCTATCCCACATGCGAGATCGGAACTAACCTCGAATATTGTGTATCCATCAGCCGGCTGATTTTTGACATATGCAAAGGCAACAGCGCTGGCTCCGCCGGGCATATAGCTTATGTTCAACGCCTGTCCCAAAACATTCTGCGCATCTGGAAGGATAGCACGCAGGGTCATGTCGGAGCCACTGCCGGGACCATGGCCATCTATGACTTCTATCGCCCTTGACGGATACACTTCAGGGGCAGGCGCCGGGGCGGGAGCAGGTGCAGGCGCCGGGGCAGGGGCAGGAGCAGGAGCCGCACAGGCAACCAAACTCACAGCTAACAATAACGCTAACGGTATCAACCAGATTTTCTTTTTCATCGATTAAAACTCCTTTACTTAGATTTTGGTCCTCCACCACCGCCACCGTTTACTTCCATAGGCATTACCTCCTTCTTCACAATCTCCTCGACTTTCCCGAGCCGCTATTTATTTGATTAATTGGCAGGCGGGGTGCCACTAAGCCCGATTATACCCAGGGCAGCAACGGGAGGGGCACCAGCACCGGTCCGTTCGCCCTGGTCTCCCCTGGCATTGCCCGCCTACACTCACACTAATACTTATATCACAAGTCTTGGCGGGATGTCAACCCATTATGCGAATATACCTATGACCGTTGACATTTAAAGGCGGGATGCCCCTTGCCCGATTACGGCTGAGGTACCACACGGGAGGGGGAGGTTATCAGAGTGAAAAGCTCTACCCCAGTTTCCCCTGGCAGAGCCCGCCTTTGGGTTCATTTTATGCTCCTCCAGAATAGAAGTGTACCAGACAGGTAACTCTCAGCCAGCAAAATCCATCATCCTGGCTTTCAAATCATGATGCACTTTATTAAGAGGAGTCTTTTTGAGAGTTGTCATATGAGCCGTCGTAATACTGGCCTCTGCCGGTTTTGGCACGGTGCATCAAAGCCGCCAGAATTCCGATGACTGCTTGGTGACCGGCAAAAATATCGCCAAAGAAGGAGTCGACCCGGCACGGCGTGCCTTCTTCGGAACCGGTTATATTCATCAAGCTGCTGTAGGCCTGGGCAACTATGTCGTAAGCTGCCCGGGAGGTGTATTCAGGAGGAGTGTCATGCCCAAACCCTGATATGGAGGCATAGATTATAGCCGGGTTTATCTCCTGTATTTCTTCCCAGCCAAAACCCAGTCCTTG
>Ga0307377_10008128_pt1 | contig 10703 bp, 9 predicted proteins | sample TR3MG_FD_202535 | JGI IMG/M metagenome (GOLD analysis project Ga0307377, IMG submission 202535) | Soil microbial communities from Risofladan, Vaasa, Finland - TR-3 | ecosystem: Environmental > Terrestrial > Soil > Coastal area > Acid sulfate soil | place: Finland: Risofladan, Vaasa | collected... | reverse complement strand
AGTATGCCTGGGAGTAATGAGGAGCTGGCGGGGATGGGCCGCCATGCGCTGGAACACGGCGCTGTAGGTTTGCTATTATTAACCTCCCCAGACGGCCGCCCGCCCGATTTTGGCAACCGTTTTATGGAAGTTTGGGTTCCTGAACCGATTCCCAGCTTGCGTGTTTATTCTGAGGTGACTGCAGATCTGTTTGCCGGTAGCGGCGTTAATGTGGCCGATCCGAACGAGATGGCGCAGCCCCTATTATTGAAGACCCGGGTTTCCATGGTCGTTAACACCAGCGAAAACCAGAGATTCCAGGCCAGAAATGTTCTGGGAGTCTTACCCGGCCGTGATCCGGCCTATCGTTCCGAGGTCGTCATTCTAGGCGCCCATTATGATCATCTCGGTCAGACGCCGGATGGTACGATCTGGTCTGGGGCCAATGATAATGCCTCGGGGGTGGCTTCTCTCATAGAGATCGCCAGAAGTTGGGCTGAGCAGGGCTATGTTCCGCGCCGGTCCGTACTCTTTGCCGCCTGGGATGCCGAGGAGTGGGGATTGTTGGGTTCTGTCTACTACGTAAATAACCCTCGCTACCCTCTGGAGGATACCCAGGCCACGCTCCAGATGGATATGGTAGGCGCGGGCGTAGATACGTTGAACATCGCCGGAGATCAGGAACTCTCCCGCCAGCTTTATGATATCGCCGAATCGTTGGGAGTGGAAGCAGCTATTTCAGACCTCGGCCGCAGCGATCACGTCCCCTTTCAGCAAGCCGGCATTCCGTCAGGCCTGATCATATGGATTGCTGAAGATGAGGGCATCTCCCACTATCACCGCCCGGCCGACGTGGTTGAGATTATTGAACGGGATAAATTGGCAGCTGCGGGCGCCATCACCAGCATGACCCTTTTGAATCTAGTTGAAACCGAACCTGCGATCGAAAGCCTACTGGCTGAGAGAGCAGCGGCGATCTTAGTGAATGATTCGGTCACTTTCTTGAGTACATCCCATCCGGATCAATTAGCCACAGATCGTTTTTGGTTTGATGGACTGCGGAGTTTCGAACCAACCCGACTAAATATGAGGTTGGAAGACCTTCATTTTACAGGAGATTCAGCTGCGGCCGATGTGACCTTTGACCTGGCTTATCCGGACGAAGGCAGTTCTGATGGTATTCGAGAATTTGATGCTACCATGCCGGTCAGATTCCTTCGGGACGGCAACAGCTGGCAATGGGCCGGTCCGGATCTCATTCTAGCAAGACCCACGGTGACCCAAACCACCGCCATGACCAGGACCGGTCTTCAGCCCTTTGAGGTTGCCTATCCCGCCAGCAGCACCGTCAATCCCTTTGATGTGGGCCTGGTGGCCGCCAGCCAGTATCGCGAGATAAATGACCTGCTTAATTTGAATGTCCAGGTGATAGATCAGATCCTGTTAATGCCAGACACGGAAGCCATTCGGGTTAGCACATCCTTATCTTTGCCGCCTGATACGCGACGATGGGTTGCCTCAGGGCAGGTGAAGTTACTGTTTAGCCCAGAGATTAGCCGTAGCGCTCAGCTCGAAGATGCGATGGCCCAGCTACTTTTAGCCGATATGGGCCTCAACGAAGAGATCGCCCCCTGGCTATGGCATGGGTTACCTTGGGCTTTACAGGCTGAGGATGATCTGGTTACTACTCAGAGCAGGTTACTGCCAGAATTGCCAGCCGGTTTACGGAGCGAAGAAGGGCAACCAACGCCAGCTACAGCCTGGGCGGCGATTGATTACTTGCAACGCCAGATCGGTTGGCCTGGGGTAGGGCAATTCATCGACACGTTGGGTCGCTCCTGTCGCCAGGGTAGCTGCGATGCCACCGCTCTGGATTCAGCTTTAGGAGTAGCCATTGGCATGGATTCTGAGACATTTGAGGAAAGTTGGCGAGCTGATTGGCTCCAGCGGCTTGATTCGGTTCAGGCTGGTCTGGACGATCTGATGACCACCCGCGAAACGACCGTCCTGATCGGCGACGAGCCATCTTTCCTGAAAACCCTTGATCCAACGGATCTGGCCCTGGTGAGTGCGGAACAGCATTGGTTCTCTGACCTGGCGGAAAATCCAGTTTCTACTTTTAGCTTGTCGGCTGAACCGGCTGCTTTGTTACCTGGGGGCAATGTCCTGGCCAATGTAAACATGCGCTACCAACTAGCAGAAGTGGGAGCGCGGGAGCAAAACGTACCGCTCTCGATCGAGCTTACCGCCATAGGAGACGGTTATCAGTGGGCTGGTCTTTCCATGGATTCCTTGTCCGGTTCCTCTGTAACCCTTCGCTATCCTGAAGGGGAAATTAAGACCGCGGAATATCTTTTGGCTGAATCCGAGTTCCTCTATGCCCGCCTGGCACAAATATTGGGTGTTGCCGCGCCGGATCCCTTAATCATCGAGCTATTCACAGATGCGGCCAGTTTTCGGGCTGCCAATGCTCTCTCTTTTCCCGACAGCTCCTGGATTACCGCCTGGTCTGGGCCGGGCACTGCCATCAAACTCAGAAAGCTACCTTCATCCACAGACGAGGATTATCGCGCTGACCTGACAATCCAACTGGCTCGCCAACTCATGCTCCAACTAGGCGTTAATGCCGAATGGTTGCTCAAAGGGGCCAGTACCTACCTGGCCCGATCGTTGGATGGTGGTATCAGCCAGAGGGCGGCAACGGCCGCCTTGCCCGAGATTTACCAGGCAGCGCAAGATGGTACCCTGGTGGATCTGGCAAAGCTGCCAGCGGATGAGGAGTTGTCTCAAGAAGAATTTGCCCGATCTGGCGCCCAGGCGTGGGATAGCGTTCGCTTCCTGGTTGATACATATGGCCGTCAGACCCTGATCGAATTACTCCATCGCCAAGGTCGGGATGGTGATGTAGAGGGCGCCGTCAGGGATATTCTTGGCCAGCCGCTGACACTTTTCGCCAGTGAGTGGACGGCATCCTTACGAAAGGGGCATGCGCCGGCCGGCGCGATGGACCTGGTATTCGATTTTGACGGTCAGTCGGCCTCTGAATTCGTGGCCTACCTGGCTGGTCCGGCCCTGGCCGGCCGCCAGGCCGGCTCGGACGGGGCAAACCAGGCAGCCGAGGAGATTTCTGACCACTTTGCCGAGCTTGGATTGTTGCCGGTTGGCGATTCAGAAGGGATCAGCTATTTTCAGCCCTTTATTATCACACGAACGGTGCGTTCGGCCGATCCTTTCTTCAGCCTGGATGGAGATCTTCTGCCTTTTACTTTCAGGGATGAATTCCTGATCGCTCGAGCAACTATCGGTGAAGGAGAGCCCGTAACGGGTGAATTGATCTGGGTGGGTGAGAACGTGCTGGAAGCGACCTATCTGGATGGTAAGATCATGGTTACCCGGCCGGTTGAAGGCATCAGTGCTGAGATAGATCGGGCAGTAGCCCTGGGAGCAGGGGGTTTGATCCTCCTGACCAACAAAGAGGAAGAGGAAGATCTTTTTGCGAAACATCCACTTACTGCGGAAGACATAGCCGAAATACCGGTTATCGAGCTTACATTAGCCGGCACGTTACGTCTGCTAAGAACGTGGGGGGAAGAATACCGCGACACCTTCGCCCGGCCTGGTGTAGAACCGATGGATATGGGAGCGCAAATAATTTCAACTTTGGCTCCTCTGGAACCGGTCCAAACGGCTAATGTTTTAGGCTTGCTGCCCGGCCGAGATCCTGCCTTAGCCGTTGAAGTCATTATCCTGGGAGCCCACTACGATTACGTTGGCGATGATCCTGGGGCTGAGAACTGTGCGGGTGAGGGAATGGATCACCAAAACAACATGGCCTGTCAGACAGGTGGCCGCCGGTATGGGGGCGCCAACGACAACGCCAGCGGCGTCGCAGTGATGTTAGAAATCGCCCGGCTCTGGCAGCAGGGTGGATACCGACCGGCACGCAGTGTGCTCTTTGCTGCCTGGGGAGCCCAAGAGTTGGGCCAGCTCGGTTCCAGCCATTATGTCCTATCGCCAACGGTGTCCCTCACACAGACGCTAGCCGTCATTCAATTGGACGGTGTTGGAGGCGGTAACGGATTCTTCCCCGGGATGCAGGGAGATGAGGAGCAGGACGCCTGGTTGCTCCACCATGCCCAGGCAGCGGCCGACTTGCTGGCAGAGAAGATCATCGTGACCCCAGACTTCGCCAACAGTGACCATCAATCATTCGATGAAGCCGGCTTACCTACACTGCTTTTTAGCTGGCGACTCGCCAATGAGGACAACCTGCCCGATGGCCTGGCCAATGGCATTTCCGGCGATAGATTGGCTGTTACCGGCCGATTGGTAGCTTTAACCTTGATGATGCTAGCTCGGTGACGACTTCTTCCTGGTGGCTGAAAAACCTGATCTGAATCAGGTCCCATTTATTTGGAATGGTAGTTCATGTTTCTTGGGGTCTTTTCAATTAGTCTTCCTTCCCTATCAAAGTCGATCTTATAACCTTCGGACTTCGCCTGGCAACAAGGTAGTTCCAAAAAGAAGAACCGATAGAAAGTCAAAGCCATCCATCAAAATCCAACTCATAATAAGTGAATATTGCTGATCTATGTTTTTCAATGGCGCCTTTCTATCAGCGTGAATTGCTCGTTTTCCCCCCGAATGGGTGACACAATTGCTGAAAAAAAACCCATTCAATGGAAACACTTGACAACCTCTAATCAATCTGATATTATTATCACATACTGAAAAATATTTCACTTATGTTCCAGTAAGCGAAAATAATTTCCAATTTGGTCCTTCAGGTGCCTCAAAAGGACTATTAATTAATAAGAGACGCGAACGGCAATGTCGCCTTTGAATCTAAGTGATTACCGAACCTCTTATTGAAACTGGTAATTCTCATGCAGAATAACGGTGTTTCTCTCTTTGCCACAAACAGCCCAATAGTTCTAGCTTGTCTACCGGAAGGGTTGTCTGTGAAACCAAAATCAAAGATTAATATATGACAACAATACCGCTACTCCAGATTGCCCTCGATTACACCTCCCTGCCAAAAGCGCTGGTTATGGCTTCCCTTACGGCTCCAGAAGTAGACATTATCGAGATAGGAACGCCTCTCTGTAAAGCGGCCGGTCTTGATGCAATCAGGGCGATGCGAGAAATTTGCCCAGATAAGCTCATTTTGGCTGATTTTAAGACTCCCGATGTTGGGGGACTTGAGGCGACGATGGCTTTTGACGCAGGCGCCGACATGATTACGGTGATTGGCGGCGCTGCTTTGGCTACGGTGGAGCAGGCTTACTCGGTTGCTCAGAAACGAGGCAAGATCATGCTAATGGAACTCACCGGCGTCCGAGATATCGTAGCCAGGGCCACCGAATGGCGCCGGATCGGCATTGATCGCATCGTTTATCACCGTGAGTGGGATGCACAATCAGCTGGCCGAGAGTGGGCGGAGGAAGACAAGGTCACCATTCGTAAGCTGATCGATATGGGCTACAAGGTCACAATAACGGGTGGCTTGACAATTGATCTGCTTCCATTTTTTGCTGATATTCCAGCGACTGTGTTGATTTGCGGGCGAGGCATTCGGGAGGCGCCGGATCCACGAGCTGCCGCTCGTCAGATGCGCCTGGCCATCGCTGAAATCTGGGGAGGTGCATCGTCCTCTGCACCAACAGCTCGGGTGATATCACCCACAGCCGATGTTGCCGCCAAAGCAATTCGTTGGGGTATTAGCGAGATGGGACTTTCCTTGACCATAGATGGATGCGAATGTCCTGGTTGCAACTCTCCCCAACGTTTTTGCCATGGGTCCCGAACGGATATCCGAATTCCCTCCGGGGTTGATAGTCAGCAATTTATCCGTCAATTATTCGAGAATATTGGCCATGGCGAAAGCCAGGCAGCCGGCATGGGCCCGCCCGGTTCATTCTATTTGGATGTCGGCGCTCTCTCCCAACTTAATCAAAACAATATCCTGGGTTTGCTGTCAGCAACCAGCGTTGCCTTACAAAAAGTCGGACACACGACAAATACAAGAGCGGCGATGACCGTCGCTCACGATATTCTTTCACAGTAGCCTGTCGAATAATAAAAAAGACAAAGTTGATCCGAGGAAAAGGAGTGAAGTGGTGAATAACGCTTATCCAATGAATGCCCTAGGAATGGTAGAGACAATAGGTTTGGTGGCTTCAATCGAAGCTGCGGATGCGATGATAAAAACGGCCCATGTCAAGCTTTTTGGTCAGGAAGAGAGTGGCGGTGGGTACATCACCGTCTATATCCGCGGGGAGATTGGGGCGGTTCGTGCCGCAGTAGATGCAGGCGCAGCGGCGGCGAAAGCTGCCGGTGAACTGGTCAATGTTCATGTGATCGCCCAACCCCATCGAGATGTAGAGAAATTGATTCCCGATAGTGTCCGGGTCGTTAGACTGACTGCGGACTAATCTACTGTTGTGAAAACGAAGCTTAGAAAGAGGATGTTATGATGCAATTGCGAACATATGTGATGGTTGATCGCATGCAGCCGCAATACGCTGCATTCACAGGCAAGCGTACGATGGGCATGATCCCCATTGAAGGGGATGCGCAGATTTACATTGAGGTCTCGCCAGCAGCTGAAGTTTATAGCGTGATGGATATTGCTTTGAAGACGACCAATGTTCAGCCCGGATTCCTGAATATGGGGCGTGAATATGGCTTCATGGAAATCCATTCTAACCACCAGGAAGCGGTGAGATATTCCGGGGAGAAAGCCCTCGAAGCCTTGGATTTGAAGGAACTAGACAGGCTTAAACCCAGGGTACTTTCGGCCAATATGACTTCCGGTATCCATCCCCACGAGGCCCAACTGATTAATGCTGGAAATGCTGGCGGCCTGGTTCTGGCCAATCAAACTTTTTGCGTGATCGAAGTCGTTCCGGCCGCCTATATCGTGCTGGCGGCCAATGAGGCGGAGAAGTCCGCTGGGATCACGCTCAACCATTACACCTATGCCGGTGCGTATGGGCGTCTTATGATTTCAGGCTCAGATTCTGCTGTCAAGCAGTCGCGAGATGCCGCCATCTCAGCAATTGAATCCCTGGATGGTAGAGTGCCTGCTGGACGTTAGCGATGACTATTTACTACACCGCAAAAGATATTGAGGAATTATCGGCAAAGGGCGTTCAGATGCTTGAGATCGGCCATGGTGTCACTCTTACCGACGTCGCCCGGGAAACCGCTCAACAATTGGATATCACCCTGGTTGAAGGCGTGGAGCAGGTTTCGCCCTCTACCGAACCAACTTCCTCACGGAAAACATCGGTAACCAGCGACAAATATAACAAACCTTCAGGTTGCCAGCATGCTCCCACTACCGTTTCAGGAGCACAGCCTCAGGTAGTGGTCCCCGCGAACCGGTCAACAAGAGATGCGGATTCAAACACAGTGAATAGACTGATTGATTTGATGGGCAAAGCTATAAAACGAGGCGGATGAGATGAAAATTGCGAAAGTAGTTGGCGTGGCAATTTGTACTGTAAAAGAACCTCGTCTGGAAAACAGCAAATTGCTAATAGTCAGTAATACCGATCAGACAGGCAAGATAATTGGTGATCCCTACATTGCCCAAGATGTCGTTGGGGTTGGGCCTGATGAACTTGTTATTGTTGTGGAAGGAAGTTCAGCTCGTGTTGCTGCATGGGACGTCAATGCCCCTGTTGATGCAGTGATTGTGGGGATTTTGAACTCCATCCAGTTTGATGGTCAAACGACGTTCAAGAAACATTAGATATTAATACGCTAGCTCAGGAGATGTATCGATGGCTAAAAATGATGACGTGGAAGTAATCGGGCTTCAGGCGCTAGGAATGATTGAAACGCGTGGGTTGGTTTGCTGCATTGAAGCGGCCGATGCGATGGTAAAGGCATCCAATGTTGAGTTATTACAGAAGCGAGCCATAGGTGGTGGTTACATCACAGTGATGGTTCGAGGAGATGTTGGAGCAGTTCGCACAGCCTTAGGCGCCGGGAGAAATGCCGCCTCGAAGATCGGAGAAGTGGTTTCGACACGCATTATTCCTGGCCCACATTCTGAACTCGAAAACTTACTACCTGAATCCACAAAAGACTAGCATATACCTTAACGCAAAGGAGGTTTGCTAGATGAGCGCGACCAGAAAAGTAACCCCGTCTTCCCTCCTAGGGAAAAAACGGCGAGGAGAAAAAATTTCACTCCTTACCGCCTACGATTATCCCATGGCCAGGTCCATCAACCAGGCCGGGGTGGACATAATACTCGTAAGTGACGCGGTGGGTACGGTGGGCAACGGACGGTCTGAAGCTATTTCGGTTAGCATTGAGGAGATGATTTACCATACCCAGGCTGTCAGGAATGGGGCCGGTAACTCAATGGTAGTCACAACCTTGCCTTTTGGCTCCTACGAGAAGAATGAACAAGCCGTCCAGACAGCAGTGCGCCTCATGAAAGAAGGCGGCGCAGACGCCGTTCACTTTGAGGGGACCAGCGCTCAAGCGGATCATGTAAAGGCCATTGTGGGAGCCGGTATTCCTGTGTTGGGACATATTGGGATCATCAAACAGAAAATCGTTCGCTCGGGGATGTTTCAAATACAGGGCCGGACGGCAGAGTCTGCGCAGCAGATATTCGCTGATGTTGTCGCTTTTTCCAATGCCGGAGCGTTTGGGCTGGTTTTAGAATGTATACCGACCTGCCTAGGTGAGATTATTTCCCAAAGTTTGGAGATTCCGACCATCGGGATTGGAGCGGGATCAAAATGTGACGGCCAGGCTCTGGTAACCCAAGACATGCTCGGCTTGTATAAAGAGCTTTCACCGCGTTTTCTCAAAGTTTATCTAGACCTGAATGAAATTATTGTGTCGGCTTTGACACGATTCAGGACCGAAGTGGAGCAGGGACAATTCCCGGGGCCGGAGCACAGCTATGAAATAAAGGAAGAAGAACTGGGCAAGCTGTTGACCCAGCTGCAAAGTAATTTGACGTATTAAATTATTGAAGGAGGAAAAATAATGGCTGAGTCTTTGAGTGGAAAGGTAGCGGTCATCTCAGGTGTCGGTTCTGGTTTTGGCAAGGCCACGGCCGAGTTATTCGCCGAGTTGGACCAGGTGAGCCTGGTATTGATCGATCGCGACGAAAAAAATCTCGTGGCAACCGCCAATGTCTGCAAGGCAGCCGGTGCGCAGGTTGTTGCCTTGGCAAGTGATGTAACCAAGGTGGAAACTTTCGAGCAGGCTCTTCATGAAGCACTCGATAATTTCGGCCGGGTTGATTTCCTTATCAACTATGCGGGCGGTGCGCTCAAAGTAGCGCCCATCGAGGAAATGGACGATGAAATAAACCGCCAAATCATCGATCTGAACCTCACTAGCACCATCATGAGCTGCCGGACCTTCACCCCCCAATTTAAGAAGCAAGGCTTCGGCAAGATCATCAATGTGTCTAGTGCATGTGATCGCCGTTCATGGCCAGGTTGGTCGGTCTACTCCGCTGCGAAGGCCGGCGTTAACGCCTTCACAAAATGCCTGTACACAGAGCTGCGGCCTCACGGCATCGCCGTGACGTTGCTCGTGCCAGGTGGCTCTAACACTAGCTTTCAGAGTGCGTGCGATGGCGCCGAACCCTTCGAATGGGACGAAGCACTGGCCGTACGTCCCGAACACTTCGCCGACATGGTTTACCAGACATGTGCGCTCACATTGGGTGGCTGTGTTTCCGAGGTTTTGGTATACGGGCTGGCCCAGGATGTCAGCGGGTTCTGATATAAGTGAATTCGTTATCTAAAACTATGGCGTGCCCAGGTTTTCGCCAACCAGAGTAGTTATTAGTTTTTGATTAGCTAGGATGAAATATCTGTCGCAATTTTAAGGAGGTAACATCGACCGAATACAATATTCAATAAAGGTTCCGTTGTACTGAAACCGCCAAAAAAGAGCCCATATTGGGAAAGAGGTGGGCTGATTTTAAGGGTTTCCTGAGCTTTAACTAATTGAAGGGAGAATTAAAGGGAGATTTTGCAAAATGAAAAAGAATCTATTTTTACTATTGATCGCTCTGTTACTGGCCAGCTTTGTTATGGTTGGGTGTGGCGGTGATGAGGCAACTGAGGAACCGGCTGCCACTGATGTGCCCGCTGAAGAAACGGCTGAAGAGCCGACAGATGAGCCGGCTGAAGAACCGGCAGAAGGTGGCGTTGGCGAAGGGATGAAGATCGCCTTCTTTGTGTCCGACCTCTCCAACGTATTCCACCAGGCACAGGCCGCCGAGGCCGAAAAGTACGCCATGGAAGAGTATGGCGCCGAGGTGTTTATCTTTGACGGCCAATCTGATGGGACGGTCATGACCCAGAATGTCGACCAGGTTGCTGCCCAGGGCATGGATGCAGCCACGATGCAGATCTGGGACGGGGAAGCGGCGAAGCCAGCCATCATGGATGCTCTGGATCAAGGTTTGATCATGACCTCCTTCTTTGGCCCGATCGTCGACACCGGCATCCCGGTGGCCCGTAGCGATGAGGCCGGCGTTTCCTTTGCAATGGGCGCTGAGGCGGCTACACAGTGGATGGAAGCGCATCCAGATGTACCCGTAACCTTTATTCAGGTCGGTTGGCCAAACCACACCGAAGTGAATTCCGGGCGAGATGTGCCCTTTGCTGAGGGTGTCCTCTCCGTTGCCCCCGATGCCGTCAATCTTGGTATTCTCGATTCAAGCGCGGGAC